>Ga0181535_10000319_pt1 | contig 73944 bp, 64 predicted proteins | sample PEATcosm2014_Bin_44_FD_119774 | JGI IMG/M metagenome (GOLD analysis project Ga0181535, IMG submission 119774) | Peatland microbial communities from MTU Mesocosm Facility, Houghton, MI, USA - PEATcosm2014_Bin17_30_metaG | ecosystem: Environmental > Terrestrial > Soil > Wetlands > Peat | place... | reverse complement strand
TTTACACATCCATGTTGACAATTTTGCGAATGATGAGGCCGCCGACCACGATCATGCCGCCGGCGGCGTAGAGAAGCTTGATTCCGATCTCGCGGGTCCACAGCAGGCTCATCATCTGTGGATTGACGAAATATAGAGCGCATCCAAGGACTACGGGCAAAAGGGTGAGAATTATCCCGGTGAGGCGCCCCTGCGCGGTGTGCGTCATCACCTGTCGCTTCAACCGAAATCGCTCGCGAATGACTTCTGCCGCCTTTTCCAGTACTTCGGCCAGATTGCCGCCGCTCTCCTTCTGAATGAGAATTCCGGTTACGACAATGCGGAGATCCTGTACCGGCACGCGATTGGTGAGGTTCTCAAGAGCCGTCTTCAACTCAAGTCCGTAGTTCTGCTCGTCAAAGCATACTCGAAACTCGGTTCCGACCGGGTCGGGGCACTCGCGTGTGACGAGACCCAGCGCCGAGTTCAAACTGTGTCCCACGCGCAGTGCACTGCAGATCAGGTCAAGAGCTTCCGGCAATCCCTCTTCGAATTTGTTCATACGTCTGTCGCGCTTGAACATGACCCAGCCGATCGGAGCAAATCCGAATGCCAAGCCTATCCCGACCGCAAAGAGGATGTTGCCGGTGCGGAGATAGACTAGATAGCCGGGAAGGATGAAAGCCACAAAGCACATCATCAGAAGCCCGCCTACCGTCCACTTCAGGTCTGCCTGATAGAGAAGACGGCGCAGCCTCGGCGTGACTTCGACCTTCCGCAGCGCCTTGTCGATCCAGGGGATCGTGCTGAGCAATTCGTTCTTGCGGACATCGATCAGCAGGTCTGACATGTCCGACTTCGACTTGCCGAGCGCGAGCGCCGAGTCCAGTCGCGCCAGCATCTCGCGATCCTGCTTCGCGGAGCCTGTCCCCGTCGCGGCAAACAGCAGTGCTACCACGATAAAGACGGCAATGAACACGACGATTGCAATGAGACTCATGGCTGGCCTCCTTTCTGTTAGTTAACCTCGGTAACCCTTTCGAACAGGCTCGGCGGCAGGAAGATACCCGCGGTGCGGAGCTGTTCCAGGAAGCGAGGACGGATGCCGCTGGGTTTGAACACCCCCAGCACCTTGCCGTTGGGTCCGATACCCTTCTTCTGGAACGAGAAGATCTCCTGCATCGAGATCACGTTCTCCTCCATGCCGGTGACTTCGTGAATGCTCACACACTTGCGCGATCCATCGCTCAGGCGCGTGCACTGGATCACGATCGTGATTGCCGACGAAATCTGCTGGCGCACGGTCTTCTCGGGCAGGTTCAAGTTGGTCATGGCCACCATCGATTCGAGACGGCCCAGAGCGTCGCGCGCCGTGTTGGCGTGCACCGTGGTCATTGATCCCTCGTGACCGGTGTTCATGGCCTGGAGCATGTCGAAAGCCTCCTCGCCGCGGCACTCACCGATTACGATGCGGTCAGGACGCATACGAAGACAGTTGATGAGCAGTTGCCGCTGCCGGATCGCGCCCTGGCCTTCCACGTTCGGTGGACGCGTCTCAAGGCGCACGATGTTCTCCTGCGCAAGCTGCAATTCGGCGGCGTCCTCAATGGTGATAATGCGCTCGTTCTGCGGAATGTACTGCGACAAGATGTTGAGGAAAGTAGTTTTGCCGGCGCCGGTGCCGCCGGAGATCAGAATGCTCAAGCGGGCGCGCACGGCGGACGAAAGCAACTCCATCATCTCCGCCGAAATACTCTTCAACTGGACGAGCTGGTTTGCAGCCAGAGGGCCGGTTCCAAAACGGCGGATCGACAAGGACGGTCCGTCAAGAGCCAGCGGCGGAATGATTGCGTTCACGCGCGATCCGTCGGGGAGACGCGCATCTACCATCGGCGACGATTCATCGACACGACGGCCCACGCGCGAGACGATGCGGTCGATGATCTGCAACAGGTGGCGATCGTCGCGGAAAGACGCGTCCGCTCTGGTCAAGAGACCTCCACGCTCGATGAAGACGTGGTCCTTGTCGTTGACGAGAATATCGGAGATCTTCTGGTCCTTAAGCAGCGGTTCGAGCGGACCAAGACCGAACACCTCATCCAAAAGATCAGTCTGAATCTTCTCCTGCTCGTCGAAACTCAGCGGCACACGACGGTCGGTGATAATTTCCGTGATGATGCTCGACACCGCCTGGCGCGCCTGATTCGAATTCACGCGCGACAGCTTCTCCAGATCCAGCTTGGAGATGAGCGTGCGGTGCACCTCGGATTTAAAACTTTCCAGATTTAAATGTTCCACTCTCTAACCTTCCAATCAACGGGGATCTTTCCGGCCCGTGTCTAACCAAACAAGCTGAAGCCCTTCTTCTTTTCTGGCTTTGCAGGCATTCCGCAGGCCGTCCTTGCCATATCCTGGATCGAGCGCGCGATCATTGAGTCTTCCAGAGCCAACGGCGTCGCTTCGTTCTGCATGCGCCGTACCGTCACGTAGTCGCTGGGGATCTTCCATTGCACCGGTCGCGTCAGGGCCTTCGAGATGTGCTCCTCATCCACGCCACCGGAGCGCGGCATGAAGCGGTTCAGCACGATTTCAAGATTGGAGTTGCCGGTTTTGAAATACTCGGAGATCACGCGGTGCGAATTGCGCAGCTCGGGAATGCCGGCCTGCATAACCAGGTAAACCGTGTCCGCCTGGTCCACAAGCGTTGTGCCGCTCAAATCAAAACGCGATCCGGCATCCACTATGACAAAGTCATACGAAGCACGCGCCACCGAGACCAGTCTCTCCATCGCTTCATTGCTGACTTCCACTTGAGGAAACTTCCCCGGCGCCGCGAGCACAAACAGCCCGGAACTGTGCTTGGTCAGCAGCTTGGCAAAAAAGTTCTGATCGAGGCGCGTGTAGTTCTGCAATGCGTCGACGGTCGAGAACTGAGGTGCAATTCCGAGATTCAGAGCGGCATCGCCGAGAGGCAGATCGAGATCGATCAGGACCGTGCTCTGCTGGCACTCCTGCACCATCGAGACTGCAAAATTGCACGCTACGGTCGTGACGCCGGACCCTCCCTTGCCACCTAGAAAGACCAGCACCTTTCCGCCCGGCTTATTTGAAGGCCGCGCCATCGGGCGTCTCGCTGAAGCCCTCGAAAGCGCATCGTTCAATTGGCCAAGCGCCACGGGCTGCGAAAGAAACTCACGCGCTCCGGCGCGCATGCAGCTCATCAGCAGGTTGGGATCGTTGTTCATCGAAAAGACCATCACCGTAAGGGCAGAGTTGGCCGCGATCTCCTCGACCAGTTCGAGGGCGGCGCGTTGATCTCCATCCAAATCGATGATGAATACGTCGAAATTCTGTTCCATCAGGCGCGGAACGTCGGTCGTCTTGTTGGGATAGGACGGGAACTCTCGCACCATCGAACTGCCCGCTCCGGCCAGTGCGTTGGCAACGATCCTGCGGCGATTTTCGTTCGGGCCGATCAGAGCGATCGACAAATCGCCTGCGCTCGTGGCTGCCGCCTCTAAATCTTCGAAGTGATTCTGCATTACCGGTCTCTGGACTCCTCGCGAGTTGCGGCGTTGATCTGGGTTCTACTTCTTGCTCGACTTCTCATCTCTATTGTCTCAACCCGCAAAGGCGAAGAACGAAATAAGCGTTCCGATTGCTATAGCCGGCGCATATGGCATCTTCCGCGCGAGTGGATTGGCGAGAGTGTGTTGGCTCTCTACGCTCTCTTCACCCTTCCTTCGTCGAAAGAGCAAATCGCTCGTTCCTGTAAAAAGTTCTCCCAGGAATCCGCCTGCAATCGCCCAAATCACGGCCATGATTCCGCCGACGATTCCTGTCAACACCAGTGCAACAAACAACTGTTTCGGACCGATCCACGCCCCAATCGCTGCGCAGAGTTTCACGTCTCCCATTCCCATCCCGCCCATAAAGGCCAGGACCCCAAATAAAAGCAAGCCCAGTCCCATTCCTTCCAGGCTCTGCACGATTCCAACCCCGTGCCAGCTCTTTGGAACGAACGAGACCATCAGTCCAATCACCAAAAAAGGCAGCACTAGCCAGTTCGGAATGCGGCGGCTGCGTAAATCGGTGAAGGTCGACACAGCCAGAACAAGAACAGTCGGCCACCATGCGATCGAGTGCAACCCAGACCCCCTCATTCCCAGCTATGCGTACAGAATGCTTCGCTATAACTGCAATTGTCACTCCAAATTATGATAAGTCAAGGCGTATTAATTCAATGCGATACACCGAAGTGCCCGCGATTCGGTGTACACGCTTGTTTACGAAAATTCCGACGGGGTGAAGCAGCGCGGTTACACTCTTTGCCCCTTCGGAATTGTGTCTTTCGAGTAAAAGGCTCGTTGCTAACTCGCCGGAGCACCCGAGTTAGCCGACTTCTTCTTCGAGCCGCTCGCACTTGCCTGAAGACTTTCTCCCCGCGTCTTGGTCGAAACCCAGCACTTGCAGGTCCGTGCAAGCCCTTACGACGGGCCCAACGTCGTGAGGAACCAGAGCGAATACGTTACTTAGGTCAGGAACATACAGTCGCCATAACTGAAAAACCGGTATCGGTCCCTGACTGCGTGCGCATACGCGGCGCGCGTCGACTCCCGGCCGGCAAAGGCGCTCACCAGGATGAGCAGACTGGACTGGGGCAGATGGAAGTTTGTTAACAGAGCATTGACCACACGAAAGTCGAATCCCGGCTGAATGAAGATCTCAGTCTGGCCCCCATGCGGCTCCAGCTTACCTTCCAACGATCGAGCCGCAGCCTCCAGAGTCCGGACGACCGTGGTCCCCACAGCAACAACCCGCCTGCCTTCGCGTTTCGCCCTGTTGACTGCGTCTGCCGTTGCCGTCGAAATCCAGTAGCGTTCCGAGTGCAAACGAACATCGGCAACTCGCTCGACCCTCAAGGGCGCAAACGTTCCCAGGCCCACGTGAAGCGTGATGCGGGCAATCGCTACCCCCCGCGCGCGAATCGCTTCGAGCGTAGCTTGTGTGAAGTGGAGCCCAGCTGTGGGAGCTGCCACCGAGCCTCGCTCGTGGGCGAACACCGTCTGATAACGCTCGCGATCCGCTCCCTGATCGTCGCGGTGAATGTAGGGCGGCAGGGGAATATGCCCGATGCGCTCAAGGGCGCCGAAAAAGTCTTCTACGGGTGCAAAGCGAAGCAAACGTTCGCCAAACTCTCCCCGTTCCAGAACCTCGGCTTCCAGCGCCATCGAACCATCCGGTGCAGGGAACACCAGCTGTTCGCCGATCGCGATCTTCCGGCCCGGGCGCACCAACGCTCGCCATTCATTCTCGCCAGCGGGCTCCGTGAGCATCACTTCGATTCGCCCTGTCGGCTTCTCTCGCTCGCGCCGCAGCGTACGCCGGGCGTAGAGTCGCGCCGGAATCACGCGGCTGTCGTTCAGTACCAGCAGATCGCCGGGTCTCAGCAGGGAGGGGAATTCGCTGAAATGTGTATCGTGCAAGCTTCCAGACCTGCGATCCACGGCCAGCATTCGGCTCGTGCCGCGCTCCGCCGGCGGATGTTGGGCGATAAGTTCGGGAGGAAGCTCAAAGTCGAAGTCCGTGATCCGCAGATCGTCGTTCTGGGGGCTCACTGCGCAGCCTTTCCCAGATACGCGTAGGAACGCAGACGTGCGCGTTCAATCGCCGCATTCAGTTCTTCGCGTTTCGTCTCGAATTGCTCAGTTTCGCAATCGGCGGGAACCCTGGTCCACTGCGCCCAGCTCACGCAGATCCGCGTGAAGGGTAGAGGCACAAGAAACCGGTCCCACGAATTGATCCTGCGAGCGCGCTGAGGTTCGAGATGAAAGGCTCCGATCGGCGCGCCTGTCCGCTGCGCCAGCTTAATCGGGCCCATCTTTGTCTGATAGATCGGCCCGCGTGGTCCATCCGCGGTGAAGATCGCTGTGCGACCGGACTCGATCACATCGGCAAGGCCCAGCAGTCCTTCACGAGCTCCCCGCGAACTCGATCCGCGCACCGCATCGAAGCCAAAGAGGCGCAGGATACGCGTGATCAGCTCTCCATCAAAGCTCCGACTGATGAGAATTACCGCCCCCGATCCGCGAAAGTAGAACGCGCAGGGCAGCACACATTGATGCCAGAAGCAATAAATCTCCGCGCCCGCATTCTGTCCCTCGCGCACAGGAACCACGCCGTCTTCGGCGATCACTTCGAACCGCCAGGTGCGCCCCACGATCGAAAGCAGAGCCCACACGACGCGCGGAACGAGGGCGAGCACGATGCGTTGGCCAATCGTGAATTGGGGGCTTTCTTCCGCAGTCACTCTTCCGATTTTAGCGGGCCCATCGGGTGAGGGATCCGAAGCTGGGACGGACTCGGCAAGTGCCTGGCGCCTAGCTGTAGCGAATCCAGCGCATCAACTCCGGCAGAGTGGCCCGCTTGCCATACATGAGAATACCGACGCGATAGAGCCGGGTGGCGAACCAGAGCACGCCCCAGATGCTCAGCATCAGAAGGCCTATTGAAGTCGCCAGCTGCCACAGTGGCGGAATCTCCGACGCCATGCGCAAAAACATAATGACCGGGGCGGTTGGTGGGAAGAGCGAAGCAGCCACGGACCACACCGAATTCGAGTCGTTGATGATGAGCAGGATCAGCGCAAAGCTCAACCACGTAGGCGCAGCGGCCAGCGGCATGTACATTTGCAGTTCCTGCTCGGTCTCGCAGGTGGCTGCCAGTCCGGCAAACAGCGAGCTGTAGAGCAGATACCCAAGAAGGAAGTAGACGGGGAACAGGATTGCTTCGGTCCACGTGAAGTGAACCGCAAACTCGCCGGTCAGAAGGGCGGCGGCGAGCGGCGACAAGAGAAGGATCGCTCCCGCAACAAGCCAGATGGCGATCTGTGTCAGGCCCACTGCGCCCACGCCGAGCAGCTTGCCTGCCAGAAGGTCGCCCGGCCGAGCGATGGCCAGCATCACTTCGAAGATCCGCGAAGTTTTCTCCTGAAGAATGGAGCGCGCTACATTCATGCCGTAGATCATGGTGGTCATGGAAAGAAGAAAGGCCATCACGTAGCCCTTCCACAGGGAGGCCTCGGCGTTGGTCTTCACCAGGCTGCCGTCCTTCTTCACCTGCAGCGTAGCGAGGGTCACTCCGTCGACGAGCGTGTCGGCATCCTCCTGCTTCATGCCGGTGCGCGTCAACCGTTCGTCGAGCACCGCATGCGTTAGTGCCGACTTCACGCGTGCTGCAGTGATGAAGTCGCCCGAGGATGCAGAGATGAACGAGCCGCTCGGGATCATGCCCGGCTCCGCATCCACCCAGATCAGCCCATCGAGCTGTTCGGTCTGGATCTCGCGGATGAGAACGTCGTGCTGCTGTCGCGTCGGCTGCGTAATCACGTCTACGCGCGCTTTGGCTTCTTTGTCGCCCACGAGCTGTTCGCGGATTTGGTTAGCCAGCGCAGGATTCGCCGCAACGACGGCCATGTGCCGATTGGCGCCCAGGCCGAGACTCGATAGATAGCCCACTCCAAGCACAAGAGCAAACACGGCCGGCAAACCGATCGTCGTCATCCGAAATGCTCTTCCGCGCACCTGTTCGAGATACTCGCGGCGGGCGATCAGCAGCATGTTACGCATCGGCTTTGCCTCCGACGGTCCAGATGAAGATTTCCTCGAGTGACGGTTCGACTAGCTCGAAACGGTAGATCGTTGCTGCGGCCGACGCCTCCTGCAGCAGTTTCTGTGCGTCTCCATGCGGCTTCAACTTGATCTCCGCATGCCCGGAGAAGTTTTTCGCCTCGGCAATTTCCGGGCTGTTCAAGAACTCTGCGCTGCCCTCGAATTCGACGATCAGATGGTTCCGTTCGTAGCGCGACTTGATCTCGCGCATCCGCCCTGACAGCACCGCCTCGCCTTTGTCGATGAGGCAGATCGAATCGCAGAGCTTCTCTACCTGGTCCATGCGGTGCGTGGAGAAAACGATCGCTTTGCCCTGGTCTTTCAACTCCAGCAGGGTCTTCTCCAGCAGCTTGGCGTTCACCGGGTCGAGGCCGCTGAACGGCTCGTCCATCACAATCAGGCCGGGATCGTGGAGCAGCGATCCGATGAACTGAATTTTTTGCTGCATGCCCTTCGACAGCTCCTCGGTCTTCTTGCCAAGCGCATCGTCAATCTCCAGGCGCTGCGCCCAGTCCTTGGCCCGTTTGCGCGATTCGTGCCTGTCAATTCCGTGCAACTCGCCGAAGAAGACAAGTTGCTCCAGCACCTTCATCTTCTTATAGAGACCGCGCTCTTCCGGCAAGTAGCCGACACGTTCGAGGCTCTTGCGCTCAAACGGCTTGTCGAAGAGATTCACCTGGCCGGAGTCCGGCAGCGTGATGCCCATCATCATGCGGATGGAGCTGGTCTTGCCCGCGCCGTTCGGCCCGAGCAGCCCGAACATCTGGCCGGCCTCGATTGACAGGCTCAGATTGCGCACGGCAACTTTGCTCTCGTAGGCCTTCGTCACTCCTGCGAGTTCAACCACCGGCATCCAGGCACCTGCATATTTATGGATTTCAAGTTGGGACAGACTGTCGAACGGAATTCACGCAAGGACGCGCAACTCTGATCTCATACTACGCGGCAACGAGAGAGTCTGTTGCGGAACCGGACCAGTCTTCTCTAGGTGTGCTTGTTGTAGATGGGCGAGCCTGCCATCACCAGTGCGCTGCTCTTCTCTCCGTGAATGTAGCGGCAGCACCAGTAGGTCTCGTGCATCTGTTTGTCGCCGACCGCGGTCAGTTCCATGTACTGGATGCGTCCGTAGAGAAACAGTGTGTCCTGCCAGCGCTCCACGCGCTTCAGCACGTCGGGACCCTTGCAGATCGTGCCCAGATCGCCCCGGTTGAGCGCCCAGATGCCCGTTGCTTCTCCAGGAAGAAGAACGATCGGCTCCGGTTCTTCTCCTGCCTCCACCTTGTCGAACTCAGGCTCAGCGGGCAGGCTTTTTTCGTCCACGACAATCTTCACCTGATCGACCGAAGACACAATGCGCGCCGGGCTGCGGCCGCGATTCGACGCCATCACCTTGAAGCTGTTTTCCATGGTCAGGAATGGCTCGACGGTGACAACGATCCACGGTCTCTCAGAACTGGCGATCGCTTGCGCCAGTGCCAGGGCAGCGTTGGCGCTGTCCATCGCGGCTTGGGTGGTCGAGCCGCCTGCCACAAGGTGCTTGTCGATACTCTTCAGAGTGCGCAAGGCAAGCATGATGCCGACGTAGCCCAAGACTGCGAGCACGATGGTCGAGCCCCAAGTGAGCTGCTCACGCCATCCCCATTCCTGCGGAGCAGGGGGTGTCGGATTCACAATGATTTGCGGCTGACTGGCAGGCTGGCTTTGGTCTGCTGCTGCGGGACTCTGCTGGCCTTCGGTGGGCGGCGTAGTCGGGGCCGCCGAGCTGGTTAGCTTCGGACGCGTCGGGGTTGCGTCGGTCGTATCCTGGGCTGCGATTGCCGGGCCGACGTGCAGAAACACAAACAGCGCAGTCAAGATCGCCAATCGCCGCAACATGATGACTGAACTATACCAGCTCAAATCTCGCCAATCTTTGAGGGGTCCAAGGAGGTTCCAAGGGAGTTATCGCTGGGTTTCGCTCAGGCTGACGCGGATGCCGAGCCCTCTTCCTGATCGAAGACGACATCTGGTTCGGCAAGCCGGATCAGGCGATGCAGATATGCACGCGAGATGCCAAGGCTGCGAGCTGCCAAAGTCTTATTGCCATTGTTTTCGCGCACAGCATCAATGGCCAGCTTCACCTTGTAGTCGCGCAACTGACGCTCGAAGGTGCACTCGGGGTTGTACTCGCTGATATCGATTACCTTGTCCGTGTGCATCGTGAGCGGAAGATCCTCGCCGCGGATCGTCATCCCCGGTGCCAGAATGATGGACCGCTGAATCGTGTTTTCCAGCTCGCGCACATTGCCCGGCCACGGGTAATTCTGCAGGATCGCCATGGCCTCCGGGGCGATCGACTGCATCGGTTTCTGAAACAGCTCGGAATAATGCTTGAGATAGTGGTTGGCAATCTGCGGAATATCTTCGGCGTGATCGGCCAGTGCAGGAGAAACAATCCGCATCACGTTGATTCGGTAGAAGAGGTCCTGCCGGAACTTTCCTTCCGCAACCAGCTTGGTCAGATCCTGGTGCGTGGCAAAAATCAAACGTGCCTTCAACGGAATCAGCTTGCTGCTGCCCAGGCGGCTGAACTCCATCTGCTGCAGAACGCGGAGTAGCTTGACCTGTGTGTACGGGCTAAGGTCGCCGATCTCATCGAGGAAGAGCGTTCCGTCGCGCGCCTGCTCGAAATATCCTTCGCGGGCCCCTACCGTGCCGGTAAAAGCGCCCTTCTCATGGCCGAACAATTCGGCTTCGATGAGCGTTTCGGGAATTGCTCCGCACGAAACCGCCACAAACGGCTTCGACGCTCGCGATCCGAGATTGTGAATCGCGCGCGCGATTAGTTCCTTGCCGGTGCCGCTTTCGCCGCTCACCAGCACCGACGCGTTGAGGTTCGCAACCTTGTGCACCAGTTGATACACCTGCCGGATCGCGCTGCTCGCGCCAATCAGCCGGTCGCAGTGGGTGGCAGAGTCGACGCGCGGTTGCGCCGGCTGCAGCTGCCGCTTCAGCAGAGAATTCTCGCTTGCCCGGCAAAGCATCGCCTTCAGCTCGCGAATCGATGGCGGCCGGCGACAGTACCCGTAGGCCCCCAGCCGGACCAATTCCACGGCCGTCGCACGCAACCCGTCGTCGGCCATGATGACGGTAGGAATCTGTTGCGCAATGATTCGTCGTGAAGCCTCGACGCGCTCTTTCATCGACCCGTTATTCGAGTTCAGGTCGAGCATGACGACGTCAATTTCGCCGGCATCGACTACCCGCAGAACCTCGGCTTCGCTTGCCGCCAAGGCGACCTTGAATTCCTTCCCCAAGGCGGACGCGAGCAGTGTTTGCAGCGCACGATCTTCCGACGATAGGCCGATCCGGATCATAAGTTGGCGTTCTCTTGATTCCTTTCGCACTCAACCGAGCTGGTGCGATGCAGGGCAGTTTCACGAGGTTGAATCTTTAAAACTCCTTTAGAATCTGCCGATTATTGAGAGGAAGCTCACCCAGATGTTTTGATTCAGGCGGTTTCTGCAGGCACCTCTCGTGTCCGTGATTTTCGGTCGCCGGTACTCAATGGTCAATACCCCGCCGGTGCAACCATGGAGCACGGAGGTAACTGAACGTCCCCAAAAGGGAAACATTCTCCTTCACCTCTTGCGAATCCTCTGGCACCAGCTATGGTCTTGGTTCCCAACGTTACCATCGATGCTCAGCAATTGGGTTTTCCGCGCCGTCCTCTTACCAAACCAGTAAACCCGCAGCTACTGTAATCCTTATGGACGCCACAACCACAGCGGAGCCATCCGTCGCTCCTGGTGGGAAAACCGAAGCCTCCGCGCTCAGGATGCGGATCTACTCCCGGCACATGATGAACATCGCCATCCTGGCCATGTTGCCCATGGTCGCGGCAGGCACGCTGAACTACGCTCGGACCTTCCTGGTGGACCCCGACATTTGGTGGCATCTGGCCAATGCACGCATCCTGATCACGCAGCATCACTTCATTCACACCGACCCCTACTCCTTCACGGTGGTCGGCCAGCGCTGGATCAACTGGGAGTGGCTCTCGGAGATCCCCTACTGGTTCAGCTACCAGGCCTTTGGCCTGCGCGGCATTTACCTCGTCACCTGGCTTGCCCTGGCGGCCAACATGCTCTTCGTCTATTGGCGTGGGTACTGGATGGGACGGAGTGCGGACGCAGCGCTGTGGGCGGCTGCAATCGGTTTTGTCCTGATGACCGTGAACTCCGGTCCGCGCATGATCGAGTTCGGCTACTTTGCCATGTCGGCTGAATTGGCCATCCTTGAGGCTGCCGATCGCGGCAACAGAAAACTCCTCTGGTTGCTTCCGCCAATCTTCTGCCTCTGGATCAACCTGCATGGTATGTGGTTTTCGGGCATGGTTCTGCTCGGCGCCTACATCGTCTGTGGGTGCTTCGGCCTGAATGTCGGAGTCTTTGAGCAGAAGGCGTTCACGCCTGCCCAGCGCAACCAGTTTCTCGCAGTGTTTGGGGTCTGTGCTGTGGCCCTGCTTTTCAATCCGTACGGCTGGCATTTGATGTGGCAGCCGCTCGACATGATGCTGAACCAGAAACTGAGCGTCGCCACCATCGCCGAGTGGCAGCCGCTCAACCTCTCCACGATGGAAGGCAAGGGCGTCGTGGTGGCCATTGCGGCTATGGTTGTGGCCAACTGCATCCGCGGGCGCAAGTGGAAAGTCTACGAGATGGTCTTCATCTTCATTGGCTGGTACGCCGCTGTCTCCCACGTGCGTTTCTGCTATCTGGCGGCCGTGCTCACCTGCCCCATGCTGGCGCGCGACTTGGCTCGCAGTCTAAGCAAGGGCGAGTCCGACGCCGAAACCATTCCCGTCATGAACGGGCTCATGACCGCCGGTGCGCTCGGCGTCATGCTCTACATGTTTCCATCTCGGGCCGACCTCGACAAGATGCTGCGCATGATGTTCCCGATCGACGAGATCGCTGCCATTCAACCCTCCTGGCGCACTCTGGATCTCGACTACGTGGGCGGGCGCATGGCCTTCCAGAACAAACCGAGCTTCATCGACTCCCGATTCGACAGCTTCGAGCATCTCGGCATCATGGGGGACTATCGCAGCATCATGATGGGTCAGAACTCGTTCGAATTGATGGACAAATATCGCGTCGATCACGCTCTGTTGAAAGACAGCGGTCTGCCCATCGCTTATCTGCTGGAGCGCACGCCGGGATGGACGGTCGTGAGGCGTGAAAAGGCCTGGGAAGGTGAGTATCTCTTGTTCGCTAAAACAAGCAGCACGCCTACCCCTGTTCCCACCTGTGGACCGCCTTCATCACTTGCTCCAAAGCCATAGGCTTGGCTCGCTCTCTCTGCCTCAGGCGGGGGCCCCAGACTTGTGATCGAAATCACAGTAAGGGACGCTGACAAGATGAAAGGCTCCCTCTGAGTAGTCTGCCTGACAGGCTGCGCCGCGGAGCGATGGGCCCCCTTTTCCCGCTTGAGGCGCACGGAGGCCCCCTTGAATCTTGATCCATCGGCTTTTCTTGCCGACAAAGAACTCCTTGATGCGCTTGAGCAGAGATCCACCCGGGTCGTCTGCGATGAAGACCGCGTGCTCTTCCGGCAAGGCGATACGCCCGCCGGACTCTATGTCCTGCGCTCTGGGTCGGCCAAGCTGAGCATGACGTCGCACACCGGCGAGCCGCTTCTCAGCGTTCCAGTCTCGGCAGGCGCGCTGCTTGGCCTGCCTGGATTTGTCGGAGACCGCCCCTACTCGCTCACCGCGAAAGCGGCCAAGGGCGCGGAGCTCGGGTTCGTCAGCCGTGAGGCATTCTCCGACTTGATGCTGAACAACCCGTCCCTCTCGCTCAAACTCCTCAGCGTGCTGGCCGCCGAGGTCCGTAGCGCGCGCAACGCAATCTCGGAGGCTTGAGACTGTCCGCCCATCGGGTGCGATAGCATCCAAACTGTGCCCGGTCTTGATACTCCAGTCATGTATGTGCGCGGCGTCGGCCCCCGCATCGCCGAACTGCTGGCAACCAAGAACATACAGACCGCCGAGGACCTTCTCTACCATCTGCCCTTTCGCTACGAAGACCGCCAGAACCCCCGCAGCCTCGACGAATTGAAGCCCGGAGAAACCGCCAGCATTATCGCGGAAGTGCGCGGCGCCGCTCTTTTGCGTACCCGCCGAATGCCGATCTTCGAACTGACCGTCGGGCAGGGGCGTCACGCCCTCAAGTGTCTCTGGTTCTACGGAACCTACCTCAATGGGAAATTCCACGCCGGGCAGACGGTCGCCCTCTACGGCAAAATCGAACCTTCCCGTTCGACCAGCAACTTCAAGATGATCCAACCGCAGTGGGAGTTACTGCCCGATGTCAGTGATGACGCCGAAACGCGTCTTCTCGAAGTCGGCCGGATCACCCCGGTCTACGAGTCGCTGGGTGGCAGCCGGCTTGCTTCCCGTTGGCAACGCCGCGTCATCTTCGAGTTGCTGGAAAGCATGCGCGGCGCCGTGCCCGAATGCCTGCCCCAGGCCATGCTGGCGCGCCTCGACATGCCGAACCGCGAAGCCGCACTGCGCGAGGTCCACTTTCCGCCCGAAGGAACCTCGATGACGCGGCTGCAGGCCTTCGGGATACCGCCGCATCGCCGCCTGATCTTTGAAGAGCTGTTCTTTTTGGAATTGGGCCTGGAACTCAAGCGCCGCCGCATGCGCGAGCGCGCCGGCATCGGCTTTGCGACCACCGACAAGGTGCGCGAGGCCATCCGCGAGGTGCTGCCGTTTCATCCCACAGCCGCGCAGAAGCGCACTCTGGGTGAAATTGTGGCCGATATGCGTCAGCCAAGTCCGATGCGCCGACTGCTGCAAGGCGATGTCGGTTCTGGCAAAACGATTGTCGCTCTGCAGGCGATGATCGTCGCGCTCGAGAACGGCTATCAAGCGGCGCTCATGGCGCCCACCGAGATCCTGGCGACCCAGCATTTTCTGGCTGCGCGCAAGCTGCTCGAGCGTTCTTCGCGCAAATATCGTGTGGTTCTTCTGACCGGCTCTCTCGACGACGATCGCAAGCGCCGGACGCGCGGGCTCATCAATCGTGGCGAGGCGCAACTGGTGATTGGGACCCACGCGCTGATCGAAGAGAAGGTCGAATTCGATCGGCTTGGTCTTGTCGTTGTCGACGAACAGCATCGCTTCGGCGTCCTGCAGCGCTTCAAGCTGATGAAGAAGCCCAATCAGGCCGAGCCGGATGTGCTGGTGATGACCGCGACGCCGATCCCGCGCACTCTGGCCCTCTCGCTCTATGGAGACCTCGACGTGAGTGTCCTCGACGAGTTGCCGCCCGGCCGCACGCCCATCGAGACGCGTCGCGTTGAAGGCGAGCGCGTCGCCGCCGCTTGGGATTTTGTCCGCAAGCAGGTCGGACTGGGCCGCCAAGCCTACATTGTGTATCCCGTCATCGAAGGCGCCCGCGATGACGAACCCGAATTGGACTTCTCGCACGACGAATCCAACCGCAACGAGACCGCCGCGCCGGCTGGCAAGGACGGCGCGCGCAAGGGAAAGACCGCCGAACTATTCTCGGATTCAGCGCTTAATTCCCGCAACACTGTTCCAAAGAAAAAAACAGGGGAGCTGCTCAAGTCCGCCGTCGAGATGCACGAGAAACTGCGCACCGGCCCGCTCTCGGGTTTGCGCGTGAGCCTGCTTCATGGCCGCCTCGATTCCGACGAGAAAGAAGTCATCATGCGCCGCTTTCAGCGGGGCGAGATCGATGTGCTCGTCGCCACCACGGTCATCGAAGTCGGTGTCGACGTTCCCAACGCTACTGTGATGGTCGTGGAACATGCTGAGCGCTTCGGCCTGGCGCAACTGCACCAGCTGCGTGGGCGCGTGGGCCGCGGAGCCGCCAAGAGCTACTGCATCCTCGTCACCGGCGATCGTGTTTCACCGGAGGCAGAAGAACGCCTCGAAGCCATGGTGCGCACACAGGACGGATTCGAGCTCGCGGAACTGGACCTGGCCATGCGCGGCCCGGGAGAATTCTTCGGCACGCGACAGGCAGGGCTCCCCGAATTTCGTGTCGCCAATCTAGTCCGCGATCGCCAGCTCCTCGAGCTGGCCAAGCAGGAGGCCGAGCGCTTCGCGAACCCGAGTCAAGAGAAGGGCAGGGAACCGGAGGGCACCGAGGCTGAGCGCAGCCGCGTCTGGGCGCGGCTCAAAGAAGCCTGGCAGCGCAGATACGGCCTCGTCGAGGCCGGTTAGGTTGATGAGTTGGATTGTGAGTAGGAGTCGCCCTGAAGATCGAAGCCATTGCCCACCCCGGTGGATGGTTATCTCACCGAAGTGGGCCCCCCTGGCTTCCTCTCTAAGGTCTAATTAGTGCCTCTAGCCCTTTTAAACTGCCACCGCTCGATCTAACGTTCTGTAATTTAAATAAGCTTTCAAAACCTTCAAATCTTGTTGCGCCCTACTCCGCGCTCTCCGCGGCGAGCGCCGGAAAGCGCTCCAAAACCGGTGTAAGCGCCAGCGTCAGCAACAGCACCATCGGACCAGCGATGACCAGCCAAGCGGCAAGGGCATGACTTGCGACGCTGCTCGAGACCCAGATCGTTTGCAGAGGACCATGTCCCAGCGTGCTCTCCATTGCCTGGCGATGTCCGAACATCCAGCTGCCGAAACGCGAAAGCGGCAGAATCAGCGCCAGCTGGAATGGCATGGCCACGTAGTTTGCAACCTGAATCACCGGGACATTCAGTCCGAACCGAACCGCGACTACAGCGCACAACGCCGTAGGAATTCCGACCAGAGGCAGGCACCCGATGGCGAACCCCAGCGCGAGTGTCAGCGCCAACCGCTGCGGAGAAATCCCCATGCGCAGCCAGGAGGCCAGTTGAGCATTCGCGTTGGTGAGCCATCTGTTCATCGTCTTCAACCTACCGAGCGCGTACCAGAAGCGGGTTGTTCTCGAATGAATCTTGCGACAATGGAATCAACTCCATCACTCACGCCGAGCATACTTCTGAATTCTCTTCAAAGGCTCTACCACCTTTGGCGTAGAGGGTGGGGCGGAGGTATGACAAAGGTCATGTAGAGGGCTCGGATCGAGGCAAGGGGACTCGCGACGTACGGCGAAAGTGTTATCCTGCAGTGCGCCGCAAGCCCCGTGCTCCCATGGCCGCGAGCACCTGCTCTACCTTCCAATCCAGCGCCTCGGTCCCATCGATCGCAAGGTCCGCGAAACGCGCCGTTGGCCGGACAAACTGAAGACCCGATGGCCGCACCGTGGCCTCGTATTGTTGCCGCACAGATTCCGGTGTGCGCCCCCGCTGCTCGACATCGCGCTTGAGCCGGCGCTCGAAACACACGTCGTCCGGTGTATCGACGTAGACCCGCAATTGGTAGAGGGACAACAGCTCCGGATAATAGAGAGCGAAGAGTCCTTCGACGATCAGGTACGCGCCGGCTCGAACCGGTTCGGTTGTGCCCCGCACACGGGTGTAGGTCGCGAAGTCGTAGACCGGACGGTCGATGGTCTCGCCACGCGCCAGTGCAGCCACCTGAGCCGCCAGCAGGGAGCTTTCAATAATCGCCGGGTCGTCGAAGTTCTGCCCTACCCGCTCTTCAAACGGCAGATGCCCGAGATCGCGATAGTAGTGATCGAGAGGGAAGTTGAGCCCACCGAGTGCACGTGCCAATTCGAGAGCCAGGGTTGTCTTGCCAGAGCCGGAGGCGCCGGCGATACCTAGTACGACCGGCGGGAAGGGCAGCCTTGCGGCCTCCGGGAATTCACTCACGCTTCGGCTTCCATCAGCGTTGCGATCCACACCACGAGCCGTTCGATCACGCCGGACAGACGCCGCTCCACTAGTCTGCCTGTCTCAAAAACCTCCTCGTGGCTCAACGGGCGTTCGCTCAGACCGGCTGCCTTGTTGGTCACACATGAGATGCCCAGCACTTCGATCCCCATATGCCGCGCGACGATCGTCTCCGGCACCGTCGACATGCCGACCAGCGTTGCCCCAAGCGCTCGGAAGGCGCGAATCTCCGACGGCGTTTCGAAGCTTGGGCCGCTGACCGCGAGATACACGCCTTCGGTGATCGTAATGCCCTCATCGCGTGCCGCCTGGTGAGCCAAAGTGCGCAGCCGGCGTGAGTAAGCCTCGGTCATGTCGAAGAACCGCAGCCCAGTATTGCGTTTTCTGGCCAATCGTGGCTCGTTCGGGCCCACCATGGGGTTCCAGCCCATCAAGTTGATGTGGTCTGCAATCGCCACCAGTTGCCCCAGTTCGTAGCTCTCGTCGATGCCACCCGCCGCGTTGGTCAAAATCACCGCGTCGATGCCGAGCGCTCCCAACACGCGCATGGGGAACGTCACCTGCGCTGGCGTGTAGCCCTCGTAGAAGTGCACCCGCCCCTGCATCACAAGGACCGGTGCTCCGCCCAGGCGACCTGCCACCATGCGTCCCGAATGACCCTCCACGGTCGATTGGGGAAAGTGCGGAATCTCGCTGTACGGTACCTGCACCTTCTCGGTCACGCGGTTCGCGACAGCCCCGAGCCCCGAGCCCAGGACCACAGCTACACGCGGCGACAATTTTCCAAGCCTGCCACGCAGAAACTGCGCTGCTTCTGTTACTTCGTCGAAATAAGCCATAAGCTAACCTTTAGAAGTGCGTTTTCAAGTGATTTTACAGGCTGTCAGGGAGTGCTCTTCATGACTGGATGTGTCCGCAATGAGGGTGGAGTACCCCGAATCTGCGATTCCCGTAGGGAGGTCTTGCTGCAATGTGCCGGAACATCAAAATCCTGTTCAACTTCGATCCACCGGTGACGGAAGAAGAGATTCGCGCCGCGTCTCTACAATTCGTCCGCAAGATCAGCGGCTTCACGAAGCCAGCGAAGGCCAACGAAGACGCCTTCGCGCGCGCCGTGGACGAAGTGTCCGCGGCTTCCGCGCGCCTCCTTCATGCGCTTGAGACCACGGCGCCGCCCAAGAATCGCGAAGAGGAAGCTGCCAAGGCCAAAGCACGCAGTGCGGCACGGTTCGGAGATTAGCCGTAGCCGCATCGATTCCACGAATCTGCTCCAAAGAAAGAAAAATCATGAAACAGATTGTTGCCGTAATCTTCGGGCTCGGCTTGTTGTGCAATGCGCTGCTCTTTGTGCCGCAGGCGCTCGCCGTATGGCGTAAGAAGACCGATGAGGGCATCTCTCTGATTACCTTCGGCGGCTTCAGTGTGCTCCAGGCAATCGGCATCGTGCATGGCGTCTATCAGCAAGATCTTTCGCTGATTCTGGGCATGGCTGCGAGTCTGCTCAGTTGCGGGACCGTGACGGCGCTGACGCTCTTCTATCGCATGCGGCGCATGAGGAAAGCCCAACTGTAAGATCTGCCGGCCTGGTGCGTCAGCGTATGTGAAAGGAGGACACATGCAGAGATATGAGCTGACAACTTGCCCTTGCGGAGACGACTGCGGCTGCGGTCCCATCTGCCCCTGCCCGAAATCCAGCAACTAAGGGACCATCGTATTCATCAGAAGACATACCGGCAGGGGCACTGGCTCCTGCCGCCCGACTCTTCATGACCGAAGCCACGTTCGACACTCTCCTCGACCTTCGCAGGCGCTTTCTCGCATTTCTCGAGCGCCGCGTCGACGATCGTGTACTCGCCGAGGACATCCTCCAGGCTGCGTATCTCCGCGCGCTTGAGTCCAGGGGCCGGCTGCGTGCGGATGAATCGGCGGTTGCCTGGTTCTATCGAATCTTGCGCAATGCGGTGATCGATCACTATCGCCGCCGTACCACGGAAGGCGCTGCACTCGAACGCTGGGCGAAGGAGCTGGAACACACAACGGCGGCCGCCGAGCCGCAGCTGGAAGAGACGGTCTGTCAGTGCATCGCCGGCGCGCTCGAGGTGATTACGCCGGCCTATGCCGAACTGTTGCGTGAGGTAGATCTGAAAGAGCGGAGCCTCGCCGCCTATGCCGCTGCACAGCGCATTACTTCGGCGAACGCCGCCGTCCGGGCACATCGTGCGCGCGTCGCGTTGCGCAAACAACTCATCCGGTGTTGTGGCACCTGTGCCGAGCATGGCTGCATCGAGTGTAGATGTAAGATCTCCGCGGCAGCGGCGCTTTGATTAGCCCAGAAACATCCCCGCAATCGACGCCGAGATCAGGTTCGCCATCGTCCCGGCCAGCATCGCCCGTATGCCCAGCTTGGCGAGGTCGTTGCGCCGCTCCGGCACCAGCGCGCCGATGCCGCCGATCTGCATCCCGATCGATCCGAGATTCGCAAAGCCGCAGAGCGCGAATGTCCCAATAGTGAACGAGCGCGGATCGAGTGTGGCCTTGTGTGCTCCCAGCGCGATATAGGCGATCACTTCGTTGAGCGCCATACGCGTGCCCAGTAGGTTGCCGATCAGGCCGCAATCGCGCCACGGAACGCCAATCAGCCACGCGACAGGAGCAAACACGAACCCCAGAATCTCACCCAGGCTTCCGGGAATCCACTGGAAGCCGTTGTGCAGGTGCGCCCAGCCGAGCAGGTTATCGAGCAGCGCCACCAGCGCCAGAAAGCTGATCAGCATGATCGCCACGTTCATCGCAAGCTTGCCGCCGTCGATCGTTCCCCGCGCAATCGCGCCGATCAGATTCTCTTCCTTGTGCTCTTCGTTCTCGGGAATGATAACTTTGCCTTCGGTCGCCGGAACGCCGGTCTCCGGTACCAGCATCTTCGCCATCAGGATTGTCCCCGGCGAGGTCATGATGACTGCCGAAAGCAGGTGCCGCGCTTCGATGCCTTGCGCGATGTACATCGCCATGATGCCGCCCGACACATGCGCCATGCCGCTGGTCATGATGGTCATCAGCTCGCTGCGCGTGGCACTGGACAGAAACGGCCGGATGGTCAGGGGGGCCTCAGTCTGCCCCATGAAGATCGATGCAGCCACATTCATGCTTTCGGCGCCCGAGATGCGCATCGTCTTGAGCATCACCCAAGCCAGGCCGCGAATGATGATCTGCATCAGCCCAATGTGGTAGAGCACCGCAAAGAATGCGGAGATGAAGATGATCGTGGGGAGAACCTGAAACGCAAAGATCGAGCCAAGCGAAGTGTTGGGCGTGCCCAACGCACCAAACAGCACCTTCGTTCCCGCCTGCGTGCAGGCCAGCATGCTGTTCACTACGCTGCCGGCCCAGGTCATGGCCGCCTGGCCAAAGCTGAAGCGCAGCACACAAAATGCGAAGAGCAGTTGCAGGCTCAGGCCCCACGCCACTGTGCGCCAGCGGATATGCCGCCGATCGGTTGAGCCCAGCCACGCCGCAAGCAACACGGCAAGAATGCCCAGCACCCCTGTGAATCGAGCCAATCGTCTCTCCAGGAACAGCAGCGAAGTGTTTCCCCTACCTTACAGCATTGTCTTCCCAGGACGGCGCTATAATGCCTCGTCGCTTGCGGAACCGAACATGGACAAAGCTGCCCTCTACGCCTTCATGACTCGCGCCCGCTACGGCGTGGTCTCCTCGCTCGCTGGCGACGGAACGCCGCAGTCGGCGCTGGTCGGAATAGCCATCACGCCCGAGCTTGAGATCGTTTTCGACACCCTGAAGACGACACGCAAGTACGTCAACCTTGTCGCGCGTCCCGCCTGTTCCGTTGCGCTTTGGTGGGGTGGGGAGCAGACGGTCCAAATCGATGGCCTTGCGTTCGAGCCGGCTGGCGCTGCGATCGACCGTTATCGTGAAGCCTATTTCACCACCTGGCCCGACGGCCGCGACCGGCTCACCTGGACTGGAATCACGCATCTGGTCGTGCGTCCGCGGTGGATTCGCGCGACCGACTATGACCAGTCGCCGCCGGTGATCAAAGAGTTGCGATTCAAGGAATAGTCGGAAGAAGGGTAGCTTCGCGCTTCAGAGGCGTGTCCTTGCCGCGAGAAATGCTTCGGCGGATTCCGTGGTGAAGACGCGGTCGACGAGAGCGACCGGCTTCGGTGCTCTCTCCGCAATCGTCACTGCTTTGCGAATCAGTTCGGCTGGCTCTTCGAGCATCGCCGCCTGCGTGGCATAAAGCGTCATCAGCGGCTCACCTTTCTCGATCTTCGCGCCGCGCCTGGCGTGAAACACGATGCCCGCGTGCGGATCGACGGGCTCGCCGGCTTTCTCGCGCCCCGCCCCGGTGCGCTGCACGGCCCATCCCAGCATCATCGTGTCCATCTCCGCGATATAGCCGCTTTCCCAAGCTTCCAGGACCTGCATGGCGCCGGGTCTATGGAATCCCTTCAGATCGTCGAAGGCAGAAACATCGCCGTGCTGCGCCGCGACCATCTTGAGGAAGAGGGCAAGCGCCGTTCCGTCAACCAGTGCCGCTTCGGCCAGCTTGTAGCCGATTTCGGCTGTCGGAGCTTTTCCGCCCAGATGAACCATCCATCCGGCCAGCTGCAGCGAGAGCTCGCGGACGTCCTCGCTCTCGGCTGCCCGTTCGCCGCGCAGCAACTCGACACACTCTGCAATCTCGATCCAGTTGCCGGCCGCGCGGCCCAAGGGCTGTCCCATGTCGGTCATCAGCGCCGCCGTATGCGTTCCGGCAGCTTCGGCCGTCGTGACCATGAGCGCCGCAAGGTAGTTGGCGTCCTCGTGGCTCTTTAAGAATGCGCCGGACCCCGTCTTCACATCGAGCACGAGCGCGTTGAGTCCGGCCGCCAACTTCTTGCTAAGGATCGACGCACAGATCAGCCCGGGGCTCTCAACTGTGCCCGTCCGGTCGCGAAGGGCGTAGAGCACGCGGTCCGCCGGAACCAGCTTCGGAGTCTGCCCTACGATCGAAGCACCGCACCGCGCAATCACCGACTCGAACTCTGCCAGCGATAGCGCCGTCCGATAGCCAGGGATCGATTCCAACTTGTCCAGTGTGCCGCCGGTATGACCCAGGGCGCGGCCGCTGATCATGGGCACAACCAGCCCGCAGGCCGCAGCCAGCGGAGCCACGAGAAAACTTGTCTTGTCGCCGACGCCGCCTGTGGAGTGTTTGTCGACTGCGGTCTTCCCCAGTCGGCTCGGGTCAAACTTCTCACCGGAGTCGCGCATGGCCATGGCGAGAGCCCGCGTCTCCTCCATGGAGAGACCGCGCAACCACGCCGCCATGAGCCACGCTGCCAACTGCTCGATAGGAATGGACTCATCCGCTGCACCGCGAACAATGAAGCCAAGTTCCCGCGCACGCAGGGCTCCGCCGTCGCGCTTCCTGCGGATCAGGTCGATCATGTGCAACGGCGTGCTTCCTGACAGGGGCTTCTCTGCTTCACTCATGCCTGGGCTCACTTCAGCTTCATCTCCGTTGCCAGCGGCATCAGGTCGGCAAAAGCCATCACCCGCACGCCATCGGAGGCAGGAAACGCGACCGGCGCGTTCGACTCGGTGAACTCGGCGAGCATCTGCCGGCAGGCGCCGCAGGGCGGGCTCGCCGCCTGGTTCAGATTCGCGACCGCGACAGCCTGTATGCGAATCTTCGGCCCGAAGCGGGAAACAGCCTCCACCAGCGCTGCTCGCTCCGCGCAGATCGTCGCACCATAGCTGACGTTCTCGACATTCGTGCCGGTCACGATCTCGCCGTCCGAGAGTTGCAGCGCTGCTCCAACCTTGAACCCGGAGTATGGCGAGTAGGAGTTCTGCGCCACGGTACGCGCCCGCTCCAGTAAGGCTTCCAGCGCCTTTTGGGAAAAGTCTGTCATCGTCGTCCGGCGAGCCCGTGGGCACGCGTGAAACTTGAGGCTAATCGATCCCCGCGCCACCTGTATACTTAGGGACCCGCCGCCTCAATTCAAGTTCAGCCCCTTCGGTCTGGTGGTCGATGGTTTGGCCGACCCGGAGGAAATTGTCGTCAAACCCCTTTCTTCGGCGCTCAAAGGCATCGGTCTCTACTCGGGCGCGACCGTCCTGGGCAATGGCGATCTGGCGCTCATTCTTGATCCCGGATCGATTGATTGGAACATGCCTGTCATGGACGGCCTCGACATGCTGCGCCACCTGCGTGCCGAGGGCTTCAGTGGCATCAAGGTCATGATGGTCACCACCGAGGCGGAGAACGACTTCATTGTGCGCGCGCTCGACGCCGGGGCCGACGAATACCTTATGAAGCCGTTCGATGGAGAGGCCATGGCGGAAAAGCTGGCCATGCTTGGCCTCGGGGAGAACTGATTTTTATGCCGTCGGGCCCTAAGCGCATTCTCATCGTGGACGATTCGGCGGTCATGCGGAGCTTGTTGCGTTCCGTTCTTCCCGCCGCGCGCGGATTCGAGGTTGCCGGAACGGCTGACGACGGAGAGTCCGCGCTAAGGCTCACCGAGGAACTCCGTCCCGATCTCGTCTTGCTCGATGTGCAAATGCCGGTCATGGACGGGCTGGCGACCCTGCGCAAGCTGCGTAGCCGAGGCCATAGGATGCCGGTCATCATGTGCAGCGCCCTGACCCAGCGCGGCGGTCGCGTCACAATCGAAGCACTCGCCGGCGGGGCCTCGGACCATGTGGCGAAGCCGAAGGGGCAAGCCGGCCCAGTTGAGGCGATGCAGACTCTAGCGCGCGAGCTTCTTCCCAAGATGACCGCGCTTACGTCCCCCGAATCGGCGGCTCCCGTTCTCCCGTTCTTCCGCGGCTCCCGTTGAAGCCGGACGTGCCGCCATGTTGCGCAACCCATCGGTGTCTGCGCCGCCTTCGGTGTTGGTCATGCCCGAGCTATTCACGCGCCTTTTGGCCGAGCGTCTGCGCGAGCTTGTCTTCCGGATTTCGCAGAATGTGCTCGATCCTTCCCGCGTCATCTTCCTGCGCAATGTCATGCTTTACTTTTCGCAGGAGACGCGTCGCGCCTTGCTGTCTGGGATCCATTGCCTGCTCGCCCCGGACGGAGTCCTGTTCCTCGGTTCGGCGGAGCAGCCCACCGATCCAAGCATATGGAATGCCGTTCTCGCGGGAGGTACCTGTTACTTCCGGCCGCGCTCTACCGTTTGACCGTATCAAAAGATGCCCAAGGTAACGGGCATCTACCACGATTGGGGAAGCTTTTCTCATACAAAAGTGGGATTCACGGGAGTAGAATCCTTCAATGAAAAGGCTGGCTTTTGACCCCGCCACCACTTCCCCGGTCGTGCGGTCAAAATCCGCGGGACGCAGTGCAGGCCTGATCCTCTCGCATCAATGAGACCGGAGTTGCCATGAATTCTGCAAGTGCTTCTCTCAAGCATTCCCCCGCGGACCGTCGCCGGGGCGAGCGGCGAAGCTCGCCGGAGCTGGCCGCCTATCTCTGGATTGGCACGCTCCCCAAACCGGCCAGCGTTCGCGATATCAGTTCGACAGGCGTCTATCTGCTGACCCGTGAACGTTGGGCGCCCGGGGACCTCGTCTCGATGACCTTGCAGCGGAGAGGACCTCTGGAAGGAAGCTTCGATCGCCGCATAGCCGTGCAGGCTCGAGCCGTTCGCTGGGGAGACGACGGCATCGGCATGTCTTTTGTCCTGCCGACCGGCGTGGACCTCCGCCTCTGGGAGAGCCCGCTCAAGAGCGCCGCCGAACAGACCGAACCGGAAGACATTTTGCACGAATTCCGTCTCGCGAGCGCCCTTGCGTTCCTTCAACGCATCTCCCCTGCCGCGAGCGACGAGGCCGGACGTCTGTTGCGCGAGGGGCTGAGCAATTTTCGCGTGGCCAGCGCACTGGAAATCCTGCTCAACGCCGAGCGGATGCTCTCTTTTTCCGCAAATGTCGATCGCCTGAGGGCGCCAGCGTCTATCGTCCTGCGCATCCTCGAAGACGGGTCATGGGCAGATGCCGAATCCACCCAGCATCTCTGGGCCGGCCTCCTTACAACCTCCTGTTCGCTCGGCGGTCGCGACGAGTCGAATCTGTCCTTTGTGAATCTGCTGTGCCAGCTCACCTCGTCGCACGTCCGCATTCTCGGCGTGGCCTGCACGAAAGCAACCAAGTTCATGGCGGGTCTCGAACGGATCTCGTCGCGCCCCATCACCCTCAGCGCGAAGCAGATGAGCGAGATCACCGGTTCCCGCGACCTGATTCGCATTCAGCGCGATCTGGAATACCTCTCCGACCTGGGATTGCTTAACACAAACTCGCATACCCGGGCTTTTACGCCAGTCGACGGGACGGAGATCGCTCCCACGAGCCTCGGGCTGCAGCTCTTTGCCCGTTGCAGCGGCCATCGTGGTGCGGCGCAGGAGTTCTACGGAGTACCTGGCTCCTCAACGACGCGCTCGGTGGGCGAGCGAGAACTGCCGGTGTCCGACAGGACGCTGCGCTAGTTCGCGTCCTTCTAGCCATCCGAATCTGAGATTCCCCGGGGCTCGGCCTCGCCCAGCAGCCGCTCCACTTCTGTGTGGAGGAGAGCCGTGATCTCAGCCTCAGTTTGCTCTGCGCCAAAGGTTATTGGCTGCCCGACATGCACCTCGATCCTTCCGGAACGAAACCACCCGCGCCCTCGGGATTTCAGTTCTCCCAGTCCACGAATCGCCACTGGAAGCACTGCCGTCTGAGCCTGCTTCACCAGCAGACCGATCCCGGGACGAAAGCCCGCCAACGCGCCCGCTGCCGAACGAGTGCCCTCGGGAAACACCATCACATGTATTCCACGATCAAGCGCTTCACCCGCGTGCGCAAAGCTGCGCTGAAAGTCGCGACGGCGCGGCAGGGGAAACACGTTGTAGAGCGCTGTCACAAGAAGATAAGCTGCGGGGCCGAAGAGCATGAAGCGGTGATAGCGCGGTCCTCGATTGGGATTGCGGAAATGCCGGTAATCATCGAGCATCTCTCCCGCCATGGCGATGGCCATGCGACGCCGGATCGCCCCAGGCAGCGCGTACTCGATCAGGGGTCCGTCGAATGCCGTGACATGGTTTCCGATCACCAGCATGGGCTCTTTGACATCGAGGGCGCCTTGACGGACCACGCGCGGCCGGCCGAGGAACCAGATCATCGGCTGTGCAACTAGATCCAAGAATGCAGCACGGATCCATCCGATCGGCTTCCACCACGGCCAGTGCGGATAGATGTAGTTGAGTGCTTCGGGAACGACTGGTTGGGGCGACATCACCGGCGGCGCGTCTGTTTGCTGTTCCTTCGCAGCCATCCCTCGCTGATCCTCGGTTTCGGGTAGGTGACCCCGTTCATCTTGTTTCCTGGTCCCTGGTCCTTGATCCCTGTCTCTCTGATTCCCGTCTATTTGATTCTTGCCCGTTAATCGCCGATGTCCGTTCGTTGATCCCCCAACCCACGCGCGCAACTCGCCAAGAGTCCGGATCTCGTCCAGCGCGTTCCCAGACCCCACACCGAAGCGCTCCTCTATCGCTGCGGCAAGCTGCACGCGACCGAGACTGTCGAGGTGGAAGTCTTCGCTCAGGCGCAGTTCGTCTCCACCGGCGGGAATCTCGCCGGCAAGCCCGGAGACTAACTGGAGGAGCCAGTCGCCCTTTGCGTTGGGCACGGTTGCTGCCGTTCCGTTTCCGACGTGGCCTTCCTGCACCGCCCAGGCAGCTACGGTCTTGCGCCGCACTTTTCCCGTTGATGTGCGGGGCAGATCCGGCTCGGGCCAGACCGCCCATCGCAGAACCCGCTGAAACTCAGCCAGTCGCATATTCGCGTGTTCAATTGCCCTCGCCGCCGTTCCCTTTGAGCCGCGCATCGCCAGAACGGCAAAGGGTTCCGGACCGATCGCCGTCTCCACCGGCACCACAGCGCATCCCAACACACCGGGCTCCTGTTCGATCGCGGCCTCCAGGTCCTCGGGGTGAATGTTTACCCCTGCCGCGGTCACGATCGTCTCACTCTTGCGTCCCAGAAACCGGAGCTCGCCGGAAGCCTGAGCCTCGGCGATATCGCCTGTTGCCAGCCACTCTTCCTCCCGAACGCGCATCGCACCTCCAGTCCACGTTGCATTCGAGATCATGGGCCCGCGCACCAGCACCTCGCCATCCGGACCGATCTTCACTTCGCGTCCCGGCAGCGGCTTGCCGATGGTTCCTCGAGCCACATGAAAAGGGTGATTCAGCGTGATTAGCGCCGTCGTCTCCGTCATGCCGTAACCCTGCACAACAACAAGTCCCAGCCGATTCCAGAACTGCTCTAGCGGACCCGGCAGTGCGCCACCGCCCGAGACCAATGCCCAGAACTTCAGGCCCAGCGCCCGATGCACATCGCGAAACACCCACCAGCGCGTCCACGGTCTCATGACTGTCGCACTGGCTACCCGTTCTGCCAGTCCAGGGATAGTCGCTTCGAGATGCGCCTTTAGCAGCGCCATCACACGCGGCACGGCGGCCAGCACGCTGATCCTTTCGCGCTGGATTGTTTCGATGAGACGCGGTGCAACCAGTCGTGTCTCGAAGTGCACTTCTGCTCCAAAGATCGCAGGCACCCACAACCCCATCGTCTGCCCGAAGACGTGGCTCAGCGGCAGCGTGTGCAGAATACGCAACGGATGAAAGATCCGCTCGTAGCGCATATAGGGCTGCGCGCCGCGCTCGATTGGGTCCACACTGGCCAGCACATTGCCGTGTGTGTGTACGATGCCTTTCGGCTCGCCAGTCGTACCCGACGTGAAAAGAATCTGCAGCGGCGTGTCGAGGTTCAATCCTTCAACGGCTCCGGATTCACGCGAGGGCAGGGAATCGGCCCACTCCTCAAACCTCAGCTTCGGCCACCGGCACAGTTCTCGGACCAGCCGTTCATCTCCCACCGCGAGCTTCGGCTTCACCTCCGTCGCGACCCGTAGAGCGAACTCCGCGCTTCCGTTGGCATCGAGCGGAACAGCCAGCACTCCGCGCAGCATCATTCCGTAGAACGCCGCAACCCACTCGGCGCTGTTCTCCGCCCACAGCACCACGCGGTCTCCCGGCCCGATGCCTCGCTCCTCCAGCAGCGCCGCAAACCGCCCCGCTTGGCGCGCAATGTCGCCGTAGGTCGCGACACGCCGACGGACTCCCTGGATGCGGACGACAGCAATGTCGCGTTCGTTCCGCCGAAAGTCGTCGAGCAATGTGGCCAGGTGGGGGCGCATACTTTTCTCCGGCATCCTACTAGCGTGAATGGTTTCCTACCGTGACACGTGGACAGCCGCGACCCGGTCCGGCCTCTGATCTCCGTCCCGGACTTTTCCTTTCGCTTCCTCTTCGCCAGCCGACGCGCTATTCTCTATTGAGCCATGCCGTCCAGCGACTCCCCTGCATCCGCCCAGGACCCCAGCACCGACCCCCTCGCCGACTTCCACCCCGTCACGGTTGAGTGGTTCCGCGCTGTGTTCGATGCGCCCACTGCTCCGCAGCGCCTGGGCTGGCCTGTCATCGCTCGCGGGGAGAGCGCCCTGATCCTTGCCCCGACAGGCACAGGCAAAACCCTCACTGCTTTCCTTTGGTGCCTCGACCATCTGATGCTCCATCCACGTCCGGAGTACGTAAAAAAGGGCGGGGTCCTTACGGACAAGTCTTTGTCGGAGGAACGGCAAAAAGGAACACGGGTCGTTTATGTCTCCCCACTCAAGGCGCTAGCGGTCGACGTCGAACGCAACCTGCGTTCACCTTTGGCCGGGATGGCCAACATAGCCCGACGCCGAGGCGTCCCGTTCCACGAGCCACTGATTAGCGTGCGCACTGGCGACACTCCGCAGCAGGAGCGGGCGCGCTTCCGCCGGCAGCCCTCCGACATCCTCATCACCACACCCGAGTCGCTCTATTTGATCCTTACTTCGCAGGCAGCCGAAGCCCTCCGTGGCGTCGAGACCGTCATTATCGATGAGATCCACGCCCTGGTTCCCACCAAACGCGGCGCCCACCTAACGTTGTCACTGGAGCGCCTCGAAGCGCTGACCAAAAGCCGAATTCAGCGCATCGGTCTCTCTGCCACCCAGCGGCCGCTCGAAGAAGTGGCACGCTTTCTCGGGGGTGTGGAAATCTCTGTGGATAAGTCGGTCGCACCAGAGTTCACAGTTACGTCAGAAGACCGAAATTCAGTAACTTCAAATGCAAAAGCTCAAGTGGTAGACGAGCTCTTTGGTCCCTCCGCAGCAGGTCTCGATCTAGCCGACCCGACGCTCAGGCGTTATCGTCCTGTTACGGTAGTAAATACGAGTTATCTCAAGCAGTTAAAGCTACGAATTGAAATTCCTGTTGAAGATATGGCGAACCTGAACGCCATGGAGGAACTGCCCAGCGGCCCGGCATCGCAGATGCCGCGGCGCGTCTCAATCTGGAATGCAATTCACCCCCGTTTGCTCGAGCTGATTCGGGACCGGAATTCCACAATCCTCTTCGTCAACTCGCGCCAGGTGGCCGAGCGGTTGGCAGGCGCACTGAACGATTTGGCCGGTGCACCGATCTGCCGCGCCCACCACGGCTCGCTCGCCGCCGCCCAGCGCTCGGTCATCGAGGAGCAGCTCAAAGCGGGTCAGATCAAGGCGCTGTGTGCCACCTCCACCCTCGAGCTCGGCATCGACATGGGGGCCGTCGACATGGTCATTCAGATCGAGGCCCCACCCTCGGTCGCCAGCGGCATGCAGCGCATCGGTCGCGCCGGGCACTCCGTCGACGCCATAAGTGAAGGTGTCCTCTTTCCGAAATACCGCGCCGACCTGGTCGCCTGCGCTGCCGTCACCCGCGCCATGCACGACGGCCACATCGAGTCCACGCGCTACCCGCGCAACCCGCTCGACGTACTTTGCCAACAGCTCGTCGCCATCTGCGCTCACCCGCCGAGCGTCGTCAGGACGCCGCCGAAGAAGAAGCCCCGCCGGATCCAGCCCGGCACCGTCCTGCCTCCCGATCCGAAGCCCGAAGTGCCGGTCGATTTCCTCTACGACCTTGTGCGCCGCGCTACGCCCTTCGGCGGCCTCACACGGTCCAGCTTTGAGGGTGTTCTCGACCTGCTCAGCGGCCGCTACCCCTCCGACGAATTTGCCGAGCTCCGTCCTCGCCTGAACTGGGATCGCATCCGCAACGTCGTTACTGCCCGCGACGGCGCCGCCCGCCTTGCCATCCTGAACGCCGGCACCATCCCCGACCGTGGTCTCTATGGCGTCTTCCTCGCCCACACCGAAGGAAAGTCCATCCGTGTCGGCGAACTCGATGAAGAGATGGTCTTCGAGTCGCACCCCAACGAAACCTTCATCCTCGGCGCCTCCACCTGGCGTATTGAGGACATCACTCACGACCGCGTACTCGTTGTTCCTGCCCCCGGCGAGCCGGGCAAGATGCCGTTCTGGAAGGGCGACGGCCCCGGCCGCCCGCTCGAGTTTGGCCGCCGCATCGGAGCTCTGGTCCGCGAGCTACGCGGCCTGCCCAAACCCGCTGCGCTGACACGCCTGGTTACCGAACACGATCTCGACCCCAATGCGGCCGAGAATCTGCTCCAGTTCCTCGCCGATCAGGAATCCGCGACCGGCCAGGTCCCAGATGATCGGACGATTGTCATCGAGCGTGTCCGCGACGAGCTTGGCGACTGGCGTGTCTGCGTTCTCACGCCCTTCGGCAGTCGGATCCATATTCCGTGGGCCATGGCCGTCAGCGCGCGCATTCGTGCCTCAGGCGGGCCTGAAGTCGAAACCCTCTGGGGCGATGACGGCTTCGTTCTCCGCTTCCCCGACACCGACGAGCCACCCGATCCTGACTGGTTCCTCATCGAGTCGGCCGAAGCCATGCGCCTTGTTCTTCGCCAGCTCGGATCGACGGCTCTCTTTGCGGGACGTTTTCGAGAAGCAGCCGGTCGCGCGCTCCTTTTGCCCCGTCGCCGCGCCGACCAGCGGTCGCCGCTCTGGCAGCTCCGGAAGCGCTCTTACGATCTGCTCGGCGTCGCCTCGCGCTATCCATCGTTTCCCCTGTTGCTCGAGGCCTACCGCGAGTGCCTCCGCGACTTCTTCGACATGCCTGCGCTTCTCGAAACCCTGCGCGCCATCGAACAGCGCCAGTTGCGGGTCCATATCGTCGAAACCCGCAAGCCGTCCCCGTTCGCCTCATCGCTGCTCTTCAGCTATGTCGCCAACTTTCTCTATGACGGCGACGCGCCGCTGGCTGAGCGCCGCGCGCAAGCACTCACCATCGACCAGGACCAGTTGCGCGAACTCCTCGGCGAAGCCGATCTGCGCGAGCTGCTTGATCTCGATGCCATCGCCGAAGTCGAAGAGACCGCGCAGTGCCTCACCGAAAGCTACCGTGCGCGCAACGCCGATGGCGTCCACGACCTTTGCCTTCGTCTTGGAGATCTCTCGCAGCAAGAACTGGCCCGCCGCGTCACCGACCCATCGGTGCTGGAAACCATCCCACGCCTTGTCCGTGCCCGCCGCCTCCTCGAACTGCGCATTTCTGGTGAGCGCCGCTTCATCGCAGCCGAAGACGCGGCCCGCTATCGCGATGCGCTCGGCATTCCTTTGCCGCCCGGTCTGCCCGTCGCCCTGCTCGAGCCGATCGCACATCCAGTCCTTGAACTGGTCCGCCGTTATGCACGCACGCACGGTCCGTTCACCCTCAGCGAAGCGGCGAACCGTTTTGCCCTCGATTCCGCAGTTGTCGAAAACACTCTCCGCACGCTCGCCGCAGAAGGTCGTGTGCTCGAAGGCGGATTTCGCCCCACTGGCCTTCATCGCGAGTGGTGCGATGCCGAGATCCTGCGCCAGATTCGCCGCAAGTCGCTCGCCAAACTCCGCCGCGAAGTCGAGCCGGTGGAGCAACACACGCTTGCCCGTTTCCTCACCCACTGGCAGGGGATTCTTGCTCCGCGCCGCTCGGGCCACAATCATCTCGATGCCCTTCTCGACGCGATCGAAAGTCTGCAAGGCACGCCGATCCCTGCGTCGCTGCTCGAGGCCGCGGTCCTGCCTGCCCGGATTGCCGGCTACGACCCCGCAGGCCTCGACACCCTCGTTGCTGCCGGCGAGGTCGCCTGGGAAGGCGTCGAGCCCATCGGCGAACGCGACGGCCGGATCGCGCTCTTCCTCGCCGACAAGCTTCCTCTGCTAGCTCAACAGCGGCCGCAAAGTGAGCCACGCACCGAGCGTGAAGAGAAACTCCTGGCCGTCCTCGAATCGACCGGCGCCAGTTTCTTCGATCCGCTGCATCAGGCCATCGGCGCCGGCTATCCCGGTGAAACGATCGATGCGCTCTGGAGCCTCGTCTGGCGCGGCCTCGTCACCAACGATTCGCTCCACGCATTGCGTGCCTACATCGCGCGTCCCGACAGCGCTCGCGCCCCGCGTCGGCTGCAGACTGGCATGGTGTTCCGCTCGCGTCGCACCACCCCGCCCAACGCACAGGGCCGCTGGGCACTGCTCCCGATCCGCATGCAGAAGGGCAGCGAAGGAACTCCGACGGCGACGGAGTCCTCTCACGCCCTCGCGCTCCAGCTCCTCGCCCGTTACGGGGTCCTCACACGTGAGGCCGTCGCTGCCGAAAACATCCCCGGCGGATTCAGTGCAGTCTACGATGTCCTCAAGGCTCTCGAAGAGTCCGGCCGCATTCGCCGTGGCTATTTTGTCGCCGGACTCGGTGCGACACAGTTTGCCCTGCCCGCTGCCATCGATCTGTTGCGTCAGCTCCGCACAGAGCCGCCTGCCGAGAAGCCCGAATTTGTCCAGCTTGCCGCTGCCGATCCGGCCAATCCCTATGGCTCAGTGCTGCGCTGGCCCGACCTGCCCGTCACCGACGACGATTCGATCAGGGTCCCCCCAGACAGGTCCTCGTCTGTGGGGCGAGAGACCGCGCCGCGCATTCTCACCCGTGCGGCCTACGCTGAAGTTATCCTGCGCAATGGCCAGCTCGTTGCTTGGCAACGCCGCGGCAACCCCAACCTGCTTGTCTTTCTGCCCACCGACGAACCCGAGCGCTCGCAGATCGCCGCCGGTCTCGCGCACTTCCTCTGTGATCGCGGGCAGGAGCGCATGCACGTTCACCGGCATCAGGGCGTCCTCATCACCACCATCAACGGCCAGCCCGTCACAGCCCATTTCATGGCTCGTTTCCTCATGGACGCAGGCTTCTACTCCGGCCCTCTAGGGATGCATCTGCGCCGCATCCTGCTGCCCGTGACTCAGCACGAATCGCATAGCGGTGAGGTCCAATAGAAAATGCCTGAAGGCGACACCATCTTCCGCACCGCCCGCGCTCTCACCCGCGTACTTGTCGACAAGCCCATCACTGGCTTTCGGTCGAACTACCCGCTGCTCACGCGCTTCCACGACGACACGCCGCTCACCGGGCAGACCGTCGATCGTGTGGAGTCACGCGGCAAGTGGGTGCTGATCTACTTTTCCGGCGGCGGCATCCTTGTTACACATATGTTGATGTCCGGCAGCTGGCACATCTACCGCCCCGGCGAGACTTGGCATCAGCCCGGCCGCAACATGCGCATTGTGCTCGAGAACAGCGTCTGCCAGGCCGTCGGTTTTCGCGTACCTGTAGCGCAGATGCACACCGCCAGTTCGCTCGCTCGCGACCGCCGCATTCCCAGCCCGACCTCAGACGTACTAAATCCCTGCTTCGACGCCGAGGGCGTAAAGCAGCGTCTGCTCTTTTGTGCCCATGAAGAGATTGCCGATGTGCTACTCCATCAGGAAGTACTTGCCGGCGTAGGCAACGTCTTCAAGTCCGAAGTTTGCTTCGTGACCGGCGTCAATCCGTTCTGCAAAGTTGCGGATCTAGGTGCCGACGAAATCGACGCCCTCGTCCAAACTTCACAGCGCCTGATTGCCGCCAATGTGCTTGAAGACTCCGGCGACACCATCGTGACCTATCGAGGCCAGCATCGCCGCACGGCGCACACCTCCGACCCCACCGCGAGCCTCTGGGTCTATGGCCGCACAAATGATCCCTGCCGTCGCTGCGGTGAGCGCATTCGCCGCCGCATCCAGGGCCCGGACGCACGCGTCACTTTCTGGTGTCCGCAGTGCCAGCCCATGCCCGACGGCACCGAAATCGACGGCTGATTCAATTCAGATCGCGAACGGCCCGAATGTTGCCGTCACGCTTCCGCGCTCGTCCTTCGAATCCACCACAAATACCGTGAATTCGCGTCCCTCGCGCGGCACGCGCACCACAACGTGCCCCTCGTTCGACTTCAGAAGCCGTGAGAACCGCTCGTTAGTCAGCAACGCCTCCGGCGTCATCCCGGTCGCAAAGACCGATCGCTCGCCGGAGTAAAGTTCCTCGCTGAATAGGTTAGCCAGCACACTCATCGCCGGATGAGACACGTGCCATGTGGGCAGAATCCACACGCGCGGACGCAAGGCTCGAACCGCCGACGGCCCGCACGCATCGAAGTACCCGTGGTGATTGGCGACAGCCACAGAGACCGGTCCAGCCGCTTCAGCTACCGGTGTTTCGATGTCGTGCCATGGGAACCGCCCGTAATCCGTGTCGGAGGTCAAATCGCCGCCGGTGTAGTAACGAAATCCGCTGTACTGAAGCCGGAGGGCAACGCAGCACATGTTCTCGGTGGGCATCGCCGCAGCCGAAAGGCCTTCGACAGGAGGGAAGCGGGCCGTCGCATTCTCTCCCTCGCCAGGCCACACCTTGCCGTTCGCCGACAGAACGCGCGCATGAAAACTCGGATACTTGCTCGCCTTTTGGCGCAGAGCCAGCTGGCTCGTCGAACCAACGCGCGCCTGACTCACTTTTGTCCCACGTCGCGCCATCTCCTGCACGAGCGCGATATAGTTCAGCGCAGTCGCGTCTTTAGGCTGCGTCGGATAGCTGTAATCGGGCCATCCGCGATCGATCACCTCTTTGATCGGCACTGTCTCAGCCACATCGGCCGTGCCCGTCAGCCGGTAGTTGCCGCGCTTCGATTGCGGACTCGACGCTGTCACTTCGCCTACGTGATCCCCATGCAGATGTGTCAGCAGCATCAGGTCAAGTGCATCGCTGCCGATGCGATTCAATTGTCTTTGCACATAACGGGCAATCCATTCGCCTGCTCTCCGGCTGGCATTGGGCCTCGCAGGAGACATGGTGCGCTCAGCCGAATGTGCTTCGCCGGCATCGATCAGCAGGGAAGTGCCGTCTGGCCCCAAGACAAGCGTCGAGTTACCGCGGCCCGTATCGATGTGATGGATCTCGAGTACACCTGTCTCCCACACAGGCAAAAATCCGCCCGATCTCTTCTCTTCAGCGGCCAGCGCAGGTCGGTCCGACTCGGCCGACCAAAGGGCCGCGATTACCGCGCCGCACGCCGACTTCAGGAACTCTCTTCGTTGGGGCATGGCTCTCCGCTGTCATTAGTGAGGCTCGAAACGCCAAGCCTTAGTTGCCCGGCTTTCCGATTCCGAAGATTTTTTGCAGGATGTTGCGATGGTCTGGCGGATGATCGCATGGATCGGTCGGAGCTGTGCCATCGAGGAACGTTGCGTCATAGGAGTCAGGGCACGCGGCATCGCTGAGCAGGTTGGTCGCCTTGTCCAGGCTCACCACTTCGACGCCATCGGGTTCAGTAAACTCGCGCGTGTCGGAGTACTGCGGCAGCTGCACCGCCTTCTTCATAAAATCCGCCCACACCGGAGCCGCGGCCTGAGAGCCTTCGAGTTTGATGTCCGTGTAGTCGTCATTGCCGACCCAGACGATACAGAGCAAGTTGGTCGTAAAGCCCGCGAACCACGCATCGTGATCCGTACCTGTCTTGCCGGCTGCAGGCGAAACGAAGCCCATGTTACGTACCCCGGCGCCGGTTCCGTCAAAGCGCAGCACATCCTCCATCATGCCTGTCGTGAGGAACGCTACGCGCGGATCGAGAATCTGCTTTGTCGTCGGCGTGAAATCCTGAATCACGTCGCCGGCCGGAGTGCGTATGCTGGCCAGCATCCAAGGATCGATGTGCAGGCCGCCGTTGGCGAAGATTGTGTACACGCCCGCCATATCCAGAGGCGTCGCATCATAGGATCCGATCGCCATCGACGGCGTCGGACGAGCGCTCTTCACACCGGCATCGCGCGCCAGCTGAGCCACGCGATCGAACCCCACCATGCTCGCCAGGCTGATGGTCGCATTGTTGTCCGACCGCATCAGCGCATAGCGCGCCGTCATCTCGCCGTAGTACTTTCCTTCGTAATTGCGCGGTGTATATTCATAGTCCGTGCCCTCGCCGTAGGTGGTCTGCTGATCGTTCAGCATCGTGACCGGCGAAAACAGCTTGTCCTGGCCCGGCAGCATCGTGCCCTCGGCGGCTGTAGCAAAGGCTGCCGCATAGACGAGCGGCTTGAAGATCGACCCCGTCGGCCGATGAGCAACGGCGTGGTTGACCTGGCTCGTTCCGTAGTTGCGTCCCCCTACCAGAGCCAAAACCTGCCCGGTGTGCGGGTTCAGCGCCACCAGCGCGACTTGCGGATAGATATTGTCATACGGCAGTCCCAGCTTCTTGGCGCGCGCGTGGAGTCTGTCAACCTTCGCGTCGATCAGCGGCACTGTCGAATCCACTGCAGCAGTCGCAAGCTGCTGCAGATCGGGATCGAGCGAGGTATAGATGCGCAAGCCCTCGCCGTTGAAGTCTCGGTCGCCGAGCCTCTGCACCAGCTGATCGCGCACCAAGTCGACAAAGTAGGGCGCTTCACTGGCGTCTGCGCTGCCCGGCACCAGATGCAGCGGCTCTTGTTTCGCAGTCTCCGCTTGCTCCTGCGTAATGGCGCCCGTCTCCACCATCGAATCCAGCACCAGGTTGCGCCGTTCTGTTGCCCGCTCAGGATGCCGGAATGGGCTCAGCCGGTTCGGGCTCTGGATGATGCCTGCCAGCATCGCGCACTCGGCCAGATCGAGCTGCCGCACATCCTTGCCAAAATAGGCCTGTGCTGCTTCGCCGAATCCATTGATCGAAAAACTGCCGCGCTGTCCCAGATTGATCTGGTTCGCGTACATCTCGAAGATCTGTTTCTTCGTAAAGCGATGCTCGAGCTGAAACGTGATGATGATCTCTTTCAACTTGCGCTTAATGCGCCGCTCAGGCGTCAGGAAAAAGCCGCGCGCCAGCTGCATCGTCAGCGTCGATCCGCCCTCCACGTAGTGGTGGCCCGGCTTGAGATCGTTCACAATTGCGCCCAGAATCCGGATATAGTCCACGCCCCCATGATCGAAGAAGCGCCGGTCCTCGATGGCGACGACGGCATGAACAAGGTTCGGCGGCATTTCATCGTAAGTCACAAGGCGCCGCTTCGTGCGGCTGGCGTCGCTCAAACCCGTGATCAGCAGCGGCTCGAGCTCGTAGCTCGCCAATTCCTGTCCATGATCGTCGGTGACCGACTGCACCTTCCCGTTGCTGACGCGAATCGTCGCCGAGTCCTCGGAGTGATACGACTGAGGACCGGGACGTACGGTAATGCTGTTACCGTTCTCGCTGAACGTGCCCAGGGGAGATCTCTTTGCCGCCGTATCGTCGGTGTAGCCGGCCTCACGCAGTTCATTGGCAATCAGCTGGGGGCCGAGCTGCTGTCCCGGACGCACCTCGCGCGCCGCTGCATAGATCTTCGCGGTCTGCGCAAACAGCGGCTGCTTGAGCCGCTGGTCCACAATGCCTTCATACTTGACGTAGTAGAAACTGCTGACGCCCACGAGCGCGATGGCGGCCACCACGACAACCACCAGGGCGACGCCCAGCGCCAGCATCACCCACGGATGATTCCCCTTCGGCATCGCCAGCTTGAGCTTTAACGCCATCGCTACTCCTTAGCTTCGTTCGGCCTTTCCCATTCGCCGGGTGCGCCGGGGTGACCCGGGAGGGACCATGCCAGGCAACGCTCTAACTGGCCGCCCCGCCCAGCAACTCATCTTCCTGCACCTGGCTCTTCAGGTGCGCCACCACATCGGTTAGTGGCACCTCCTGCTTGGCCCCTGTGGCGCGCGTAACGAACTCCACTTGGCCGCCCGCCACGGATTTGCCCACGGTCACGCGAAACGGAATGCCCACCAGATCCGCATCCTTGAATTTGACGCCGGCGCGCTCGTCTCGGTCATCCAGCAGGACGTCGAGACCCGCCGCATCAAGCTCCGCGGCCAGCTTCTCGCCCGTCTCGCGCAGCAGGGCATCGCCCATATTCGTCACGGTCACAACCACTGTGAACGGCGCGATCGACTCCGGGAGCCAGAAGCCGTTGTCATCGTGCGACTGCTCGATCGCAGCGGTCAGGATGCGCTCGATGCCGATGCCGTAGCTGCCCATGATCGGCATCACTTCCTTGCCGTTCGGGTCGAGTACTCGCACGCCCATCGATTCGGTGTACTTGTAGCCGAGCTTGAAGATGTGCCCGACCTCGACCGCTTTGCCGACCACCAGCTTGCCTTCACAGTGATCGACGGGGCAGGCCTCACCTTCATTCACGCTGCGAATGTCAGCACTCAGCGTCCACGTGAAATCGCGACCCGGCACCACGTTGCGAATGTGATAATCTGCCTTGTTCGCCCCGGCGACCAGGTTCTTCCGGCCTTCAAGAGACTTGTCGACGATGACCGTCAGTCCATCGCCCAACGGCTTATCGACGTGCTTCAATCCCACCGGTCCCAGATATCCTGCCGGCCCGTTGAAGTACTGTTGCAGTTCTTCCGCCTGCATCGTGCGCAGCTCTGCAGCCCCAATCGCGCCCAGCAACTTGGTCTCGTTGACCTGGTGATCGCCGCGTAGAAAAGCAGCTACCCCATGCCACGTGTCCTTCGCGTTCTTCGAGCCTGTCCCGCGCTTCAGCACCATATACGCCACGCATTTGATGTCGCTGGCCGGCGAAATCTTGAAGAACTCCGCCACATCGCTGATGGCCGCGCAGCCTGGCGTGTGCACCAGCTCCGGCGTGCCATCGCCCGTCGGCTCCATCTCCTGCACAGGCTCCAGGCGCGAGGTCGCTTTCTCGAGATTTGCCGCATAGCCGCACACCGGGCAGCTCACGATCAGGTCTTCACCGGCATCGGTGTAGACCATAAACTCCTGCGACTGCGAGCCGCCCATGGCCCCGGAATCGGCGTCGACGGCGACGAACTTCAGCCCGCACCTTGTAAAGATGCGCCGATAGACGGCATCGTGCAGGTCAAAACTCTTGTCTAAACCAGTCTTGTCCAGGTCAAAGGAATAGCTGTCCTTCATCGTGAACTGCCGCACCCGCAGCAGGCCCGCCTTCGGCCGCGGTTCATCGCGAAACTTCGACTGAATCTGATACCAGATCTGCGGAAGCTGCTTATAGCTGCGCAGCTCATTGCGCGCGATCGCCGTCATGATCTCTTCGTGCGTCATTCCTAAACAAAGATCGGCTCCCTTGCGGTCCTTCAGGCGAAACATGTTCTCGCCCATGCCCGTCCAGCGGCCGCTCTCGACCCAGGGCTCTTTGGGCAGGATGCCGGGCAGGTAGAACTCCTGCCCGATCTTGTCCATCTCCTCGCGCACGATCGCAATGATCTTGTTCAGCGATCGCTGCCCCAGGAACAGGTAGTTGTAGATGCCCGCGCCCAATTGCCGGATATACCCGGCCCGGAGAAGAAACTTGTGGCTGGCCACCTCGGCGTCCGACGGGGCCTCGCGCAGAGTAGGAACAAAGAGCTTCGACCAACGATGCATAAGAGAGTGAGAACGAACTTTCCCGTCCGACTTCGTCCGGCGCGAAACACCTTGCGCTCGCCGGATGCGCCATGGACGCAAATCGATCAAAAGAAGCAGACTCCATTCTAAATGTTCGAGGAGTTGAGACGTGCTTTGCGGCGTTCCAACTCTCGCCGTCGGCACCCGCTTCGACACCAGCATCCCTGGCCTCCTCGCCTTGCCTGCAGGTGAATGAGCAAGACGGAGGCCATCTCCGCGCCACTGAAAACAAACCACCTATGAAAGATGCGTCGTGTCCGCCGCGACACGCACGTGGATCGGTTGACACGCTCGCTGACTGGTTGAAGTGGAACCGCCGGTTCAATGTGCGAAAAGGCAGCAGTCGGAATCGGGATTGTCGCCTGGTCGGGAGAGGCTCACTCTAGTCCCATGTTCTTCAGGATCAGCCGCTCAAACATCGACCATGGCAGCAAACTGCGCAGCAATAACCCAATTTTCGCGTCGCGCCCCACCACGTAGCGCAACTTCGGTCGGGGATTCTCGAGCACCGCGACAATCCGATCGATCACTGGCTGCGGATTGCCCTTTTTCGTCCCGGTTTGTATCTTGGCCTGCCAGCGACCGACCCGGGTGGCATTCGGCGAGCTTGGATTGGTCAGGTTCTCAGCGATCTTCGCGTTGCGCGTCCAGATATCGGTCTCAAACGCTCCCGGCTCGATCAGCACTACCTGAATCCCGAGCGGCATCATCTCGTAGCGCAGTGACTCCGTCCACCCTTCGAGAGCGAACTTCGACGCCGAATAGCTGCCCACTCCCGCAAAGCCCATGCGCCCCGAAACCGACGAGATCATGACGATGTGGCCGAAGCCCTGCCGTCGCAGCTGCGGCAAAAACGCGCGCGTCACTGCTGCCGCTCCAAAGAAGTTCGTGTCGAACTGCTGGCGTAACTCTGCATCCGTAACATCGTCGGCAAAACCCGGCAATGCGAACCCTGCATTGTTCACGATTGCATCGAGCGGGACCTTACGCCTTCCCACTTCGGACGCAATCGTCTCGATCTGCCCAGAGTTGGTTACATCGAGCGCATGAACCTCGATCCTTTCGCCTACGCCCGCAGCACGTGCAGGCTCTTCGAGCAAACTGCGCCGGCCCAGATCGCGCATTGTGGCGATCACGTGCCATCCGCGCTTAGCGAGCGCAACCGACGCCAGCAGGCCAAACCCGCTCGACGCACCGGTGATGAGGACAGTTTTAGTTTGAGGCATAGCTCGACCGGCCCAAGGTCATTCGTCGGCAGAACCGACATAGGAAAAAGGGCGCGCACGCGGCGCGCCCCTCCAACCTGATTGCCGTGCTCTGGCCGTTCCTACCGCCGAGCCGCCTGTACCGCCATGTCCAGCTCATGCTCTGCAGCGCGCAGATGCTCTTCCGCTCTGACGCCATGGCCTTCCATGTCGTAGTGGTTGGCGGCACGGGCATGCTCCATCTCGTGGATCGCCTCTATGACATGCTTGTGCACTGCATCGAGATCGTGCCAATCGTGCACTTGTGCGGATACCTGCATGCCCAGGACAAATGCTGCCGCGAGACCGAGAACAACGAGAGTCTTCTTCATGTTTCCTTCCTCCGTTTCAGAATGTGTCGTGGTTAGGATGACGCCACGTTATAGCACAGCCACAGGCGCGGTTTCTTGAAAAACCTTCCACCGAAAGTCCCATGCCCTTTATTGGACTTCCGGCACTATCTCCTCCACCGATATCTGAACTGTGACCTGGAAACTGCCTTTAGATCAGCTCCACTCCCCACAGATCGTGCAGGTGCACCAGCCCTTCGACCTTGCCCGCCGCATCCACGACCACTAGCGACGTAATCTTGCGCTCTTCCAGAATCGCCAGCGCCTTTGCCGCGAGCTCGTGCGCCCCAATCGTCCGCGGGTGCGCATGCATTGCTTCGCCCGCCGTCTTGCTCAGAGCAGCCCCGCCCTCGCGTTCCAATAGTCGCCGCAAATCGCCATCCGAGATCACCCCGCGCAACTGGCCTTTCTCCTGCACAGTCGTGATGCCCAGCTTCTTCGAAGACATCTCGAAGATCACATCGGTCATCGGCGTCGACGGACTCACGACCGGCAACGCATCGCCTGTGTGCATTAGGTCGCGCACCTTGGCCAGCTGCTTGCCCAGCTTGCCGCCTGGATGCAACTCGGCAAAATCCTCGGCCTTGAATCCCTTGCGCAGGCTTACGGCAATCGCCAGCGCGTCGCCCAGCGCCAGCATCGCCGTCGTCGATGCCGTCGGCGCCAGATTCAGCCCGCAGGCTTCACGCTGCACGCTGCAATCCAGCGCTATGTCGCTCGCCTGCGCTAGCGTCGATGCCTGACTGCAAGTGAAGCTCACCAGGGCATCACCCTTCCGCTTCAGCGTGGCCAGAAGCCGCAGAATCTCTTCTGTTTCTCCGCTCGCCGACAGCGCAATCACGACATCGCCGGGCATCAATACGCCCAGGTCGCCGTGCACCGCTTCTGCAGGATGCAGAAACAGCGCCGGGCTCCCCGTCGAGCTGAGCGTCGCCGCAATCTTCTGTGCAACAATGCCGCTCTTACCCATGCCCGTCACCACCACGCGTCCATTGCCCTGCCCGCAGCGCACAATCAGCTCCACCGCGCGCTCAAAGTCCGCAGCCATCGGGCCTTCCAGCCGAGCCGCCAGGGTCTCCAGCGCAGCAGCCTCGGTGCGCACCAGAGCGGCCGGCGTCAGGCAATCGTCTTTCTTGCTCGGATTCATCGGTCTGATGGTAAATCAGATCGCTGCCGTCAATCGTCGCGTTCGGCTGTGATGTCACTGCCGGCGAAGCCAAATCGGCATAGAATGCCGGCGACTTGACGGGCCCGCCTAAAAACACCGGCGACCCAGGAGAGAACGAGAGGTTCAGCGATGTCCAGCCACGCCAAAGAGATTGTGTCCGTCGACCGAGCCACTGCAACCTCTGCCCGTCTTGGATTCTGGGTCAGCCTGCTGACGGCGTCGCTCACGATCGTCTCGTTTGCGATTGCCATCCTCACGCCTCCGCGCTCCGGCCCTTTCTGTACGGGCTCGCGCGTTGCCTATCCCTACAGCAACACCGCAGCCTTCTTCCCCAAGGACTACTTCTGGATGTTCCCTGCCATTCTGCTGACCCCACTATTGCTCATGGTCTGTGCCTGCGTGCACTCCTGGGTCGCCGCCGAACGGAGAATCTTCACTCTGATCGCTCTCCTCTTCGCGGCAATCGCAACCGGCCTCATCACGCTCGACTACTTCATTCAGCTCCAGGTGATACAGCCCAGCCTGCTTCACGCCGAGACCAACGGTATCGCGCTCTTCTCGCAATACAACCCGCATGGCATCTTCATTGCCCTGGAAGACCTCGGCTACCTCATGATGTCCGCCGCCTTCTTCTTCCTTGGTGCCGCGCTCGCCCGAGACAGCCGCCTGGGGATTGCGACGCGATGGCTCTTGATGGTGAGCTCTGTACTCGCATGTGTGACCTTCATCGGCATGTCTCTCTATTTTGGAAACAACCTCGAATACAACTTCGAGATCGCGATCATCACCATCAGCTGGACGGCCCTGGCCGCCGCATCGATCCTGCTCAGCATCCTCTTCCGCCGAACGTTGCGCGTCGGTCCTTGAATTTGGCATTTCTCGGTGAATGTCATTTCATTGCTAGCGTCGGCCGCGACGGACGCCGTTCCACTGCGCCTTTCGTACAATAAGAATCAAGAGGTCGCATCCCCGTGAAGCGCAATACCATCGTTCTTGGCATCACACTTCTTCTTCTCGCACTCTTCGCATGGGCCGGCTGGGCCAACTGGGAGTACCGCAAACAGGCAGCCGAAAAGCGGCTCGCCTCGATGGAAAAGGCGGAGCTCGTTGCGGACAGCAGCGCCGGGGCAGGCGACGTTCCCCACTTTGTTTCCCAGCTCACGAGCCATCCCGCGCCCGACTTCACACTTGAAGATCTCAACGGCAAAAAGGTCTCGCTCGACAGTTACAAGGGCAAGGCTGTCCTCATCAACTTCTGGGCCACCTGGTGCGGCCCCTGCAAGATCGAGACCCCCTGGCTCGTCGAGCTCCGCAATCAATACGCGAGCAAGGGCTTTGAGATCCTCGGGCTTTCGGCCGACGACCTCGATCTCGACGACAAGGCGAAGCTGGCCGAAGAGAAGCGCGACATCGCCAAGTTCGCGCAGCAGCAGCACATGCAATACCCGGTACTGATTAATGCCGGTTCGCTCGACAAGGCTTATGGGGGACTCGATGCGCTGCCCACCTCCTACTTCGTCGATCGCAGCGGCAAAGTCGTTGCCGCAACGCTCGGCCTCACGTCGAAAGACGATATCGAAGGCAACATCCGCAGGGCGCTGGCCGAATGAACTGGAGGACGATCTCGCGCTGGGCCGCCATTGTTGGCCTGCTTAACCTCGCGCTCATGATGAGGAGCCAGTCGCCCCTCGCCGACTCAACCAGCCGTTCCATTGCCCGCGGCGCGCCGGTCGAATACCTCTTTCCGGAGCAGGTCACGATTGCAGTCGGAAAGGCGAGCCCTGTGGCCCTCCACTTTCGCGTCGCGTCGGGCTTTCACATCAACTCGCACACGCCCAAAGAAGAATCCCTCATCCCCACGGCGTTCTCGGTTCCTGAATCGTCCGGCGTAAGGCTGGCGTCCGCGTCCTATCCCGACGGCGAGGACTTCATACTGCCTCTCGACCCGAGCACCAGGCTCAGTGTCTACACGGGCGAGTTCACGATACAAACCCGTCTCGTCGCCGAACACGGCAATCACTTGGTCCAGGCCAGCCTGCACTACCAGGCCTGCGACAAAAGTGCCTGCTATCCTCCCAGGACCATCACCGTCCCCATCGATGTCATCGGGAATTAGGCGATCAGCCGGACCAACCTCTCGACAGTAAGCGTGACGAGTCTAATTTCGAAAGTACCGGGCCAGTACAGGGTGACTCCTGATTCGATGCGTTGGAAACGGGTATCCTATCCCCACCGCCAAAGCGCGCTTCCTCCATCTGTTCCTTGAGCCAGCGGCGTGTGCGGCCTGAATCATGAAGGGCCTGCTCCGAATTTCCTTCAACGCGGCACTTGCCGCCGGCCTGATGGGAGTGCTCGGCCTCGCACCTGCAGCCCGCGCCGCCGACGATACAGCTCGCTTTTACGGCCAGTGGAAGACCACCGTGACCTCCAACGGTCAGACGGTCACCATTATTTCCCTGCACGACTCCAACGGCTTTCGGAACTATGTCGTGACACCGACCGGGCTCACCTTCACTGGCTCGGGAGCATTCTCCGCGACCAACGGCATCTGGTTCGCCGCCGCGCCGCCTCCCAACAATGGTGGAACCTATCGCTTCGTCGACAACGACACGGCGATCTGCAGCAACGCAGTCGGACAGACTGTGACCTGGCGGCGTGACAGCACACCCCTGGGACAGGGCATCGCACCACCTTCACTGCCAGAATCGACCGTTCCAACCGCGCAGCCGAGAATTGCCGCTTCCCCTGCGCAATCAAGCGCCAGAGCTTCAGCTTCACAAGCCTCCGGACACGATGCACAAGCAACGCCAAGCCCGCAGCAGCGTGGCCTCACTGCCGAGGCTCCGGCAAGCCAAGCCGACTTTGGCCCCGGCAGCAACTACGCACTCGTGATCGGGATCGATGACTATGCCGCACCTCTACCCAAACTGAAGACTGCAGTCAACGACGCCAAAGGGTTCGCCGCTCTCTTGACCAGGCAATATGGTTTCAATGTAACGACACTCCTGAACCAGGACGCCACCCGCGACAAGATCCTCGGCGCCATCGCCCACTTCCGCAAGAGTCTCGCCGAGAACGACAGCTTTCTGATCTACTACGCCGGCCACGGTTCCTATGACCGCGATACCGACAAGGGCTACTGGCTGCCCGTCGATGCCGATCCCGATCCTCTCATCCGGTCACGCGACATCTCTGCCGACGACCTGATCACCGAAGTGCGCGGTCTCGCTGCCCGCCACGTCATCGTTATCTCGGACAGCTGCTTCTCCGGCGATCTCTCGCGCGACGCCGGCGACCTGTCCCCCTCCGACGGCAACCAAGCCTACATTCGCCGCATGATGCGCGCTCCGTCGCGCACTCTTATGGCCAGCGGCAGCGACGAACCGGTCTCCGACTCTGGCTCGCAGGGCCATTCGGTCTTCGCCGCTCAACTGCTGCAGGCCATGCAATCGCGCATCGGGCAATCCTTCACCGCTGACGACTTGTTTGTCTCGATTCGCAAGTCGGTCCTCGCTCGCTCTGGCCAAAGTCCGCAGTACACACCCCTGCGCAACTCCATCCGGCCAACGGCCAGCCTCGATACCGGCGACTTCGTCTTCAGCCCAATCGCAAAATCAAAGTAGGTGTGTAGGAACGACACTTCTGCGAGCGATGAGCGAGCGTCTGCCGCACTGCAGATGCCGCGCGACTAGCGAGCGTTGGCTCCATGCAATGGCCCACCGGAGGCGGCTTTCTCGATCTTCGCCCACGAGTCCTTCAGCGCCAGCGTCCGATTGAACACCAACTTCTCCGCGGTCGAATCCGGATCGACGCAGAAGTAGCCGACGCGCTCAAACTGGAACGGCTCTCCTACCTTCGCCTCGGCAAGAGACGGCTCAAGCTTCGCGTCGCTCACAATCTCGAGCGAGTTGGGATTGAGATTGTCGAGGAAGGTGCCACCTTCAGGAACATCGCCGGGATCGGGCTTCGTGAACAGCTTGTCGTAGAGACGGATCTCCGCGGAGATGGCGTGGGCACCCGAAACCCAGTGAATCGTCGACTTCACCTTGCGGCCGTCCGGCGAGTTGCCGCCGCGGCTGGCGGGATCATACGTGCAATGCACCTCGACGACGTTGCCCGCCGCATCCTTTACCACGCTCTGTGCAGTGATGAAATACGCATTGCGCAGCCGCACCTCTTTGCCCGGTGAGAGCCGGTAATACTTTGGCGGTGGGACTTCGCGAAAATCATCCTGCTCGATATAGATCTCGCGCGAAAAGGGCACCTGCCGTGTCCCTGCCGAAGGATCTTCCGGGTTATTTGCCACCTCGACAAGCTCTTCCTGTCCAGCCGGATAATTGTCGATCACCAACTTAAGCGGCCGCAGCACAGCCATAGCCCGCCGCGCCCGGTGATTTAGATCGTCGCGCTGGAAGTGTTCGAGCAGCTCGATGTCCTGCACGACGTTGGTGCGGGATGCGCCAAGATAAGTAACGACGGCGCGGAGAGCCTCGGGGGTGAAGCCGCGGCGGCGTAGGCCTGAGAGCGTGGGCATGCGCGGATCGTCCCAGCCGCTGACATACTTCTCCTGCACCAGCTGCAGCAGCTTGCGCTTGCTCAGCAGCGTGTAGGTGAAGTTGAGGCGATCGAACTCGATCTGCTGCGAGGGGAAAATGCCGAGCTGCTCGATGAACCAGCGATAAAGCGGTTGGTGGTCGGCAAACTCGAGGCTGCACATTGAGTGCGTGACGTGCTCAATCGAATCCGACTGCCCGTGCGCGTAGTCGTACATGGGGTAGATGCACCACTCGTCGCCGGTGCGGTGGTGCGTGGCGTGCAGTATCCGATACATCACCGGATCGCGCAGGTTCAGATTAGGCGATGCCATGTCAATCTTGGCCCGCAGGACCCGCGAGCCATCGGGGAAATCGCCCTTCTTCATGCGCTGAAACAGATCGAGATTCTCTTCTAGGGCACGGTTGCGATAGGGGCTGTCCTTGCCCGGTTCCGTCAATGTCCCGCGATACTGGCGGATCTCATCGGCAGTGAGGTCATCGACGTACGCCTTGCCGGCTTTGATCAACTGCAGCGCCCACTCGTAGAGCTGTCCAAAGTAGTCCGAGGCAAAGCACAACCGCTCCCAGCCGAAGCCGAGCCAGTGAATGTCCTTCTGAATCGAATCGACGTACTCCTGCTCTTCCTTCTCGGGATTCGTGTCGTCGAAGCGCAGGTTGGTCTTACCGCCGAACTCATCGGCGAGGCCGAAACTGATGGAGATCGCCTTAGCGTGGCCGATGTGGAGATACCCGTTGGGCTCTGGTGGAAAGCGCGTCTGCACCACGGCGTCGCCGTACTTCTTCGTGCGCACATCCTCGGCGATCTGATCGCGGAGAAAGTTGGAGTTCGATTCGGCTGATTTTGGGTCGGTCATTGCTGCAGTTCCTTACTCCGAGAAAACTCTCCGTTCAACTGAGCGATTGCAGGCTGGATTCGGCCTTTTGGATGCGCGCGAGACAAACCTCGCGGCCAAGCACAACCATGGTTTCAAACAGCGGCGGGGCATTCTTGCGTCCGCACACTGCCACCCGAATCGGCTGAAACATGGGCCCAGCCTTCAAGCCGAGCGAAGCCGCGGCCTCGCGAAGTGCCTTATCCAGCGAGTCATGATCGAAGGTCACTACGGCCAGAACTTCCTGCGCCTTCTGCAGCACGCGCTGCGCCAATGCCGCATCGCCCGTCGATTCTCCTTTTCTTGGGGAAATCAGTTCTGCCGGGTCATAGGGAGCGAGCTCGTCGACAAAGAAGAAATCCGCTGCTGCCGGCGCCTCGCTCAGCAGGCGAATGCGCTCCCGGATCAGCGGTGTCACTGCTAACAATTTTTCGGGGTGCGCCTTCAGGCCGGCCCTCGCAAAAAACGGCGCAAGCAGCGCGGTCAGATCCTCTACTGGCAGTGCCCGCAGATGCTCGCCATTCAACCACACTGCCTTGGGGTCAAAGGGATCATCGTCCTTGAAATTCACCACCGCGTTGGCCCGATTCACGCCCTCGATCGTGAACAACTCCCTCAACTCGTCGAGGGTCATGTACTCGCGATCGTTTTTCGGCGACCAGCCCAGCAGACAAAGAAAATTGATGAACGCCTGGGACAAGAACCCAGCGTCGCGATAGGTCGTCACGCTTACCACCGGCCCATGTTTCCGCTTCGATAGCTTCGCGCCATCCGGCGCCACCAGCAGGGGCAAATGCGCAAACTGAGGCGTCGCGACGCCCAGCCCCTCGAAGATCAGCAGATGCTTGAACGTGTTCGTCAGGTGGTCCTGCCCGCGGATGATGTGACTGATCCGCAAATTTGCATCGTCCACACACGAGGCCAGGTGATAGGTCGGATTTCCATCCGACCGCAGCAGCGCAAAGTCCTCCACCTCATCGGCGGCCTTTGTTTGCAGGCCATATACTGCGTCGGGAAAAGACAGCACGAAGTGCTCGCCCCGCGGCACGCGATACCGCAACGCAAAAGGCTCGCCCGCAGCAGCACGGCGATCGCTCTCCGCGCGGGCCATCTCGCGCATCCCGGGATTGAAGAGCCACGCCCCCTGCGATCCGGATTGCACATCCTCGCCGGTGTGCGCGGGCGTGAAGTCGCGATAGGCCAGGCCTTTGGCAAGGATGTCCTCAGCGGCCTTGCGATGCAGGTCGAGCCGCTCCGACTGTTTGTACTCTTCATCCCAGTCGAGTCCCAGCCAGCGCAGGCCCTCGAAGATCGACTGTACGCTGGCCTCGGTGTTGCGCTCGACATCGGTATCGTCCAGACGCAGCACCATGGTGCCCTTGTTATGGCGGGCATAGAGCCAGTTGAAGATGAACGTGCGGGCGCTGCCTACGTGCAGAAAGCCGGTCGGCGAAGGCGCAAAGCGAACGCGAGGACCTGCGGAATGGGAGAGGTTTGCTTCAGCCATCGATCAGGAATGCTTCTATTCGATGCTAAAGCATCAGGCGCTGAGCGCGCTGAGCCGGAACCTCGCGGCGCATCGCCCCCCACCCGAATTGCAATCGCTACCCCTGCGGCGGCGGTGGAGGAGGATACGGATATCCAAACTGAGGCGGCGCGACCGGCGTCACCTTCCACTCCGCGAAAGCTAGAATATAGATCAGGATCAGGTTGCCCAGCGGAATGATGTTGATCAGCGACAGCCAGGGGGAGAAGCCGGCCTTCTTGCAAATAAACCAGAAGGGCACAATCACGACGATGTAGCCGATAAGAATGATGACCGGCAAAATCGCGAGTACGGTCATCGCGATCCGGCGGGCCTGCTCCGGATCGATAGGGCTCTGCTGCAACAGTATGAGAACGAGATGCATCGGGCGCGCTCCAGGTTGGGAGGTAAACTCCCCGCCACAGTACGGCGAATCGGCCGAAACTGCAATCGAATTCTTCTTGAAGAGCGACGCGATCAGTGCGCGGCCCAAGCGAATCATGAGCCGAGTCTTCAAAGGCCCCTGTTCACTGTTTCACTGACGCTCTGTTCACTGGTCTCACGTGATGTCCTCGGTATCGTAGACCGGATCGATCGCCCGCTTTTTCGGTACACCGTGCACGGAGGCCAGCAGGTCGTCCACCACGTCTTCCAGCTGCTTCTGGCTCTCAATCACGGCGCTCATGCTCTTTAACTCATCGTCGTCCACAGTTCGCTCCACAAGCACAACTGCGTGGCACTGCGCCACGTTGTCCAGGTTCAGCCCTTCGGGTGTTTTTGCTTTGATGCTCACCTGGTTCAGTTCTACTCCCAGCAGCTCTGCCACACGCGCCCGCATCTCGCCGGCAATCGGTCCAATCTTCGGCGCGGCGAGCACCAGCGTTATGTCCACATTCACTACCCGATAGCCGGCGTGGTGCAGCTCTTCAAGCGCCAGCTTCAGAAAGATCGATGAGTCGGCATCCTTCCAGCGCGGGTCGCCCGGCGGAAAGTAGCTGCCGATGTCCCCTGCAGCTACAGATCCCAGAATTGCGTCAGTGATCGCGTGCAGCAGCACGTCGCCATCGGAGTGCCCGGCCAGACCTTCGGGATAGTCGAGCGTCATGCCGCCAATACGCAGCGGCACCCCTGGCTTGAATACGTGCGAGTCATAGCCAAATCCGATGCGTGTGTCCATATCGCGGTGTGGGTCTCCGTGCTCGATCCGTCGCTTGCTCACCGGCGGCCGTCAGAAAGGTAGATCCGGCCAGCCTGGGCTCAGTGGACGCGCTGGCGCAAATAAAACTCGGCCAGCTCCAGATCGCCCGGCTGCGTAATCTTCAGATTAACCTGAGAACCGGGTACTACGGCTACCGGAAGCCCGGCCCGCTCCACGACCGAGGCCTCGTCGGTCCCCACAAAACCGTCTGACATGGCCTCCGCAAAGGCCTTCTGCAGCAGTTCATAGCGGAAGCCCTGCGGCGTCTGCGCCTGCACAATAAACTCCCGCGGAATGGTCGAGGTAATCAGCGCTCCATGGGCCGTGCGCTCCACCTGCTTGATCGTGTCCACCGCCGGCAGTCCCACGATGGCGGCTCCGTGCTCCGCGACTGCGTCAATCGTCCGCTCGATCGTTGCTGCATCGATCAGCGGCCGCACCGCGTCGTGGACCAATACGATGTCCTCCGGCTTGGCGGGTAGAGCTGCCAGAGCATGCGCCACCGACTCTTGCCGATTGTCGCCGCCCTCGACTACATGCACCTTGTTGCCAAATCCGTAGTCGGCGACATCTGCCTCAACGCGCTCCATCTCCGTTTTGCGCACCGCTACGTAGATTGCCGTTACGCGCTTCACGGCGGCAAAGGCACGCAGAGAGTGAATCAGAATTGGGACCCCATCCAAGGCAAGAAACTGCTTCGGTGGGGGCCCCGACGACGGGTCCTTGTCGGTGGGGTGTTTCGGCTGCGGACCGGCCATCCGGGTACCCAGCCCCGCCGCGGGAAGAATTGCAAATACCTGCATAACTGGTGGAGTATACATCGCTGCTGCGTGCACAGCACAATCGCGGCAGCATGGTCGCTCTAGGTCATCCTCACGTCTATCTCACTGAGTCCTCCAGCCAAATCATCTCGTTTGACGCGTGAAATCCCGTCGCTTCATAGACTGGCCGTCCCGCCTCGGAAGCATGCAGCGCTGTCGCCCGGATTCCGCGTCGACGCGACTCGGCCAGCGCCTCGCGCACCAGCCCACGCGCCACTCCACGCTCGCGATACTCCGGTTCGACCCAGAAATTCAGCAGATAACCGCGATGTTCACCCGCCGGATCGAGCGGGTGCGGCGGCCACTCCAGCTCAAAAAAACCACCTGACGCTACAGGCAGCCCGCCGTCCTCCACGATCCAGCCAATGTATTTGCCGAAGCCGATCATGCGCTCGACCCACGGCACAAAATTGCGCCGCATCTGGCCCAGTGCGGCCGGATTGCTCTGCTCCATCGCGGCAAACATCGCGTGGCGGTGCGCGGCGATTAGCTCAGCATCAGCCTGTGTGGCCCTGCGCGTCGTCAACATGTTGCCCAGTATAGGAGCAACCCGCTGCTTGTTCCCTGGTTCCCTAGTTCCCTATGATCTCTCTCGTGCCTGCCTCACTCCCTCTCGACGTATCGTCGCTCCGCCCCGGCCTTCGTCTTGCCGTCGGCCTCTCCGGCGGTGCCGACTCCGTCGCGCTCCTCTGTGCGCTTGCAGAGAAGAGCAGGGAACTGGGCCTCGTTCTCCACGCCGCCCACCTGCACCACGGCCTGCGCGGCGAAGAGGCCGACGCCGACCTCGAATTCGCCCGAGCCCTCGCCCAAAAACTCGACGTCCCCTTCCACCACGCAAGAGTCGACACGGCCGCCGAAGTCAAGGCCCACGGCGAATCCATCGAAGAAGCCGCACGTCGGCTGCGGTACGCGTGGTTCCAGCAACTCATGTCCCAATGTCCGCCCCAGGCAGTGGTCGACGCAGTCGCCACGGCCCACACACTCGACGATCAGGCCGAGACCGTTCTCGCCAAGTTTCTCCGCGGTGCATGGACAGAGGGCTTATCTGGAATTCATCCCGTCCTCGAATTTCCTAAAGGCAAAATTATTCGCCCGTTCCTCGCCGCCAGACGCGCCGAGATCGAGTGTTGGCTGCGTGAGCGCAACCAGCACTGGCGCGAGGACTCGAGCAACCGCCATCTCACCTTCACTCGCAATCGCATTCGTCACGAACTGTTGCCACAGCTCGAAGCATGGAATCCCCGTCTCCGCGAGCACCTTGCCCAGATGGCGGAGCTTGCCCGCGACGAAGAGGCCGCCTGGGAGACCGAACTCGAGCGTCTCGCTCTTCAACTCATTCTGCCCGGCAGTCCGGTCCGCGGCGGAGGCCGGGCTGCCTCGCAAGACTTGGCCATCGACGTGATCCGCCTCGCCGAGCTCGCCCCCGCTCTCCAGCGCCGCTTGCTGCGTCAAGCGGCCGGCCAATGCGGCATCTCCATCGATTTCCCCGCAACCGAATCGCTCCGGCAACTCGCCCTTACCGGCCGTGCCAGCCAGAAGCTCGAGCTGGCTGGCGGCCTGCATGTCGAGCGCACCCACCGCGAACTGCGCTTCACCGTGCAGCCGCCAGGTTCCTCGCCTGCAAACAGTACGAAAGTTGCAGCGGAGATTCCGGTGCCCATTCCCGGCGAAGTCGAAGTCCGCGCCTTGGGAATTCGCCTCCACGTCGAGCTGGCGAACAACCCACCGTCCACGGACTCCGCGCCATCAACCGCGATCCTCCGCGCATGGAAGCCTGGCGACCGCGTCCGCCTGCGCTACTCGAGCAGTCCACGCAAGGTGAAGGAAGTGCTTGAACGGATGAAAGTTACAGGGTCCGATCGCATCTCCTGGCCCGTCCTCGAATCCGGCGGTCGTATCGTTTGGATGAGGGGAGTCGAACTCGAACCCGAGTCCGGTCTCACGATTGTCGCCCTGCCCCTGGTTGCAGCGCACCTCGAAGCAGAAGCCGCCCCTCCCGCCATCCCGAATTGATCCCGCACCTATCCCTCGGTATAGGTGTTCAGTTCGTGAATACTCTCGTTCCGCCCTCCGTGGTCGATCACTCAAGCTTGGGAGTACAATCTGGTTACTGCTCATCCCGGCAGACGGGTTTCGTGTCTTCGGTCACGAGCTTCTGCACTTTCTGTGACTTCAATCGAGGTGCAGGCGTCTAACAGGGATGGAGTAGGCGGTGCAGGAAGCTAGAAGCAGCTTATCCCCCGCCGGGAAAGAGGAATCCTGGTGAATTCTACCGTCAAAACGATCATGTTCTGGGTCTTCATCCTTGTCTGCCTAATGTTGCTGTGGACCGTCGTCCAACGCGGCACCAACATGGGAGGCAAAGACGCAGAAGTCTCCTACTCCGACCTGCTCGAAAAGGTCGGCGCCGGCCAGGTGCAGGATGTGACGATCCAAGGCACAGAGCTGCACGGCCATCTGAAGGCCAACCCCAAGGATCAGTTCCACACCACGCTCCCGCCCAGCACCGATAGCTTGCTCAACAAGCTCGACGTGGCCAAGGTCTCCATTCTGATCAAGAATCCTGAGAACAACATCCTTCTTCCGCTGTTGTTCAACATTGGCCCCTTCGTTTTGCTCGGCGCCATCTGGTTCTTCATGCTCCGCCAGATGCAATCCGGCGGCAACAAGGCGCTCTCGTTCGGCAAGAGCCGCGCGCGTCTGCTCTCAATGCAGCAGAAGAAGGTCACCTTTAAGGATGTGGCCGGCGTCGACGAAGCCAAGGAAGAGCTGAAGGAGATCATCGAGTACCTGCGCGAGCCGCAGAAGTTCCAGAAACTCGGCGGGCGCATTCCCAAGGGCGTACTCCTTGTCGGACCTCCGGGAACCGGCAAGACCCTGCTTGCCCGTGCCGTGGCCGGTGAGGCCAACGTGCCGTTCTTCTCCATCTCCGGTTCCGACTTTGTCGAGATGTTCGTCGGCGTCGGCGCAAGCCGCGTCCGCGACCTCTTCGAGCAAGGCAAGAAGAACGCACCCTGCATCATCTTCATCGACGAAATCGACGCCGTGGGCCGCCATCGTGGCGCTGGCCTCGGCGGCGGACACGACGAGCGCGAGCAGACACTAAACCAGCTGCTCGTCGAGATGGACGGCTTCGAATCGAACGACGGCGTCATTCTCGTCGCTGCCACCAACCGTCCCGACGTGCTCGATCCCGCGCTGCTGCGCCCCGGCCGTTTCGATCGCCGCGTAGTCGTGGGACTGCCCGACATCCGCGGCCGCGAAGAAGTACTTCGGGTACACGTGAAGAAAGTTCCCGTCGGCGACGACGTCAATCTCAATGTCCTTGCTCGTGGAACACCGGGCTTCAGCGGTGCCGATCTGGCCAACATGGTCAACGAGGCTGCGCTCAACGCTGCGCGCGTCAACCGCAAGCAGGTTCTGATGTACGACTTCGAACTGGCCAAGGACAAGGTTCTTATGGGCGCGGAGCGCAAGTCCATGCTCCTTTCTGACGCCGAAAAGCGGGTCACCGCGTATCACGAGGCCGGTCACGCCATGGTCTCGTTCTTCCGCGAAAACTCCGATCCCATCCACAAGGTCACCATCATCCCGCGCGGCATGGCTCTGGGCGTCACGGTCTACTTGCCTGACGATCGCCACAACTACACGCGTGAATACTTGGAGACCCGCCTGGCAACGGCCTACGGCGGACGCGTGGCTGAGGAGATATTCCTCAACCAGATGTCCACCGGCGCCGGCAGCGATATCGAGACGGCAACCGATCTCGCCCGCCGCATGGTGTGCGAGTATGGCATGAGCCGCCTTGGCCCACTGACCTTCGGCAAGAAGGAAGAACAGATCTTCCTTGGCCGAGAAATCGCCCAGCATCGCGATTTCAGCGAAGAGACAGCGCGCCAGATCGACCTGGAAGTGCGCCGCCTCATCGACGATGCCTATCAGTCGGCGCGTACCATCCTCGACGCCCACCCGGACGCGATGCATCGTATGGCAGCCGCTTTGCTCGAGCGCGAAACCATCGATGCCGAAGAGGTCCGGTTGCTGATCGAAGGCAAAGAATTGCCGCCGATCCGCTCCGTTCTGGCTTCTCCCAGCGATGGCACCGGCACCGGAACGCCACAGCAGGTTCTTAAACCCGAGAGCCGCGGTGGTTCGGGATTTCCCGAGGGTTCGCCCTCACCGGCATAACCACCTGCGGTGGGGCAGACGCGGCTTGCGCCGCACATAGCTTGCCGACTTTCGAATCTAATGAGGCCGCTCTTCGGAGCGGCCTTTCTGTTGCTTTCGAGAACTTCGACACCTTTATGCTCAGTACGCGATACTCATAGCATGCCGGTCAGAACCATCATCGACATCCCTGTTTCGCTGCATGACGAGTTGCGGCAGCGTGCCGAGAGTTCTGGCACCTCGATCCAGTCCCTGATTGTTCGTGCTCTTGGGGAGGCGTACGCAAGCACCGGCAAAAGGGAACCAGTCACAGGCCCTTTGGTCAGCGGGAAGGGGAAACTCGGGCCCTGCTTCCCCACCGACGCGACCCCGCATGACCTCATTCTTTCCTGATCTTTCTGCACGGAACGAAATTGTCAGCAAAGAATGAACCGAGGACTCCTCTCCTTCGACATGTGAGAGGAATGCCTAGAGAGACAGAGAATCAGGCCAGTTACGAATGGCTCGCACTCCGCTGTCAGGCGGGCGAACCGGTGCATTTGAAGACCTGATCGCGGTCATGGAGCGGCCGTTGCTCTAATACGCGATGAGCCTGACCGGCAGCTTCAGGCCTCTCTGGACAGAGAGGCCGGGTCGCGCTCCGTGCAATAGCAAGGGCGGACCGAAGCCCGCCCTTCCATGCCTGGAGTTTTCTGCTGTTAGAAGATCCGGTACGAGACGCCCACATCGCCGCCATACGGCTTCAGCGTTCCATTCAGCCAGTTTGGCCACAGCTGGTACTCGAAGTTGATTGCCCGCAGCGTGATCTTACGCGTCAATGGAATATCGACGCCGCCACCCAGCGCCAGGTCGGCGAAATGGCCGTACGCATAGTTGTACTGAAAGTTCATCTTGCTGTAGCCGAACAACGCCTTCGCGTACGGCTTGTAGCGCCGCGTCTCGTGAATCGGCACCTTCGGCCCGATCAGATAGTTGTCTTCGGAGATGTTTTCGTACTCGTTGAACCGCATCCAGCGGCCCTCGGCTTCAAATTGGATCCAGTGCCTCACGCGCAGATCCACGTAAGCGCCAAAGCCGTAGAGATCGTTCGGCGCCTGTGCCGGCACGCCGGTCCCGGCGTAGTCGGGTTGAAATAACGATCCCATGCCGCCCGCGCTGAGCGAAATCGGCGATCGAGTTGCAGAAGCGACAACCTGTGCGTGCGCCTTGGTTGCCAGGGCGCACAGAACGCAGCAGAAGAGTAGAACGGCGCTTTTCTTCATCGTAGAAGCGTTTCCCAATCCTGGTGAAGCACTCATCTTTCCTGGCTTCGCATCAAAGTCCAGAGTTTAGGTTTAAGGCCGGAGGGGGATTCCAATGCGATCCGGCTCAACAGTAAGTTATTGCGGGCCCGCAGCTGGTGGCGGGTTGGAGACCCCTTGAGTCGGGCTGCTCGCCGCCGGATCTCCACTCGCCGCTGGTGCTGCTTGTGCTGGCGGATCGCCGGGCGCTGGTGCCGCCGTTTGTCCCTGCGGAGCGCTGGCAGGCTGGTCCGTCCCCGGTTGCGCAGTGCTCGTGCCCGGTGCGGCCGGCGGAGCCGCGCTCGCTGTCTCATACCGCTGCAGCTTGAAGTAGATCGGGGTCACTTCCAGCGGCATCTTGTCACGCGGATTCAGAGGTGCGTAGATCTTGGCGTTCAGCATGTGCACTTTGTCGTCCCAAGGATCGGTCTTCAACCAGCTTCCCAGCGGCGAAGCGGGAATCTGCGTCAGATCGTCCCAGTTGATCTTGGGCGCCTGGCTCGAAAGGTCCGACATCCACGGCGTCCCGTCGGCCTTCAGCAGCGAGTCGCCCAGCATCGGTGTATTCAAAGCGCGCAGCTGCTTGCCGCGATCCGCGAGCTGTGCCCAGAACAAACCGGCGTCAGGCAGCTTGTCCTTGTACATCGAGGCCTGCAGATACTCCATGGCTCTCTTTGCTGCCGCGGCATCGTCGATGTCGCTGTGGTTCATTTCGATGCGGCGGAACGTTGCCTCATCCGGGAAGAGCAGCCGGTCATTAAACGCATAGCGGGTGTCGATGTGGTGTCCCATCGCAATGTGCGCCAGCTCGATCGCAACCACTGACGCGATCGCTGACTCGCTGCGCGGCAGACTATCCACCAATCCCTTGCTCAGCAGGATCGTGTTGCCTACGGTCGTGGCTTCGACAGTTGTCGTCAGCATCACGCGGCAGTGCACCGGGCTCGCCAGCTGCAGATTGCTCGGGACCGCGAGGTTGATCACAATCTGATCGAGCACCTGCGTCTCAAAGCCATTCGCCGTCAGCGGCGCGACCAGGCCCGCCTCTTCCAGGCGATCGATCACGTTGTTCTCGGCCTGTTGCAGCCAGGCGCGGGAGGCCTGCAGCGGACTCACGTCCTGTGAGTCGTCGCTCTTGTCCACCGCATCTTCGATCTTCATGCTGACGTTCTCGCTGTCGCGCGTCGGCAGTTTCAGGCTGTAGCCCCAGAAGTGCGTCTGAGCCTTCAACCCGATCGGCTTGTCGCTGTCGCCCCGGTTTGACTCTTCCACGTAGATCGCCACCGGCAGCCAGATCCCCGGCTGCACGTTCATGCGCCAGCTGTCGAAGTGAAAGTAGTAACGCGAGTCATCCGTAGACGAAGGTCCCGTATAGGTTCCGTTGAAGCGCACCACGTTGCCGTCCTGATCCTCGATCCAGACGCGCCCATAGAAGCGCCCCATCCCACCCACCTTGGGATGCACGTCGAAGACCCACGCCCGCACTGCTCCCAGGAACTCGCGCCGCACATAGCTGAACTCGTAGTGCTGCGAGTCGAAGCTCGACGGATCCAGGAACATCATCTGCATGAAGCCCGTGGGATTGTAGGTGAATCGCTTGTCCAGTCCCAGAGACTTGCTCAGACCGGTGATTGCGGCGAACGAGCCCTTAAAGAATCCATGCTTCGACTTATCGCGCGGCTCGTATGTCTTGTCGAAAAAACCTTTGCCAAAATCCACACGGCTCAGCGTGTACTGATCGTCGATCGGAACTTGGTACAGCTTCACATCCGGCCGCGTGTCCTGAATGTAGGTCTCCACCAGCGGGGTCCGCTCCTGGATCGCCTTGATCAGAACCTTCTCCTGCGCGATCGCTTTCTCCACCAGCGCGCTCTGTTCGGGTGTCAGCGGATGCGCCTGCTCGTACTTGGCAGGTTTTTTCTTCCCATACGCGCCAGATACACCCAGCACCAAAACAAGCAGGGTGAGAGAAATCTTTCGAAACATCATTCGCAAGCTCCTGGTTGCTTTCTTTCGTGTTCTCGGCTGTGGCTCGAACTGCGATGAACCGCAAGCTCTGTCTCAGCCAGTTTCTTTTCGTCTACTCTCGTTACGCCAGCTGGAACGTGATCGTAATGTTGGTTGTCAAATCCACTGCCTGTCCATTCTTGGTGGCCGGGCGGTAGCGAATCTGCTCTGCGACGCGCCGAGCTTCTTCATCAAGTCCGTGACCCAGACCGTGCACCACACCGTTCACCACCACATGGCCTGTAGCCGTGAACGTCACGCGCAGAATGACGTCACCCTGGACCTTCAGTTGCTTGGCCTCCGGTGTGTACTGTACCGGCGGCTTTGAAAGCACTTCAAGATTGGTCGAAACCGGTTCTACCTTCGCCATCGTGGTGGGCGTCGCCGCAGCTACTTGCGGAATCCCAGCCGATCCAACTCTGCCACCGGCGAATGCCCCCTGCGCCGTGCCCGTACCGCCCGGAATCCCGGTCGACGCCACGTGGCCAAAAGCACCTGCGTTCGATCCCGCCTGCGTTCCGTTGCCAATGCCTGTTGAACCCACCACACCGTGCGGCGCAACCGCGGGTCCCTGCATGCCTCCGTAAGGATTGCCGATCGCGGCCACCGTTGCCGGCTTCGCCGCATTCGGGTTCGGCGTCACGCCCTGCAAATCGCCTAAGTGCACGGCGGCGGTCGACGGGTGCTGCTGCGGCGCGATCGCCGGAGCAGCTGCAGCCAGAACGGCCTTGGGCTGCGGAGCCAGCGTGATCGCCGGCCTCGCCAACTTGATCTCTGGCATCTTCAGCTTGGTTTCGATCTCTACCGGTTTCGGTTCCGGTTTCGGCTCAATCCTGGGTAAATTGATCTTTGGTGCATCCAGCTTCACTTCCACCTTGGGTGGCTCGGGAAGTTTCGGCGGCGGAGGCACCTTCACCTTCACTTCCGGCGGCGGCTGCGTCGGAAAGATCAACTCCGTTTGCTCGAAATGATGCACCTGGATGGCATGCTTGGCCATCATTCCGATATAGAGAATCGTGACCAGGATCGTCATGTTGATGATCGCGGCCGTTACAAATGATCCCGACCTGCCTTCCGGCTCGGGAAGCAAACCAAAGCTAGCGCTTCCTGAATATTGATTCATCGGCATGTCTCGAATTCCTTCAAAGGTATGAGGGCGGTATGCATGAAGTCGATCGGCAGACTTGCGGCCGGCTTCCACTGGCTCATCGCATCTCGGTTGACATTTGCTGTTCTCGACACCGTTTGCGGGGGAAAGTTCCACCGTACGTCAGGCGAAGAGCCGATTTGTTGATATTTCCTTTTGAGTGTGCGGTTGTTGGCGGGGGAATAAAAAATCGAACGAACTTTACTCGGCAGAAGCTCGATACAAACTGCCGTGCCAGGCACATTCTCGCTCACCTTAACCCCGGACATCAAATACTCCCATTCCGTCCAAGGCAAAGGAAGCAGAACCATCCTCCCCGCGAAGAAGGGGAAGTTCGACTCTGGATTGCCCCGGTTCTGCGACTCAAGAGGATTCACTCAACGCAGCTGGGATGTCAGGGCAGTCCAGCGATCTCAGAGTTAATTTCACCCGAAGCCACAACCTTCGAGTCGACGCTACAACAGGGGGCCGTCGACACTGGTAGAAGCCTAAGTGGGGTACCTCTACTCTGGAATCGCTCTAGAATGTGCTACTTGGCATGCCGCTGTTGGCGGTCTCGGAGCCCGGAGCAGACACTGTTCCGGCCCTGCCTGTGTAATAGACTTACCCTAAACCAAAGTGCTCTCGAAAGGACAGTATTTTTGTGAAGATCCTAGTTACCGGCGGTGCTGGATACGTGGGCGGCACCGTCGCCGTCCTTCTGGCCTCCAAAGGCCACAATCCCATTATATTCGATAACTTGTGTCACAGCCGTCGCGAGCTCGTCCCCCCTGGTATAGAGTTCGTCGAAGGCGATCTTGCCGACCGTCACGCCCTCGAGAATCTCTTCGTAACCGCGACCGATTCGGGAGCCCCGTTCGACGCCGTCCTGCACTTCGCTGCGCTGATTGAAGCCGGGGAATCCATGAAGTCGCCTGAAGTCTACTTCCGCAACAACACCGCATCGACGCTGTCCCTTTTCGAGGCCATCCTCGCCCGCGGTCCCAAACGCGTCGTCTTCTCTTCAACCGCCGCAGTCTACGGTGAGCCCGAGTCTGTTCCCATCCCTGAGACCGCGCGGCTAAACCCGACCAATGTCTACGGCGAATCCAAGCTGATCGTCGAGACGATGCTCGCCTGGTTCAATCGCATCCACGGCTTGCACTACGCGTCGCTGCGCTACTTCAACGTGGCTGGTGCTCCCGAAGGCCCCCATGGAATCACCCGCGGCGAAGATCACGAGCCGGAGTCCCACCTGATTCCCCTCATCCTCGATGTCGCCCTCGGACGTCGCGACAAGATCAAAATCTTCGGTGACGACTACGCGACGCCCGACGGTACCTGCATCCGCGACTACGTCCACGTCTCCGATCTCGCCGACGCGCACCTGCTGGCTCTCGGCGCGCTCGAGATGCACGACAAGCTCATCTTCAACCTCGGCAATGGAGCCGGCTTCAGTGTGCGCGAAGTCATCGAATCGGCCCGCCGCATCACCGTACACCCGATCCCGGCAGAGATTCAACCGCGCCGCGCCGGCGATCCCGCTGTGCTCGTCGCCAGCTCCGACAAGGCGATCCGCGAGCTCGGGTGGAAGCCCCGCTACACCCAGCTGGACGACATCATGCGCACCGCCTGGGTCTGGCACCAGAAGCGCTACCCCAGGTAACTGCGCTGCTTGGCCGCCTGCTTAGTTGGTCCTTCCGTCGCGTTGCAGACGCAACCAGTCGTAGCGCAAGGGAAACGGAGCTGTTCTTGCTCGTCCTGCGAATGACCTTTGTCATTCTCCCGTCCCTTTTCCGTTTTGGAAATGCGTGTCGGGTGCATCATCCTCGGAAGTGAGGCACCCGGATCGAGCGGGCGTTCTCTGTCGCACCGGGAGCCCTTTGCTGCCTGCCAGGTTGTTCAAACCGGAGTATTCGGAAAGCTTTCGCTGTATCGGCCCAGCCTGCGAGGACTCGTGCTGCGAGGGTTGGACTATTTACATCGACCAGCCCACCTTCGACAAGTACCGGGCTCTGCCGCCCGGACCGCTGAGCACAATCATCGAGGAGAACGTTCTGCGCGCTTCGGCAGATGCCAACTCCACCAGCGGAGCGGCGTCGCCTTTTGCCCAGGTTCGCATGACCGCCGACGCCAAATGCCCTCTGCTCTCTGCCGATCGGCTCTGCCAGGCTCAGGTGGCACACGGGGAAGCCTATCTCTCCCACATGTGCGCCACCTATCCACGCGCCATCTACTCCATTCAAGGCGAGACAGAAAAGGCGCTCTCGCTCTCCTGTCCGGAGGCCGCGCGGCTGGTGCTCCTTGATCCGGACCTGCCCATGAGCGCCGGTCAAAACGACGGTTCGCTCGCAGGAAATGTCGCCGCGTCCGGCAGTGATCCCTGGCAGCCTCACTTCTGGTCCATCCGCGATTTTGCGTTGGCGCTGGTGCGCAATCGCGCCTACCCGCTCTGGCAGCGGATGTTTCTCCTTGGTCTATTCAGTCAACGGCTCGACGCAATCGCGCTCGCAGATCTCAGCGAAAAGGTTCCCCCGCTTTTGGCTGGCTTTGCCGCAACGATTCAATCCGGAACCCTCCTGCCGGCGATGGAGGCTCTGCCCGTCGATCATGCCAGGCAACTAGATCTCGTGCTGCGGCTGGCAGGGATGCTTCTGAAGAGGTCGAACCTTCGCCCGCGCTTCATCGAGTGCCTCGAAGCCTTCAGACAGGGCATCGGAAATGCTCCGGGGGCCACACTGGAATCTCTCACCGCCCACTACGCGGACGCGCATGACCGTTACTACGCGCCGTTCTTTCAAAACCGCCCGCACATCCTCGAGAACTATTTGATCAACACCATCTTTCGCTGCCGGTTTCCGTTTGGCAGCGAATGGGCGCGAACGAGCGCTGTGCCCTCGATGAGCCATGAATTTGCCTTACTCACCGCACAGTTTGCTCTCATGAAAGGTCTGCTGATCGGCGTCTCCGGCTCCCATCGCGAGAGGTTTTCTGTGGATCACGTGGTGCACACTGTTCAGGCAGCCGGCAAACACTTCGATCACCACATGGACTTCCTCAAAGATGCCCATGCTCTGCTGGTCGAACACCGTATGGACGATGCCCGCGGATTGGTGATTCTGCTCCGAAACGCCGCATCGAATCCGTTTCAGCCCGCACTGTCGTCGATTCAACCTTCAATGCACGCTTCCGGATCTGACATGAGTGTCCCGCCTACGGCCCAGTCTTCGGCGGTGTAGCCGATGGTTTCTGCGTCGTCGTTGATGTCCCGGATGGCTTCTGAGTCGCTCCACTCGCTGAGGGCTTCTGCGGAGTGGCTCCCGGCGTTGTCGTCGTCCCCGTGGCAGCCGGCTTCTTACGCACGGGCTTTTTCACCGGCGGCTTCGGGCACTCCGGCGGAGGCGGAGGCGCCGCACATTTGAACGCCGCCTGTTTCTGTACCGTCACCCGCAAGTCGACAAGCTGCTTCTCCTGCGACGCCGCGCTTTGTTCCATGCTGTCGTCCAGCGCCAACCGCGCCTTCTCCAGATTGTCCAAAGCGTTCCGCAACTGATTTGCCTGGTCGTCCGGGGCCGCCATGCGCCCCGCTTCCACCACGCGCAGCAGCACGTCGTAGAGCGCATCGATGTGCCGCGACACCTGCAGCGCCTTGCTCAGTGTTCCCGGCGCGGCATCGGCGTCCTTCAGCAGTCCGGGCACACGCTGCTGCAGATCCCCCACGATCGAGCTGATATCTGTGTTTGCCTCGTCGCGCACCGACCCGCGCTTCCACTTCTCGACACGCAGCCCGCCGAGCGTCTGTCGTACCGCGTCGAGCGAAGGCTGCAGAAGGCTCGACGCCGTAGGTGCTGTCGGTGCAGCCACTGGGGTCGCAGCCGGAGCCGCAGGCGCTGCCGGCTGAGGCACACTGGCCGTCGTTGGCGTCTTCGAGGCCTGTATCCCTTGCGCCAGGCAGATCGCAAAAGGTGAAGAATAGACAGTGATCGCTAAGACTGCATTCGCAATTCGCATGAAGTGTTTTCCGATCTGAAGAATAGCCCAGTTCTCCACTCGCATTCCAGCCCTGTTCCTGAACTCCACATCCGCGCGCAGTATTCAGGCTGTCCAGGGCGATCAGAACGCGCCGCGTTTTCCACGTTGGATGCACTCGAGGCTTGGCGCGGGCGGCAAAACGGAGCATACTGACGACCAGAGCTAGCCGGAACGGTCGGAGCCCGGCAGGCACCTTCACTTTGATCGCATTTACAAAAAGCGCCAACGATTCTGAGCCGCTGGTGCAGCCACGCCTTTCTTGAACCGATTCTGGCTCCGCGTACGTCTGCTCTCATACTGGCCGCCTTCCCCTCGGTTCGCGGCTGACTGGAGCCATCGATGCCGGCAACTCATCCGCTTCCCCAAACCCTGGGGCAACTGCGCACCAGCCCTCATTTTGCCGAAGCCTGTTTGAAGACCCGCAGCGTCAAGGACGAAATGCGGCGAAATCTCATGACGCGTCTGCGGTCCGGTCAGGCGTTATTTCCGGGCATCGTCGGCTACGACGACACCGTCGTCCCGCAGATCGTGAACGCCGTGCTCTCCAAGCAGAACTTCGTCCTGCTCGGCCTGCGTGGCCAGGCCAAGAGCCGCATCCTGCGCGCGCTGACCGCTCTCCTCGATGAAACTCTGCCCTACATCGCCGGCTGCGAGATTCGCGACAATCCCTACGCGCCGATTTGCAAACGCTGCCGCGACCTCGTCGCCGAGCAGGGTGACGCCACGCCCATCGCCTACATGGATCGCGATGCCCGTTACGTCGAAAAGCTCGCCACGCCCGACGTCACCGTCGCCGACCTCGTTGGCGATCTCGATCCCATCAAAGCCGCCCGCGGCGCGCAGGACCTCTCTAGCGAACTCACCATGCACTATGGCCTGCTGCCCCGCGCCAATCGGGGCATCTTCGCCATCAATGAGCTGCCCGACCTCGCCGGAAAAATTCAGGTCGCGCTCTTCAACATCATGCAGGAAGGCGACGTGCAGATAAAAGGCTACCCCGTGCGCCTAGTCCTCGACGTCGCCCTCGTCTTCTCCGCCAATCCCGAGGACTACACGGCCCGCGGCAAAATCGTCACCCCGCTCAAAGACCGCATCGGCTCCGAGATTCGCACCCATTATCCCGAAACCCTCGAAGAAGGCATCGCCATCACTGCGCAGGAAGCATGGTCCGAGCGTGGCGGCCTGCCCACTCAGGTCCCGCAGTATGTCCGCGAGATCGTGGAACAGGTCGCCTTCTCTGCCCGCGCCGACAAGAAAGTCGACAAGCGCAGCGGCGTGAGCCAGCGCCTGCCCATTTCTACCATGGAGCTGATGGTCTCCAGCGCCGAACGCCGCGCTCTCGTGCACAAAGAGCCGCTCGCAGTCCCGCGTGTCAGCGATCTCTACGCCGCTCTGCCCGGCATCACCGGGAAGCTCGAGCTCGAGTACGAAGGCGAGATGCGCGGCGCGGACGTTGTCGTCCGCGAACTCATTCACACCGCTGTCGGCAAAATATACGACCGCTACTTTTCCGGTATCGAGACGCAATCGATCGAGCAATGGTTCAATCTCGGTGGGACCGTGAAGCTCGACGACGATCAGCCCACGCCCTCCGTGCTCGCCGACCTGCAGCAGATTCACGGCCTGCTCGACAAACTTGCGCCCGTCGGCATCCGCTCGTCCGATCCGCCTCAGGCCGTGGTGGCCGCAGCCGAATTCCTGCTCGAAGGTCTCGTCGCCCACCGTAAGCTCAGCCGCAGCGAAGAGCGCGTCTTCAAGGCGCCGGAGAAAGCCGCGCGGACTACGGACCGGCCCGATGTAGAACGCGAGTTCGAAGAGTGGGAGCGCGGCCGGCGTGGCAGCCGCTCTGGCCGCGGATTTAACTGAGCGCGTTTCACGCGCTCATCCTGAGTGGAACGAAGGATCTGTTTTAGTTCTGCGCGCACCGAGGTTCCCATGAAGGGCGTTCGCTACACCAAATACATCGGCGACCTGGCCTCCGAGATGGACCTCGAAGGTCTGCTCGAGGCGCTCTCCGACTATCTCCTCGACTCCGGTTATCGCGATCCCTACTCCGGCTTCGGCGATATGAACCACAACCTCGACGATCTGCGCGAAGCCCTGCGCCGCATCCTCGAGTCGGGCGAGTTCTTCGACGAAGACACGCAGCGCCAGATCGACCAGATGACGGCAGCCGGCCAACTCGACGAGTTGATCGACAAGCTCATTGAGCGCATGCAGCAGGAGAGCTACATCTCTTCGATGGAGCGGCCCGACCAGACCCAGGCATCTAAGGCCGGCGGCGAAGTCGGCGATGTGCAGGGCGAAGTCCGCTTCGAAGTCACCGACAAGAGTCTCGACTTTCTGGGATTCAAGACGCTGCGCGATCTCCTGGGCTCACTCGGCAAGTCCAGCTTCGGCCGCCACGACACGCGCCACTGGGCCACCGGCATAGAGGCCAGCGGAGCGCCGCGCCGCTACGAGTTTGGCGACACGCTGAACCTCGACACCAACGCGACCCTTTCTTCTGCGATTTCGCGCGAAGGCATCGGCCTGCCGCTCAATCTCGAATACGACGATCTGCACGTCCATCAGTGCGAGTACCAGAGCTCCTGCGCCACGGTCGTCATGCTCGACTGCTCGCATTCGATGATCTTGTACGGCGAAGACCGCTTCACGCCGGCCAAGAAAGTCGCCATGGCGCTCTCGCACCTTATTCGCACGCAGTATCCTGGCGACTCGCTCTCCCTCGTGCTCTTTCACGACTCCGCCGAAGAGCTGCCCGTCTCGCATCTGGCGCGCGTCAAGGTCGGACCCTTCTACACCAACACGCGCGAAGGCCTCCGCGTCGCCCAGCGCATTCTCGCCCGCCAGCGCAAAGACATGAAGCAGATCGTGATGATCACTGACGGCAAGCCCTCGGCGCTGACGCTGCCCGATGGCCGCATCTACAAGAATGCGTATGGCCTCGATCCGCTCGTCGTCAGCGAGACGCTGGAAGAGGTCTCCCGCTGCAAGCGGGCGAACATCATGATCAACACCTTCATGCTGGCTCAGGACTATGGGCTGGTCCAGTTCGTGCATAAGGTCTCGCAGATGTGCCGCGGCAAAGCCTACTTCACCACGCCGCACACGCTGGGCGAGTACCTGCTGATGGACTACATGCAGCGCAAGTCCAAAACCATCCACTGAGGGATCTGTTCTTGCGCCACCTCGATCTGCACGAAAATGGGTTGCCCCCAGGACCCGACTCCGATAGGAGAGCAACAAACTTCGGATCTTGTAGCGCTCGCATCGCCGCTCCAGTGCATGTCAATCCCATCTCTTGGTTTCTTGCGTTCGTAATTATTTATCCGTCCGAACCGAACTTTCAACGCCCCAAGCGCCTCTCCTAGGCATGCACTCCCAAATTCCAGCGAAGGAGCCCGCGACGCCCGACCAAACCCTCCTGGTCCTCCTCGCGCAATCCGGCGACCGGGCCGCACTGGAACAACTTCTCCGCGATGCATACGCACCCTTGCGCCGCTACATCATTCGTCTCGCCGGCGTCGCTTTAGCCGACGACATCCTCCAGGAGGCTTCGCTCCAGATCTTCCGCAAGCTCCCCTACCTGCGCGAGCCCTCCGTCTTTCGCCCCTGGACGTTCCGCATCGCTTCGCGGATTGCCTTCTCGCATCTCAAAAGCGCGCATCGCTGGCAACCCCTCGACGACGCACCACCGGAACATCTCACGACCTTCGACCCCAGTCTCGGCGAGCCACCCGATGAGGCCTTCTTCGCTCTTCTCGACCAGGTCTCGCCGGCGAGTCGAGCCGTTCTGCTTCTCCGCTATCAGCACGACCTGTCTCTCGAAGAATCTGCCGCCATCCTCGACATTCCCATCGGCACCGCCAAGTCGCGCCTGCATTACGGAGTCACGACCCTTCGCAAGTATCTAACCTTCGAAAGGAAACCAGCATGAGTCCCGAATATCAGCAGCCGAACTCCGAAAACACCAGCGCGGAAATCGCCTTTGTCCAGCAAGCCCTGGCAGCGGCCGACCGGTCCGAGCGCACGTCCCGCATTATTGTCGGCGTGCTCGCTGTGCTCGCCGTCGTGGTCTTTGTCTGGATGCACCAGCACATGATTCCCCCGGAAAGTCTGGGTGGGCTTCTGCATTCCCTTCTTCGCGTCGACCTTTTCTTCCTGGTGCTCCTCTTCGCCGTCACCATGTATCTTCGTCAGGTCATGAACAAGAACACCCGCACGATCCTTCGGGCCCTCGCGAACATCCGCCAGCGGTGACTTGATAGGAAAAGAAACGCGGGCCGACAAGGCCCGCCTTCTTCCCACGTTCTGAGTTCACTCGAAGACTGCGCGTCGAGCGCATCGCGAGCCTGCGAGACGGGCAGGGGATACCCGGGGTACCCTACCCCCGCCCCTGTTTTTTTGCTAAATATCTCTGCCCATTGGACTTAGCTCGATGATTATGCACTTGACACAGAGAGAGGGGAAAACGACACTATGAGTACCGTGACAGGGCAGCATCTCGCAACAGAGATGAAGCTGGACGAAGACGTCCACCGAGTAGCAGAGTTCATGCAACACAACCTTTCGGCAACGAAATTGGTTGCCGTGGCCGAAGCATTGCCGAAGGTGGCGCGACTCCTGTGGGAGGGATATTCGCAGGAGCCCTGCACACCGGCGCGATTGGCTGTGCCTAAGACGGATCGGGAGCGTCCGTCACAATCAGACGCCATCTAATCGAGCCTTGGTCAGAGGTGTGCTGATGGTGGTTTTGCGGCGGAAGAGACTTGTCTAGTGTGTGCACGACCTCTCTTCCGCAACCATCGCAGCGATATATCCCTGACCAAGCAGCGGTTGAGCCTGGAGTGTAGGTCTTGTCGAATTCATCCAGAAGCAGCTTTTGTGCCAGGTAGTTGCCGTTTTTGTACCAAGCCATTTTCCGCACCCCTCACTAGATAACGGCGTTGCAGCCAAGAATCCTTCTCGTATAGCGTTGAAATGGCAGGCATTGTCATATCGTGATACGTCGATAGATTAAGGCTTGCGCCGTTACCTAAGGAACAGGCATCATACTAACGTGCTCTTAGTGTCTTCTGATGACAGGTGCTACCACTTGGTACTAGGATTGCACGCACTATCGAGGAGGCATCCCCTGCCTATTTTCAATAGTGCATGGCAACCATAATCCCGTGGAGAAACCCCAATGAACACTGAACTGAATGGCCTAGCGTTGGAATACCAAGGAAATTACGGAACTGCCCGGGGGGATTTGGATATCGCGGACCTCGTGAACAATCCCGCAGCCAGCGGCGAATGCCACGTCTTTGGTCTGGGCCTCCCGGAAAAGAGCGCGAACGGCCTTATCTTGCAGATTCGTCCGCTCTCGAATGACTGTTCCGATGCGCTTATGATCTGCCAGAATGTTCGCTAGAACCTCGCGGCACTTTGCTTCTTCCAACCGCAAGTTCTGAATGTCCAAGCCAACACCGTGAAACATGAAGGTTGAATGTGGGCACGCATAGCGACGTTCACCGGCGAGAAAGACGGCATTGCCAATTGAATCGACATTGCCTACGTTGTGCGTTGTGAGACGGACCGGCATACCGCGCAGAACGTTGTACAGATTCATCCCGTTCATGACGTTGCCGCCAGGGGTGGAGAGCATCAGGTAGACCTCGGGAACTCGCTGGTTCACCAGATTGCTCATGGTTGCCAGAAGGGCCTCAGTAGTCTTGACGTTGATCTCGGCCGAGAACGAAACGTAGACGATCTGAGGCGGCTGATTTGGAGGTTGGTTCTGTGGTGCTGGTGTGGTTGCCATTGGATCTACCTTCTCGTTGGAAACACGATGTCGTCATCAAAGACCGGAGAGATAGGGAATCGAACCCCCAGTGCTGACACACTGGCCGTCGGAGCTTATAAGGCCCCTAGCCGGAACCTTCCAGCGGTATCTCTCCAAGAATCGCACCCGTCGCAAGCCGGGTGCGGTCCAGAGCAGCCAAATGCTCACCATGGTCCGGATCGCGCGTCTCTCGCAAAGGGTGCGGTTCGGGCCTTTCGGTTATGGTTCACTGCACGGTGTGCGTGGTGCAGTTCGCTAGGTCGATATCTTCATAATTGTTTCTCCTGAGGGAATCTGATTAGGCACAGTTTTCCTCAAGTCGTGGAATGTTTGGTCTTGACGGGGAAAGCTAGGCGGGATACTTTGAACCTAGAGTTTCGCTGCTGCCCCATCGAACGAGTTTTGAATGGGCAATGGCTCATGACCCGCCACTACGAATGGCGGGTTTCGTGTTTTCCTCCAACAAAAGGCAATACTGCGCTTTAAGTATGAGACCCTATTGACAAATCCCGCAAGGGTGAAATCGCTGTTTGATCGGTGGAAATCTAGGTCTAAGTGGTCAATTAGCGGGGATTTAGGGAAGAAACTCGAACTAAGAAGTGTGCATTGAAGGTAAACAAGGACCAATTCGACTCGCTTCTGCAACGGCTACTTAAGCAAAAGCCGGAGAAGACGCAGGCCATAAAAGGCTCACCAACACCCAAGCGGAATGAGCCGATAATCCCTAAGCCTCACCCTTCGGGATCGCAATAAGCTCGATGTAGGGCATCGGGGCAATGCCTGCCATGCGGCGCAGCGTCTTGCTGAACCTGTCCTCATCCTTGCGAATGTTGAATCGGAATTCAAATTCGCTCAGGTAGCGGTGCAGGTGCTTTATGCTCACGCGATGGAAGCTTCCTATCAGGCCACGTTTCAAGAGAGAGAATGCCGACTCCACGGTGTTCGTGTGGATGTTGGTCCCCGGCACTATCCACTGAATCGAGTGGTTCACGCTGCGGTGCTTTTTGCGTAGCTCGGGATCGAATGCCCAGTTGTAGACCGAGGCGTCGTCCGTGTAGATGCGCGTGGGGGACGGCACAACATGCTTGCGCACAGCCTCACGGATCGTCTTTGCTTTGCCGTCTGGGATGTGAACGAGTTTCACGCGGCCTTGGCGCTCACGCATTCCCAGAACCATGTCGAACTTCTCAGAGCGCGGACGCTGGTTTTCCTTGGCGCGTCCGAAGCGACGCTTTGTTTTGCCGCCGATGTACGTCTCGTCCAGTTCCACGATTCCGCGCAGTTGGTTGAATGGGTTGGTCTCTTCGGCCATCGCTTTCCTGATGCGGTGCGCCATGTACCACGCGGTGCGATACGATCCGATGCCCAGATGCTCTTTCAGTTGGTTCGCGCTGATACTCTTCTTCGCGTCTACGACGATTGCAAGGGCCATGAACCACTTGTGCAGGGGGAGATGCGAGTCGTTGAAGATCGTGCCGGACGTGGCTGAGAACTGCTGTTTGCAGGTGGGCTCTAGGCACTGCATCAGGCTCTTGCGGACGTTTTTGGTTTTGCTCTGGCGGGTGATCCGGCTGATACGGTCGCAGCCGCAAACAGGGCAGCGCACTTTGCCATCGGGCCAGCGCATCTGTTCGATGTACTTCAAGCACTCTTCATCGGTCGGGAACTGCTGCGTCACGTCTATCAGGTTCATGGCTACCTCTGGAAATAACCATCGACGCCCCACCATCCGAAAAACCAATAAGCAGCGATCCCCACTAGGACCACGGCTAGAATGATCAGAACGCGCTTCATCACATTCACAGAGTAGCCTTAATCTAATTCTGTGTCAAGTGCATAATCATCCTTAGCTCGGCACTAACTTGCCTAATCTTAATTGAATCAATCGCTTATGGCGAAATATCTCTCGGCGAAGGACTTAGCAGATTTCAGCCGACCGCTCTCAGTTTTCGGCTTTGGCCCAACCTCCATTGTGCTCTGTGAGCTGGTAATTCTCTGCAACTACGGCGGCAGAGCTCATTGTGTGTCCGTGAACGGGCCGGGCGCATATCCTCAGGCCATCCTCATTGTTTATCTCCTTTTCAACCTACAGTTATGGGGCTGTCATCCTCGGGGCAGCCTAATGGCACCGCACCTCCATTTCTCACGAGGAATCAAACTATGAGAGTATTCGCGCGCTGCCTCCCGTTGCTTCTGATCTTTCTATCCATCTCTGCGACTTCGCAGGCACAAGACTCCAATTCCAGACACAGGGTCAAGCACGTTCTGCTTATCAGCGTCGACGGCATGCACGCTCTCGACCTTACGAACTATGTCAACAGCCATCCGCAATCGACTCTCGCGCAACTGAGTTCGCATGGCGTTACCTTCGACAACGCTGCCACCTCGCAGCCGTCCGACTCCTTTCCTGGACTCTCCGCTTTGGTTACCGGCGGATCGCCGACGACGGCCGGGTTCTGGTACGACGTGACCTATAACCGCAAGCTCTCTCCGCCGGCTCTTACCACGCCGTACATCTCTTATGTGGGCGCCCCCGGCGGTCCGTGCCCAGCGCAAATCGGCACCATCACGGAGTACGACGAATCGATCGACAAGGATCTGACCAAGCTGTATGGATCCATCGATCCGAGTTTTCTGCCCCGCGATCCCAATCGTGGTTGTGCGCCCGTCTATCCGCACGAATATCTCCGCGTGAACACCATCTTTGAGGTGGTGAAGGCTCACGGAGGTTACACGGCCTGGACCGACAAGCATCCCGCGTATGAATGGACTAATGGTCCGAGCGGCCAGGGTGTTGATGACTTCTTTGGTCCTGAGATCAACTCGATCCCGGTTGCCTTGCCATTTCCCGGCTGCACCCCGGTGCCCGCGCCCGACACGACTCCCGACGATGGCTGGACAAACGATCTGAAAGTCATCCAGTGCTACGATCAGACCCACGTCCAGGCAGTGCTCAATCAGATCAGCGGCTACACACACGATGGATCCCAGCGCGCGCCCATCCCGACGTTGTTCGGCACCAACTTTCAGTCCGTCAGCGTAGGCGAGAAATTGGCGGGCAATGGCTATCTGGATGTCCTTGGAACCCCTTCAGCAGGACTGCTCAGCGAGTTGGAGTTCGTGGATAACTCTCTTGGGGAAATGGTCAGCGCGCTGAAAAAAGCCGGCATTTATGACGAAACGCTTATCATCATCGGAGCAAAGCATGGCCAGTCGCCCATCGATCAGAGCAAGAGGGTTGGTATTGGCGGCGGCCAGCCCGCAACTTTAATCAATACGATTGCTTCCGGCGAGGCCTTTGACATCTCCGACGACGGCTCGCTCATCTGGCTGAACGACTCTTCGCAAGCCGCAGAGATCGCTGAAGAGCTCAGCACACCGGCAAACCAGGCCACTCTCGGCATTCAGGAGATTTTCGCAGGCGCGGCACTCAAAGAAAAATTCAATAGCCCGTTGACTGATCCGCGCACACCCGACATCGTCCTCAAGGTCAACACCGGCGTCATCTTCACAGGCGGCTCAAAGATCGCCGAGCACGGCGGCCTCAACGAGGACGATAC
>Ga0181535_10000318_pt1 | contig 74071 bp, 66 predicted proteins | sample PEATcosm2014_Bin_44_FD_119774 | JGI IMG/M metagenome (GOLD analysis project Ga0181535, IMG submission 119774) | Peatland microbial communities from MTU Mesocosm Facility, Houghton, MI, USA - PEATcosm2014_Bin17_30_metaG | ecosystem: Environmental > Terrestrial > Soil > Wetlands > Peat | place... | reverse complement strand
AAGTCGGGCATTCTTGTGATAGTCCATTCGATCTCTCCTGGGAAAATCTGATTGCTCGTTACAACCAGCTTCTCGCGTTCAGATCGAATGGACAACCTCCTGAAACTTCACACCTATTCCCTGCCTTTTTCACATCGTCCTAACGTAGTTTTTCCCCGGCAAGCACCGAATCCGGCCCGTAATCTCCAGTTCGAAAAGCGCCGTAAACACCTCGGACGAAGTCAGTTGCGTCTCCAGCAACTCAAGTATCTCGTCGATTTGCAGAGCCTCGTCCTGGTGCAGAACCTCCAGCACCATGGCTTCCTCGGGCCGCAGAACCGGGTCAGGCAATAGAGATGCAGTGGTCTCCGATTTCGATTCATCCGGCGCCTCGCTCTCCAGCTCCAGCCGCACCTGCGAGGGAAGATCCTCCCACACGTCCTCCCAGGTGGCCACCAGCTTGGCCCCCTGTTTAGTCAGCGTGTTGGGAGTCCAGGAGCCCTTGTTGGTCACGTTGCCCGGTACCGCGAACAGGTCGCGATTCTGCTCGGCGGCGCAGCGGGCCGTCACTCGCGTGCCCGAATTCTCCGCCGCCTCCACCACCAGCACCGCCACGCTCAGCCCGCTCAAAATCCGGTTGCGGCGCGGAAAGTTCTGTGGCGCGGGAAACGTCCCCATCGGCAATTCGCTGAGTATCGCCCCACCGGTGGCCAGAATCTCCTCGGCCAGCTTCTTGTTCTCCTTGGGATAGACCACGTCGATGCCCGTGCCCCACACGGCCACTGTGGGCATGCGCGCAGCCAGCGCCCCCCGGTGCGCGCAGGAGTCAATGCCCCGCGCCATGCCGCTGGTAATCAGCAGCCGCCGCACAGCCAGGTCCCGCGCCAGCATCTCCGCCATGCCCGAGCCATAAGGGCTGGGGTGCCGCGTGCCCACAACCGCGATTCCCGGCCGGCTCAGCAGGCTGGCCGCGCCGCGTACCCACAGCACCGGCGGCGGATCGTAGATTTCCTTCAGCCGCTCGGGATACTCCGGGCAGCCGTAGGTCACCACCGTCGCCCCTTGCGCCGCTACCCGCGCCCACTCCTCCTCGGCCGCCTGGCGTGCCTTGCCGTCGAAGATGAACTGCGCCGCCTGGGCAGGAAACTTCAGCCCTTCCAGAGCAGTCAGCGGCAGGGTGAAAATCTGGCTGGGCGCATCCAACTGCTTCATCGCGTCCAGAATCCGCTTCGGGCCCAACCCCGGCGCCAGCGCCAGCGCCAGCCAGGCCAGCCGCTCCTCATCCAATGCAGGCATCGCCACGCAAATTGCATCTTGAGGCAGTGTGCTCATGGCCGGGCCTGTGTCACACGGAATCGGATATCCCAATTTTTCTCACAGGGAATCAAGATCTATCCTTTTAATCGATTTTGCCCAACTTACCCTGAGCGGACTCTGCTGTCAAGCGGGGGTGTTGACGCCGCGGGTACGCCCCCCGGAATCCTCTGCCCCGAAGAAGTACTCTAAGAAGCGTGAATCCAGCATCGCAATCAAGTCTGCGTATCGCAGCCATCAGCTTCCTCAATCCCGCGCCCCTTATGTGGGACTTTGAGCACCCGCCTCTGAATGTCCCGCTCGCCCTTCGCTACCGGATCGATCGCATGTTGCCTTCCGAGTGCGCTGACCGGCTAGCCTCGGGCAGGGCCGACATCGGCCTGATCCCCATCGCCGCCCTGGCTGCCAACCCCGGCCTGCGCATCCTGCCCGGCTGCGTCATCGCCTCCAAGGGCCAAGTGCGTTCCCTGCTGCTTGTTCGCCGCGCCAGCCAATCTCTCCAGGCCCTGAGCTCCGTGGCCGCCGACATGGCCAGCCGCACCACCCTGGCCCACGCCCGCATCCTCTTCCGCCACTGGGGCAACCCGAGCGTTCCGTTCCTGCCCGCAACCGCCGACCTGGACCACATGCTGCAAAGAGCCGACGCCGCCATCCTTATCGGCGACCCGGCCCTGCTGGCTCTTGAGGAGCGCGCCAATCGCTTCGAGCGCACCGGCGAAGAGCTGGTCTACCACGACATGGCCCAGGAGTGGCGCGCCCTCACCGGCCTGCCCTTTGTCTCCGCCGTCTGGGCGGCTGCGCACGACATCCCTTTGGACGAGAGCGTTGCGGAAGACTTCATCCAATCCCGCATCCACGGCCTTCAGAACATTGACACCCTAGTGGCCGAGTGGTCCCGCCGGATTCCCATCTCCGAGCAGACCATCCGCACTTACCTGACCACCAACATTCACTACGTTCTCGACGAGGAATGTCTCGAAGCCATGAAAGTCTTCTTCCGTATGGCCGCCCAGGCTGGCGCTCTGCCGGAGTACAGCTTCTCCATGAGCGAAACAATGGTATAGAGCAGGGACACTTGGGAGAACTCAAGAACCCCGCCCAGTTCCGCAACCCAAGCCAGCTCCGCAACCGCCGCCAACTCGCTAACTTGCTAACTTGCTAAAAAGGCCGATCCGCAAAGCGGACCGGCCTTTTAACTTGTCATCACATATTCTGTCGAACAGTAAAGAGTAGCCAAAGCAGAAAGCTGTTAGCTGTTAGCTGTCAACTGCTCCTCAGATCTCCCACCGCAGCAGCGCCGCTCCCGCCGTAAATCCCGCACCGGCCGCGGCCAACAGCACCAGATCGCCCTTCTTCAGCTTGCCTTCTTCAAAGGCTGTCCCCATGGCCAGTGGAATCGAGCCGCCCGAGCAATTGCCGTACCTTTCGATGTTGATAATGACCCGATCCAGGCTCATGCCCAGCCGGTCGGCGGTCGACTTGATAATCCGCAGATTGGCCTGATGGGGAATGAAGCAGCCTAGCTCCGCGCCGATCACGCCGTTGCGTTCCAGCACCGCTGTTGAAACCTCGGCCATCTTGCGCACGGCAAACTTGTACACCGCCGGCCCATCCTGGTGGATGTAGTGCATCTTCTTGTCCACGGTCTCATGGGTCGAGGGATTCAGGCTGCCGCCGCCCGGCATGCACAGTGAAACGCCGCCAGACCCGTCGATCTCATGCACATAGTCGATGAAGCCGATCTCGCCCTCTTCGGCCGGCTCCAGCAGCACCGCGCCGCCGCCGTCGCCAAACAGGACGCACGTCGTCCGGTCTGTGTAGTCGGTCATGCGCGTGTTGGCGTCTGCGCCGATGACCAGAACCTTTTTCTGAGCCCCGCTCTCGATCAGCTTGACGCCCGCCTGCAGAGCAAAAACAAATCCCGAGCAGCCGGCTGAAACGTCAAATCCCCACGCCCCCTTGGCGCCGATCTTGTTCTGCACCAAACAAGCTGTGGAGGGATACATCATGTCCGGCGTCACCGTGCCCACAATGATGACCTCGACCTCGCTGGCTTCGATGCCCCGCATCGCCAGGCACTTCCTGGCCGCCTCGGCGCACATATCGCTCAGCCCCAGCCCTTTGGCCAGCATGTGACGCTCGCGGATGCCGGTCCGCTCCATGATCCACTCGTCGCTGGTATCCACCAGCTTCTCAAGGTCTTTGTTGGTCAGAACTTTGGGGGGAACGTACGTTCCAAGCGCCGTAATCTTCGCGCGGCAGCCCACGATGGGACGAACTTTGAGGGTCAAAGCATTTCTCCTTGCGGCTTGAACTGCGGGACCTGGAATTCCACCGTCCCAATAATTTGTTATACAGTGCGGAACAACGAAACTGCCTACTGTCCTGAACGGACATCAAATACTGCTGGATGTTGGGTGCCCCACCCTCGGCGCGTCTTTGTTTTTGCGCCTAGGGTGGGATGCCACAAATTTTGGGTGCCCCATCCTTGCGCCGTGTTTCAGGCGCAAGGGTGGGAAACCACGAAACTCAACCAGCCGCTCCGCCCCATCCTCTTCACGTCTTGCACGAAGGGGAAAGCCCTTCAGCCAGAACCCAATGAAAAATGCGCTCTCAGGCCATTCAAAAAGCGCCCACAGAATCAAAAGCGCCGGGTTACCCACTGCACACGTACTAGCCCGTTACCGTTGCTTCCTTCCGGACCTGGCGGGGTTGGCGGGATTACGTCGCGTAGGACCCGGCACTTGCTGATTTTACCACTACGGAGCCTGAGGATTGGGACCAGAGGTCTGTAGACCAGGCAATTGCATAAATGACATCTGTTGCTGGAGATGGTTCGGTCAGCCGCCGGTCCCGACAAGCGAAGTCCTCCTTCCCGGAGGGAAGACGCAAAAATAGCCCAGGCTGGAACGCAGCGGAAACCTGGGAAAGCATCCCCGTCATCCCGACGCGCCCCGAAGGGACCGCGTCGAAGCTCTTCACCGGCGCTGAACCTCCTTCATGCAATTGCCCTGCCTGCAGACGCGAACGGATCCGCTGCCCGAAGCCGCATCGCCGTGCAAACTCCACAACAATCAGCCGCGGCGAGGGTGATTGTTCGCCGGACAACCGCCGCAGTCCACCATAAAAATGAGAAAAAATACCCCTCCGGATATTCCCGGCTTGAGCGCGTATCAATACCTGTTCCACAGACTGGTAAGCTCACTGGAAGGAGCGCTCTCATCGGATGGCCATTGAAATTTCCAAGCAGGTTCGCGCCAGTGCAATCTCCTCAATCCAACGCTACTTTCAGGAAAATATGCCCGAACCCATCGGCAACCTTCCCGCAGGCTTGCTGCTCAACTTCTTCGTTGAAGAAGTCGGGCCAGTGATTTACAACCTGGCAATCGCGGACGCGCAGGCGTGGATGGAGCAGCGCGTTGCAGATCTCAACGGTGAACTCTTCGCCGATGAATTTCAGTACTGGCCCAAGATTGACAGCAAGCGAAAGAATCGCCGCTAGCCCGCCCTTTGCAATGCCGATCATCGGAGGCGCTTCAAGGGCGCGCTTCTCCGCGATTTGTAGCCCTTGATGGCGCCAGCCACGAGCCGTTCAGCAAACCCCATACCCCGGCACAAGGGAAATGTGACCAACCATCCCCACCCGCGCCCCTCACCGTGGCTTAATCTCCTTAGGCTGCCCGAAAAACCTCGTCGATTTCGAGGTGATGATGGGCCTGCTCGACCGCGCCGGTGATCTTGAATCCATCCTGGAAGCAGTTCCATGCTGGCAAACCGCTCTCATGGAATCAGCCGTAAACAATTGCAGAGAATTGAGCCTTGATTAGCTACACTGGGTTCGTTCGGTCCAAACAGGCATCCGCTGCTGACGCCTTTTCTTGGGGATGAATTCGTTTCAGATCGTTGGAACGGGCAGGGTTTCACCGCTAACCCCCTTTAGAATCACGAATCTGCAAATAACTTCTTTGTTTGCACGAATTTGCAACGGAACCATCCACGCATCTCATTGAAAACAAGGAATTTATTTACAGGATATGGGTGGGGGGGGTACTGTCCACGGGTACACATCCTTGCGCCGTTTATCTGGCACAAGGATGGGAAACCACGAATCCCAACTCAGCGCCGCATTTTCATCCCCGATACAATGAGAAGGTGACCAAACCATCCCCACCCGCGCCCCCCACCGTGGGCTTTATTTCCTTAGGCTGCCCCAAAAACCTCGTCGATTCCGAGGTCATGATGGGTCTGCTGGACCGCGCCGGCGCGCGGCTTACCGCCCATGCCGAAGAGGCTGAAATCCTCATCGTCAACACCTGCAGCTTCATCGACACGGCCAAGCAGGAGTCGATCGATACCATCCTCGAAATGGCACGCCACAAAACCTCCGGCCGGGCGAAAAAGCTGATCGTCGCCGGCTGCCTGGTGGAGCGCTACCGCGACGAAATCCAGAAAAGCATTCCGGAGGTGGACGCCGTCGTCGGCACCGGCGAGCTGGATGCAATCCTCGAAGCCGCTGGCCTCGCGCCCGCCGCGCCGTCGCCCTTCGCCATCCTCACCGGCAGCCATTCCGCCGCTTCCCGTTCCGAAGGCGACCTCCGCGAGCAACAGGGCCGCTTCCGCCGCGACGACTGGCAGGGCGCGACTCATCTTTTGCCCACCTATCTCTACGACGAAACCACCCCCCGCTTCCTGACGACTCCCAAATCCTCGGCCTACATCAAAATCGCCGAGGGCTGCGACCACCCCTGCTCCTTCTGCGTCATCCCCAACCTGCGCGGCAAGTTCCGCTCCCGCCGTTTCGAGTCGGTCGTCGCCGAGGCCCGGCAGCTCGTCGCCCAAGGTATTCAGGAAATCACCCTCATCGGCCAGGACACCACCTGCTACGGCGAAGACCTTGGCATGAAGGACGGCCTCGCCCAGCTTCTTGACGCCGTCGCCGTCATTCCCGGCTTGCGCTGGCTCCGCTTCCTCTACGCCTACCCCAACCGCATCACCAGTCGCCTACTCGACACCATCGCCCGTCACGACAACATCTGCAAATACCTTGACCTGCCGCTCCAGCACGCCTCGCCCGCTGTCCTCAAGCGCATGAAGCGCGGTGGCAGCGGCGACATTTTCCTCAAGACTCTGGAGAAGGTTCGCGCCACCATCCCCGGCGTCGTCCTGCGCACCTCCTTCATCGTCGGCTTCCCCGGAGAAACTGCCGAAGACATAACCATTCTCGAAGACTTCGTAAAGGAAGCAAAATTCGACTGGCTCGGCGTCTTCAGCTATTCCGACGAAGAAGGCTCCGGCGCGTTCTCGCTCGACGCCAAGATTCCCAAGCGCACCATCGAAGCCCGCAAGCGCCGCCTGATGAAGCTCCAGCAGTCCATCAGCAAGCGCGCCAAACAACAGTGGGTGGGCAGCGAGTTAGTTCTGCTCGCCGAAGGCGAAAGCGAAGAGACGCCGCTCCTGTGGGAGGGCCGCACCCAGTTCCACGCCCCCGAAATCGACGGCAAACTCTACATCAACGACTTCGGCAACTTGGAATCCCTCGAACCCGGCCGCTTCTACAAAGCCCAAATCACCGAAGCTCACGAGTACGACGTTGTGGCACGCGTCGTCTCCGGCCCGCTGTAAAATTCCTTCGCTTGATTCGTCTACAATCCGCATCGCCCTGTAATCGAGCCATACCCCGGAAAAACTCTCTGGTAACCAGGTTTGGTTACGAATGAGCGATTAGTTTCCCTGATTACTTTATCTAACTTCATCAGCCCGTTCAACTTTCGCGATGATAAAATTTCTCATATTCTGCTTCCGGCGCCGTATCCCGCACTGGATCCCTGAGCCGCGTCAAGCATAATGGCACTCCCGGAGATAGATGGGACCGAAGAGGCCGACCACAAGATGACCATGGCAGCCGGTTGCGCCACCAACAATGAACATCACGTCATCGTTGCTGGCAGTGTGCCCATGGAGAAATCGGCTATCTTCCCCACGCAGAAAAAGGTCAGCCTCCCGGCCTTGCTGGTGGGGGTATTGTGGCGCGGTCTTACTCACGTCGGAACGCACCGCCAACTTCTTCGCTTCCTCCTCAGGATTCCGGCCTACACCGAGTTTGTTTTCAGCAGCCCCAGCTTTACCTTCAAATATCTCACCAAGGACTATCTGGTCAAGGACTTCACGGTAGCCGATCGTGCCTCTTGCTTCATCCACCACTACAAGCGCTTGCATCTGGCTCTGCCCGATGGCCTTCTACGCCTGATTTTGCAAAAGGATGTGGTTCTCCTCGAAATCTGTGAAGCCTCCCATCGCTTTACCATCACCCTGGGCTTGTCCAGACCCTACGATCAAGAAGGCGAACTCTCCCTCGACCTGCGCGTGGATGACGAAATCGTTTTTATTCTCGCCTTCACCATTGTTCCTGGATCGGTAGTTCGTTCCCCGGCAGCGGAGATTCTCTTGATCTCCCGCCTCCAGGGCGTCAAGGGAACCTACCCTCCCATCTCTGTTGCAACTAAAACTCTGCACGACGTTGCTCCGGACGCGATGCTTCTCGCCGCTCTCCAGGGCTTTGCGAACGCATTCCAGATCAGCGAAATCGCGGCTGTTTCCGCCGTCATGCAAAGCAGTTACAGCGAAGACGCCGCCGCTGTATTCAGGCAAGCTTACGACCATTTCTTCGCCGGGCTGGAGATACCAAAAAATCCGGCTGGCTTCTACTCCACACCTGTTCCAATTCAAGGAAAACCGCTCTCATCCATCAAGCAAGGCCATAAACTCCGAACAAAGGAAAAACGCGCATTCAAGCAACAGGTTCAGGTAGCCTGTGCCGCCTTCTTCGAGGAGTTCGCGCCCGCTGCCGCGCATAAACTGCCTGTCTAACGACGCATCGCCCTGCCGCAGCCCCCGCCCCGCCCTGTACCATAATCATTGAAGACTGCCCCTGGGCAGCAATACAAACGATGGCCACAAAGAAAAAATCCGTAAACCTGCTCCACTGCCCCACCTGCGGCATGTTGGTGCGCCACACAGACGAGGACTTCCCTTTCTGCAGTGACCGCTGCCGCAAGATCGACCTCGGCAAATGGGCGATGGGCGTCTACAAGATCAGCTCCCCCATCCTCGACCCCGAAGTCCTCGAAGACCTCGGCGCTCTGAACGCCAATGGAGAAAACGATGACGAGTAGCCCCGAGCCCAACGCCCCACCCCCCACCACCCGCAAGACCTTCTGGGCCTGGATGGTCGCCACCTTCTTCGGCGCAGGTTTCGGCAAGCCCGGACCCGGAACCTGGGGTTCGGTGGCCGCCGTACTGCTGTGGGCCGCCTACTCCTGGGGCTTCCATCCCGACCCGCAGACTCTGCTCCTCGTCCTCGTCGCTGGCATCGCCCTCGCGCTCATCTTCGGCATCCCCGCCTCCACCATCGTCGCCCGCGAATCCGGCATCCACGACCCCGGCTTTGTGGTCGTCGACGAGGTCGCCGGCCAGTGGATCGCCCTCCTCGGCTGCCGCGCCGATTGGCGCCACGCCCTCATCGCCCTCATTCTCTTTCGCCTCTTCGACATCACCAAGCCCTTCCCCGTCCGCCAGCTCGAAGCTCTCCCCGAAGGATGGGGCATTGTCCTCGATGATGTGGGCGCAGGGTTGTATGCTTTGGGTGTAGCATCGCTGTTACATTTGTGGATTCACTGAAATTGGTAGGCTGGGACTTCAGTCCCGGCACAAAGCCGATGGATTCAACGGGGGCTTTACAGACTGCGGAAAAACTCGTGGAATGTGTTTCAAAAAGACGCTTTGTGTCAGGGCACGACTTTAGTCGTGCCATAAGTGCCGCAAAATTAACGCGGGCTTTAGCCCCTGAGGTATGCTTTGGGGGATTTCGCACACAGTATCCCCGGTTTTCTGGAGTTCTGATAGGCCCGGCCGTTGGTAGAGGTCGAAGGACCTGCGGTTGCCTTTCGGTCAGCTCCGCGTCAACTTGAGTTAGGCAGGATAAGCCCATGCCCCGCACCAGCACCCAATCCGCCTCTGACCCCATCGCCGCGCCGCGCATCGACGACATTGTGCCCGCCGCCGCTCTGCCTGGAGGCGAGATCGAGTTGACCGGCGCAAATCTGGGACCGTTCAACTCCAGCCTGCCCACCGTCCTCGTGGACGGCGTGATGGCCCAGGTGCTGATGAGCCGCACCAGCCGCATGGCCCTCCGCGTTCCTGACGACGCCGCCACCGGCCTGGTCGAGGTTCGAAATCCCGCCGGCCCCAGCAACGCAGCCCCCCTGCGCGTGGCTCGCCAACTCTCCGAGGGTTTGCATCCGGTCACCAGCCCGGCCGTCAGCCGTTCGGGCATGATCTACGCCACCATCTCCGGCCAGCGCGGCAAGCAGACCCCGGTTTCCATCGTGCGCGTCAGCCCCGACGGTCGCGGAACTCCCTTCGTCACCGGCATCCTCAACCCCACCGGCCTGGCCTTCAATCCCGACGGCGACCTCTTCGTCACCTCGCGCGCCGAGGGCAACGTCTACCGCATCGACGCCGCCGGCGAACCCGTTCTCTACGCCGAAGGCATGGGCGTGGCCACTGGCGCGGCCTTCGACGCCGAGGGCAACCTCTTTGTCGGCGACCGCAGTGGCACCATCTTCAAAATCAATCCCGAACGCCAGATCTTCGTCTACGCCACCCTCGAGCCCAGCCCCGCGGCTTATCACCTGGCCGTCGACGCCGCCGGCACGCTCTACGTTACCGGACCCACGCTCTCCTCGAACGACGCCATCTGGGCCATTGACACCCACGGCGACGCCCGCGTCTGGTACCGCGGCCTGGGCCGTCCCCAGGGCTTGGCGCTCTCCAGGGAGGGCGACGTCTACGTGGCCGCCTGCCTCCATGGCCGCCGCGGACTGGTGCGCGTCACTCCGCAAGGCGAAGCAACCCTCGTGCTCTCCGGCGTCAACCTCGTCGGCCTGGCCTTCTCCCCCCTCGGCACCGCCATTCTCGCCACCAACGAAGCTGTTTATGATGTGGACTTGGGAGTCGAAGGACTGAATCTGTTCTAAGTTTGCTGGGCGAGTGGTTGATCGGCCCCAAAATGATGAAACCGCCACAAAGAAGGGTACGCGCTTTAGCCCTTACATCAGGACAGACAAAATGGAAGGGGCTTTAACCCCCTGAGGAAATGTTTCTTGCGGAAATGGCCCCAATGCTGTGCACCCAGCCCCACCCTGCACCATGCCAAACTGTAAGCTGTAAGCTGTGAGCTGAAAGCTGCATTTATGAAATCTGAAATCATCGCCGTCGGCTCCGAGATGCTCACGCCCTTCCGCCAGGACACGAACTCCCTCTATCTCACGGAAAAGCTCAACGAGTTGGGCGTCACCGTAGCCTTCAAGACCATCGTCGGCGACCGCCGCAAGGATCTGGTCAACGCCATCGCCGCCGCCCTTGGCCGCGTGGATATTGTGGCGATCATGGGTGGCCTCGGCCCCACGGAAGACGACCTCACCCGCGAGGCGGTGGCTGAAGCTCTCTCGCTTACCCTGCGCCGCAGCGCCGACCAGCTCGCCGCTCTGGCCGCCCGCGCCGCCACGTGGCGCATACCCATGCCTCAGAACAACCTCAAGCAGGCCGATGTTCTCGAAGGCGCCACGCTTCTGCCCAACTCCAACGGCAGCGCCCCCGGCCAATGGCTCGACACCACCTGGCAGGGATATCGCAAGCTGCTCATGCTCGTTCCCGGCCCACCCAACGAGTGTCTCCCGCTCTTCGAAGCCGAGTGCATCCCCCGCCTGCGCGAAATTCTGCCCCCCCGAGCCATCGCCAAGCGCACCCTCCGCGCCGCCATGATCCCCGAGTCCCAGGCCGACAAGCTGCTGGCCCCCATCTACACCGCCTATGCCGACGTGGAAACCACCATCCTGGCCCACGCCGGCGATATCCAGCTCACCCTGCTCTGCTCCAAGACCAACGCCGCCACTGCCCAACAGCGCGTCGAAGAACTGGCCGGCCGCCTGGAAGAAGCTCTTGAAGACTGGCTCTACTCCTCGGGCGGCAACTCGTCCGACTCTCTGGAGCAGATCGTCCTCTACTATCTCGGCCTTCGCTCTGCCACGCTCGCCGTGGCCGAAAGCTGCACCGGCGGCATGATCGCCCAGCGCATCACCAGCGTCCCTGACAGCTCCCGCACCTTCCTGGGCGGGGCCATCGTCTACTCGAATGAATTGAAGACCGCCTTCGCCGGCGTACCTCCCGAGCTCATCGCCCAGCACGGCGCCGTCTCAAAGGAAGTGGCTGAAGCCCTGGCCACAGGCATTCGCCAGCGCACCGGCGCAACTCTGGGACTCGGCGTCACCGGCATCGCCGGTCCCTCCGGCGGCACCGAAGCCAAACCGGTAGGCCTGGTCCACATCGCCCTCAGCGACGGCCAGAAAACCGAGTCCGTCGAGCGCACCTTCCGCGGCGACCGCAACCGCATCCGCGAATACGCCACCCAGCAAGCCCTGGACCTCGTCCGGCGACGGCTCAGGTAAGACGTGGCACGCTACAACCATGCTTCGTCTTGAGCACGCCGGGTGTACCCGATCTCGCTTCCGAGAGTTGGGATTCCGTCCAATTTCCATCCAGGCTTTCCCAGCACCGCCGCTCAGATTACGCCGCCCGCTGAACCGGCCCCACGCGAATCTCGTTCTCCCGCTTCCGCGTCTGGGCAATCTCGTAAGCGGACTGCATCCGCATCAGCGTATCCATCTTCACGCCGAATGCCTTCTCGATGCGCAGCGCCATATCTCCCGAGAGACCGGCTTTGCCATTCAGCAAGCTGGACAACGCGGGTCGGGAGACGCCCAGCGCCGCAGCCGCAGCCGTCACAGATAAACCGGCCGGCTCAACTATCTCCGTCCGGATAAAATCCCCTGGATGGGGAGGATTCTTCATGGACATGGCGTTTTTCTCCTCTCTTCCTAGTGGTAATCCTCTGTAGCCTGTAGCTTAACACTTGTCAATCTTGCGCTGGGACGGCCCCCGACCTAGCTTCTGAGATCTGAGATTCCGTCCAATTTCCGCCTCTCTTCCCACCCTTCCATTCCCTGCAGATCGCCTCCGCCCTCCTGGGTTAACCGCCAATACGTGATGCTAATCACATAAAACCACCTTCTCCGGATGAAATCATAGCTTCACAGGCCATCAGACACACTTTTGACCGTTCATTCCCCGCTTTCATCCATGGAGGCCGCAAGTGAAGCTTGACCCGTCAGCATTCCTCGCCGACTCGGAGTTGATTCTGGCGCTCGAAGACCGTTCTACTGCAATCTCCTGCAGCGAAGATCACGTTCTCTTCAAGCAGGGAGAAATCCCTGCCGGGCTCTACATCCTCAATCAGGGCGAGACTACTCTCACCATGACATCGCCCAGCGGCGAGCAGATTATGTCCATTCAGGCGCGTGCCGGCGCTCTGCTGGGTCTGCCGGCGCTCATCGGCAACGAGCCCTGTACGCTCTCAGCCATCGCCCGCAACGGCGCACAGCTCAGCTTCATCCCCCGCGGCGAGCTCGTCAGCCTCATGCACGCTAGCCCGCTGCTGGCGCTCAAAATGCTCAAAGTGCTGGCCGCCGAGGTCCGCTCCGCCCGCCGCGCCCTGTCGGAAATTTAAGGGCCGTCGGGGCCCGCGCCGCCGTCGCGCCGGCCTCCTCCGCTGCCAGGGAAGCACGTAACCCGAAAAGCCTCCTCCGCGAACAGCTTTTTTCTGCGAAAATGGGGTCTGTGCAGAGATTCCATTAGGGTTGATGCGTATCTCGGCGACTTCGCGCCGCTGTTCCGTCAACTCCACGCCACTCAACGCCAAGGAGAAAGTTCATGAGCAATCCCGCACTGCACCACAAGATCACCTACATCGAGTTCACTACCACTGACATTGAACAGACCAGGAAGTTTTACTCGGCCGTCTTCGGCTGGAGCTTTCAGGATTGGGGTCCGCAGTATATCGGCTTTGAAGGCGCCGGCATCGATGGCGGTTTTGCCAAAGGCGATCCGCACGAGGCGCAAGCCAAGTCTGCGCCGCTGGTCATTCTCTACTCCGCGGACCTGAAGGCCACCGAAGCCGCGATTGTGGCCGCCGGCGGCGCCATCGTTGTGCCCACCTTCGAGTTTCCCGGCGGGCGCCGCTTCCACTTCTCCGATGGCGCGGGCAACCTGCTGGGCGTCTGGTCGGAGTAGATCGCGCAACCCAACATAGCCAGTTCATCCCGTGCGACCCACAAAGGCACCTTGCCCCATCCTTTCGCCTTTTTTCTGGCGAAGGGATGGGAAACCACAAAAGCCGAACGATCCGCGGTTGTTTTTCGGGATTACTTTATCGGGCGTGTTCGTTCAACAGCGCCGCCAGCGCCTCTTCCGGCTCGGGACGAACACGGAAGTCGGCGTAGGCCTCGGCGAAGAGGACCTTCCGGTCTTTTGCGATCACATAGGTTGCTGGCAAGGGTAGGCGCCAGCTCGCGTCGCCATTGATAAAGGGCATGTTAATCAGGATGGAAAGATAGTACTCGCGCAGATACTCAGGCACGGTGTACGCCACGCCGAATTTCTCCGCCAGCGCGCAGCCGGGATCGGAAAGCACGGGAAATGGAAGCCCATGCTGGCCCGCCATGAAGTCGTTCTGCCGTTCGGTCTGCGGCCCGATGGCCACCATCAGCGCCTCGCGCTCGCGCAGTTGCCCGTAGAGGTCTCGCCAGGCTTCAAGCTCGGTCACGCAGTAAGGGCACCAGCGCCCGCGAAAGAACTTGATGACCAGAGGCCCCAGCGCCAGCATATCGGCCGAGCGAACCAGCCGCCCCCTGCCGTCGTTCAGCGCAAACTCCGGCGCCAGCGCGCCCACCGGCAAGATTCGCTCCTCGATGTGGGTAGCGAACAGCTCCTCAGACGCCCGCTCGCTGACCGCCAGCCGCTCCGCTTGCACCAGCTCCCGCGTATTGGCCGTAATCTCGTCGAGTTGGTCCTGAAGGGTGGTCATAATATCTCGCAGCTACAAGCGTTTATCGAGTGATTCAATCAGACGCTTTCCAACTTCCAACACCTGCTCTGCCTTTGGTCTCGTGATTGTTGCGCCATGTACAACGGAGTTGAGACTAACCAGAATGCCGAGAAGAGCTACACACTCCGGACCAGTGAGTATTCCAAGCTTTTCCATTTGGCGTGTGAGTGAAAGAGAACTCAGTTTTAGCCCCGGCAATTGGTTTTTATCTGCAATTTTCCTCAGACGCTTTTCTATATCGATCCTTAACCCAATTACGGCAAGTTGTGGGTCCGTATCAAGCAGCGCAAAATGGGCTTGATCCGTTACATCCTGAGTCGTTGGTTCCACGAGTCCTGACGCCACAGCCAGTGTCGCCGCCTTTTCAAAATCCTTATATTTGAATTTCCAACCTCCAGGCATTTCCAGAGATTCGAATATTTTTCCCAGCCAAGGCATAAAACAAGCCGCAAGGAGAACTAAAGCGATGCTATCAATCTTAAGATTAGGCCAGAACAAGTGAGAAGCAAGGAATCCTGCAGCCACGAGAGTAAAGCCTGTATGCCACTTGTAGTTCTCCATGCTGTTCTCCTACCGCCCAAAGCGTTGTTTGCCGCCCAGGCCCATGGCGCCCATGCCGCCGCGCATCATGTTCCGGGCCAACCCGCCTTTGCCCATCTGTTTGAACATCTTGGCCATCTGCGCGTACTGGCGCAGGAGTTGGTTCACGTCCTGCACGGTCGTCCCGGAGCCGCTGGCGATGCGCTTCCGCCGCGTGCCGCTGATGATCTCGTGGTTGCGGCGCTCCTTGGCGGTCATCGAGTTGATGATGGCCTCCAGGCGGACGAACTGCTTTTCATCCACGCTCTTTGCGGCCTGCTGCATCCCGGCAAAGGGGCCGACCGAGGGCAGCATCTTGAGGATTGACTCCATCGAGCCGAGCTTCTTGATCTGCCGCAACTGATCGCGAAAGTCTTCCAGCGAGAAGCCGTCGCCGAGCAGAGCTTTCTTGGCGAAATCCTCGCTCTTTTTGCGGTCCATGGTGGACTCGGCCTTCTCGATCAGCGACATCATGTCGCCCATGCCCAGAATGCGGCCCACGATGCGATCCGGGTGAAAGGGCTCGAAAGCGTCCGCCTTTTCGCCCACGCCGATGAACTTGATCGGCTGGCCGGTGACGTGGCGAATCGACAGCGCCGCGCCGCCGCGTGCGTCGCCGTCCATTTTCGTCAGGACAACGCCAGTCAACCCGAGGCGTGCATGAAACTCCTGGGCGGAGTTGACGGCGTCCTGGCCGGTCATCGCGTCGGCGATAAACAGAATCTCCGACGGGTTGAGCAGCTTTTTCAGTTGCTCCATCTCGTCCATCAACTGTTCGTCGATGTGCAGGCGACCGGCGGTGTCCACGATCAGCGTGTCACAGCCCATGTTGCGGGCTTCGCGGCGGGCTTCCTGGGCCAGCCGTTGCACCAGAGCAGACCCGGCGGGCTCGCCCTTCTGGTCGCCTTCGTAAAGCTTGGCGTCAATCGACTTGGCGACCACCTTGAGCTGCTCACGCGCCGCTGGGCGGTAGACGTCTACCGAGACCAGCATCGGCCGGTGTCCACCCTTTTTGAGCCAGGCCGCCAGCTTGCCGGCGGTGGTGGTTTTGCCCGAGCCTTGCAGCCCGGCCATCAAAATCACCGAGGGCGGCTGCGAGGCGAATTTGAAGCGAGCCGTATCCTTGCCCAGCAGCGCAATCAGCTCATCGCGAACGATCTTGATGACCTGCTCGGAGGGCGAAAGCGCGGTCAGCACTTCAGTGCCCACGGCCTTGACGCGAATCTGCTCGATCAGGTCGCGGACCACGTTGAGGTTGACGTCGGCTTCGAGCAGCGCCACGCGAATCTCGCCGAGAGCGTCGGCGATGTTCTCTTCAGTAAGCGTGCCCTGGCCACGGAGGGTCTTGAAGGCGCGCTGGAGTTTGTCTGTGAGGTTTTCAAACATAGGTCAACTACAAGTGTACCCTGCGGGCGGCAGGCTTTTGGAGGGGTATTGCAGGCCGTGCGAGGCGGCAAAGCGGGATTGCGTTGAAAGGGCACGTCCTGAGCCGTGCCCTCTCAAAACGCGATGCTCACTCCGCCGGCGCGATGAGGTATTGTTCCAGCTTGCCATCGGGATAGGTGTAGGTGGTCAGCCTCAGTTGCTTGCCGGGGTAAACGATCTGGAAGGCGCGGAAGGTCATGCCGCCGCGCTGCTCGGTGCTGGTCTGGTGGAAGGTGAGCGGCTCACCCAGCGGTGCCATGCTCGCACGGAAGTCGGCCAGGGCCTCGGCAGTAAAGTAGTCGCTCAGGTTGGGCGCCAGTAGGCTGCGGTCGATACGTCCCTGTTGCAGATCGTGGAAGATTGCGACGGCCTGTTTTTCGGCGTCCGTCAGCGGATATTCAGCCACCACCGGGGCGGCCAGACGCGCTATCGTCGAGGCCGCGCCCACCGCGTCCTGGTTGGTCAGCACAGCCACGGCCACGCCGTCATCCACCAGCACTTCATTGTCTGAAACAAAGCCGGAAACCTCGCCGGAGTGTTCAATCTCCCGGTGGCCGTCGAGGTCCAGCACATCGACGCCCAGGCCGTACTTCGTCCCTTTACCGTCCTTGAGCTTCACCTCAGTGAACATCTGCTTGTAGCTCTCCGGCTTGAGGATGGTTTGCGCAATTAGGCTCTCGTCCCACAGAGCCAGATCGTGCGCGGTCATAGCCAGCTCGCCGGCGGCGAACATCCAGCCGCGGCCCTCTTTGGGCGCAGGGCGCAGCGGTCCGAGCGCGTGGCGATAGTAGGCCGTGGCGTCGTCCTGCCCCAACTTGATCTCGTCGGAGTTCCACACCGATTGCATTCCCAGCGGGCGGAAGATGCGTCGGGTGAGCAGGCTCCAAAGCGGCTCTCCGCCAGCGACTTCCACGATGCGCCCGGCGATGGCAAAGTTGGTGTTCGAGTACTGCCACTGCGTTCCCGGCTCAAAATCCAGCGGCTTCTTGCCCCATGTGTCGATGATCTGCTGAGCCGTCTCGGGATGCAGCATGGTGGTCATCACGTAGTCCTCGGGCCAGTAGTCCTGGTAGCCGGAGGTGTGCGAGAGAATCTGCCGGATGGTTACCTCGTTGCCGCGTGTCAGGCCGGGAAGATACTTGCCCACCGGATCGTCGAGCGAGAGCTTGCCCTCTTCCTGGAGCATCAGAATGGCCGCGGCGGTGAATTGCTTCGAGATTGACCCAATCGAGTAGCGCATCTCCGGCGTGGCGGGCATCGCAGGAGCATTTTCGCCGGCCAGCCGCGCCTTGCCGTAGGCATGTGTGTAGACCACCTTGCCGCCCTTGACCACGGCCACCGACGCCGAGGGCACGCCGGTCTGCTCCAGCACCTGCGTGGCGATACGGTCAACGCGGCTGCGCAAGGCCGGGTCCAGCGCGTTGATCGTCTGCGCCTGCGCGGCCACCGGGACCAGCGCCAACATCATCAAGCCCGTGCAAACCAGAATTCTCTTCAGCTCTTTCATCAAAACAAATCTCCTTCGCGTCGTCGCGCGCTCACAAAACCATCACCGACTAAGGTATCAGGCCAGGCCGCGGCGAGTGGCAAGCAGTCGCCACATGGTCGCTGAGGTGTAGGTTTCTGGCGATCCAGCGCTGGAAGATCGTCGGTCAGTTTGAGTCGCAGTCAACCTTGAGACCTTCCTGCTTTGCGCGGCCGCAATAATACCTTTGCGCGTCTTCCAACCTGTGAAAACTCTTGGGACTGTGTGGGTACAGAGCATGAAGATCATCGATTGCAGCGTCCGTAATGTTTCCACAGAAGTCGTAGATAGCCGATTCAACTAAGTATGGAATTGCTGGCCGGAATTCGCATTTTCCAAACAGCCGAACAGTCGATTGGTACTGTAGGCAACCTTGGTTTCGATGGTTCCCTTTACTAAGCTCTTTGAGCCCAAGCGGATTGCATTTCTTAGCTAGATAATTGGCAGGCCAGTAATAGTCTTCCCCGTCTTTTAATCGTTCGACGAGAACTCGTTGCATAAACATAGTCACTTCAGGCGTATCGAAGTGATAGGCGACGTGTTCGATTCCATTTCTGATTAGCCAGTTTGGTTCCTTCCAATAACGCACGAGAAGGTCGTGTGGGTTACCACGCCGCGCAATCTCATCTGAGATCGGCCAGCCACTCGCTTGCCCCTCGCCGGTGCCACAGATTCTCCAGTTGTCAAAGCATGCAACCAGTTGTTCCGTTGGCAATGCTGGTAGCCGGCGGACGAGTTCTTCTGATATGGACCGAATGTCGCTGCTTCCGCAAACCTTGGGATCATCAAAACAAGCCCTGAGTTGCTCTGACGAAAACTTGGTCAAATCGAGGCCGTCGGAATTCCTTGCGGATTGGCCGCCGACAAACGCGGTAGCCAGGAAAAAAACGATAACACAAAGCGTGCTTTTCATCTTCGGTTTCCAATGCGGAATGACTATAGCATGGGTTCCCTCAATGCGCCCCCGGCGGTGGCGCGCCCACTTTGGTGGGCTTCCTGAAGAGCCACGCCGCGGCGGCGCAGAAGAAAGCCAGCAGCGCGGTCCAACGGAAGACGTCCACATAGGCCTTGAGAGCGGCTTGCTGCTCCATCAAGCCGTACATCAGCCCCATGGCGCCGGGGCGGCCTTGTGCGGGGCCAAGCCGGTGCCCCAGGTAGCCGGCAATCGCCGCCGACCTCTGTTGCAGCACCCAGGTGGACGAGGTAACATTGGCGCCAATGTTGGTCTGGTGGAACGCCGCCCGCCGCACCAGCGCCGTAGAGGCCATGGCGATGCCGATGGACCCTCCGATGTTGCGCAGCATTGCGTAGAGGCCCGCTGCATTTCCAATCTCCCGGTTGCTGATGGTGGACATGCTCAACGTGGCCAAGGGGACAAAACAAAAGCTCAAGGCAATGCCGGTCAGCGTGATGGGAATCAGCAGCGTGAATGGCCCAATGTCCAGGTTCACCATGCCAAACGTCAGCGCGCAAATGCCAAAACCCAGAAAACCGAAGCAGAGCAGCTTGCGATTGTCGATATGGGAGCCGAGGATGCCAATGATCGGCGAGCCGACAATGGACCCCAACCCTCGCGGAGCCACAACCATGCCGGCGGTGAAAGCCGTATAGCCCAGAATCTCCTGGTAATAGAGGGGCAGGATGGCGATGGTGATGTAGATGCACATCCCCAGTAAGGCAAACAGAAAGCAGCCGGTGCGGAAGTTTTGATCTTTCAGGATATGCAGATCGACTAGCCCGTTGCGGTGCGTCCAGGAGTGCCAGAGCCAGAGCACAAGCGAAACCACCAGCGTCGCAACCGTCCAGCGTACCCAGCGAGCGCCAAACCAGTCGTCCTCCTGGCCTTTGTCGAGCACGATTTGCAGGCAGCCGCTCCACACAACCAGCAGCCCAAAGCCGATGTTGTCGAAAGGCCCGACTTTGGCGTTCTTGATGTACGGCGGGTCGTGGACAAAGCGGCTGATCAGGATCACCGCCAGAATGCCGATGGGAATATTGATGTAGAAGGCGTAGCGCCAGCTAAACGTATCGGTCAGCCAGCCGCCCAGCGTCGGCCCCAGCACCGGCGCCACCACCACACCAAGGCCGAAGGCGGCCATGGACATCGAGCGCTTCGATACCGGAAAGCTTTCCAGCAGGATGGATTGCGAGAGCGGCTGCAGCGCGCCGCCGCCCGCGCCTTGCAGCACCCTGGCCAGCAGAATCACGCCCAGCGAGGGCGCCGCGCCGCAAAAGAACGAGGCGATGGTGAACAGGATGACGCAGGTAAGCAGGAAGCGCTTGCGCCCGAAGCGACGGGCGAACCAGTTCGAGGTGGGCAGAATCACCGCGTTGGCCACCAGGTAGCTGGTCAGCACCCATGTGGCCTCGGAGTTCGAGGAGGAGAGCGAGCCTGCAATGTAAGGCAGCGCCACCGAGGCGATGGCCGTGTCCAGCAGCTCCATAAACGCCGGCAGCATCACCGATACCGTCACCAGCCACGGGTTCACGCCTTGGGTCAGCGGATAGCGGGCTTGAGCGGCGGCTGTGGTCATCGGGGGGAACTTCTGAGGTTAAACGATTGGAGCCTCAAACGCCAGTGATGGGGAGCCTTCAAGACATTCCGCAATTCACGAATGAACGGCTGCGGGGGGCGCTGGTGGCTGTCTCCGGCTCGGCTGAAGCAACTGCGCTGCCTTCTCGCAGGCCCCGTTTCCCTGTACTCTCTTGATCCCGGACAAATTTAGTCGTATATTAAATGAAGACTGAATTTATCGGATATTGGCCTCTGCCTTTCTCAACACACGCACCGGGATGGGTTTCCGTCTGGTTTGCGTCAACATATTAGAAATCCGGGGTATTTGTTTGAAGCGGCTCTTCCTTCCCTTTCTCTTTTTTTTGATTCTCACCGGGGGTTTGTCCCCTGTTTTTGCTGCACCGGCCTTCACCATCTCCGGCATCGTCCATGATTCCAGCGGCAGCCGCATTGCTCATGCGCTCGTGGTCGTGCGCCGGGCCGGTTCCCGTGAGTCCATTGAGGCCGTCACCGGCGATCTGGGCGATTTCCAGCTCCAGCTTCCGGGGCCGGGCAGCTATCGAATCGAGGTCGCGGCAGATGGTTTTGCTCCCCTAGCCGTCAGTGCCGATCTGAACTCAGCCGAACCCTCCGCAGGCTCCGCCGTCAGCCTCGATCTGACGCTGGAGATCGCCAAACTTACGGAAACGGTGGAGGTGACAGCAGACGCCCTGGCTGCCGAGACCACCAGTACGCAGTTGGGTGAAACGCTGGATACCAAAAAGATTGAGAGTGTGCCGCTGAACGGGCGCAGCTTTACCGATCTGATGGCCGTGCAGCCGGGGATTGTGCCGGCGAACACGGGGCAGCCGGGCGCGGTGATCATGACCGGCGTGGCCTCGACGCCGCCCTCCGGCGACGCCAATCCCGGCACTCTCTCCATCAGCGGCCAGCGCGAGGCCTCGAATGGCTTCCGGGTAAACGGCAGCGATGCGGAGGAAGACGTGAACATGGGCACCTCGATTGTGCCCAATCTGGACTCCATCGACAGCTTCCGCGTGCTGACCTCGAACTTCGACGCCGAGTACGGCAACTCCAGCGGCGGGCAAGTGCTGGTAACCACCAAGGCAGGCACGGCCCTCTGGCACGGCAGCGCCTTCGAGTTCCTGCGCAATACGGCCCTGGACGCGCGGAATTACTTTTCTCAGGATCGAGCGGCCTACCGCCAGAACCAGTTCGGTGGCACACTGGGCGGCACGCCCTTCCGCAGGAGTGTGACCATCTTTGCCGACTACCAGGCCACAAGGCTGACCGAGGGCATCGATACAGGCCAGATTTCGGTTCCGTCCGCAGACGAGCGGAGCGGGGACTTCAATCAGAATCCGCTCACGGGCAGCGTGAACGGCAGTTCCTGGGCGGCTCAACTCTCGCAGTTGCTGGGCAGCACGGTGACTGCCGGCGAGCCCTATTCCGCCGTCTTCCCCGACGGTCATATTCCCCAATCCGCGTGGTCCGCTCCGGCCAAATACATCTTGCCCTCGATTTCACAACCCAACGCCGGAACCGCGCTCTTCGCCACAGCCAACCAGGATGAAACCCTCCAGGACGACAAAGGTGCGCTGCGCCTGGACTGGACTCACGGCAAAGGAACGCTGACCGGCTACTACTTCCTCGACGGCTACTCGCTCGACAATCCATACCCCACCGGCACAGGCGGAGCCAGCGTACCGGGCTTCGACGCCACATCCAACGGTCTTGCACAACTGGCCAGCCTGGGCCACACCGTCACCTTTGGCGCGACAACGCTGAACGAGTTTCATTTGAGCTTTATGCGTAACTCGAACGCGGTTGGCCAGCCCAGGGGTGGTGTGGGGCCGTCGCTCACCACGCAGGGATTTACGGGAATCGCCGCCCTCAAGCCTTCCACCGAGGGCATTGAAAACGTTGCTTTCAACGACTTCACCCTGGGCGTTGACACCACCGCGCTAGTGCAGGCCGAGAACATCTACGAGGTTAGCGACGCCTTCAGCCGCATCATGGGCAAGCACGGGTTCAAGACCGGCGGCGAAATCCACTGGAACCAGATCAACACCCACCCCGACGTGATCTTCAACGGTAGTTTCACCTTCAATGGCTCGGAGACCGGCCTGGACTTCGCCGACTTTCTGCTCGGAACGCCCTCCAGCTATACGCAGGGCCAGGCGCGCAGTTTCTACAACCGCAACTTGTACATGGCCGCCTTCGCGCAGGACAGTTGGAAGCCAACCAGCCAGCTTACCTTGAACTACGGCGTGCGCTGGGACCGCATTCGCCCCTGGAGTGAGAAGTTCAACCAGCTTCAGACGCTGGCCAAGGACGAGCAGTCGCAGGTCTTTCCCGGAGCTCCGCGGGGACTTGTTTTCCCCGGCGACCCCGGCATCCCCGCATCGCTTGCTCCCGCGCGCAACGACTTTTCCCCTCGCCTCGGCATCGCCTATTCGCCGGCCTTCGCCGCGCCCTGGCTGAGCAAGCTCACCGGCCCCGCCGGCCAAACCAGCTTCCGCGCCGGTTACGGCATCTTCTATACCGCCTATGAAGGGCTTTCCGCAGGCATCATGAGCGCCAATCCGCCTTATGGCTACACCTACACCTCTGCCGCTCCGCCGCTCTTTGACTCGCCCTTTACCGTGGCCGCTACTGGCGCCAATGCCGGTCAGCGCTTCCCTTTGCAAAACATTGCCTACGGCGCCAGCCGCTCCAATCCCAACGCCAGCGTGGACTGGAGCCAGTTCGAGCCGCTGGTCGGCATCCCCGCTGTTGACCCCAGTGATCGGTCGCCCTATGCCGAGCATTGGATGGCCAGCGTGGAACGGCAGTTTGGTATCACCACGCTGGTCTCGGTCAGCTACATCGGCGCGGCATCGCACCATTTGCTCGCATTGGAGGAAGCAAACCCTGCCGATCCTGCTCTTTGCCTGAGCCTGGGCTCCGCACTCTGCGGCCCGTTCAACGAGCAGGCCGCGCGCACGCAATTCGGCCCCGCTTTCGGCAGCGTCGAGTTGCAGCGCACCATCGCCAATGCCAACTACAATGCCCTGGAATCCACGCTCAACTACCGCGCCCATGGGCTGAACTTGCTCGCCGCTTACACCTTCAGCAAATCCATCGACCAATCCGCCGGATTGCCTGAGCCTGTGAATCCCGTGAACCCCTCCCTCAGCCGCTCGCTCTCGGCCTTCGATTTGCGCCACAACCTGGTCGCCAGCTTTCAGTACCAACTGCCCGCGCCCAAGGCGGACGGGCCGCTTCATGCAATCGCCGAAGGCTGGGCAGTGGCCGGAATCGCCCGCGCCACCTCCGGATTGCCGGTCACCCTGCTCAATAACAACGACACTTCCCTGCTCGGCACCATCCCCAACGGCATCAACAATAACGGAGTGGATACGCCAAACTGGAGCGGCGCGTCGCTCAGCCTCAACCGGAATCCACGCGGTGGCCAGCCAGTCTTCGACGCTGCCCAACTCAAGCTGCCCGCTCTGGGAACCCTCGGCAATGCGCGCCGCCGCTTCTTCTCCGGCCCCGGCATGGAGAATCTCGACGCCACTCTCTCCCGGCAGATTCCCCTCCCGAAAGATCAGGCAGTGGAACTGCGCGCCGAAGCCTTCAACCTGCTCAACCACACGCAGTTCTTTGGCGCTGCCTCCGTCCAGGGCAACGTCTCCAGCAGCAACTTCGGCCAGGCGGTCAGCGCCATGCCGCCACGGCTGCTCCAACTGGCACTCCGCTACCGGTTTTGAGTCGTAGTCAGCTTCGCCCGTCCTGACAGCCGGAATGGGTTGGCCTGTCGAGCGATTACTGGCAACGCAATGGTTTATAGCCTTGCCATCAAATAAACTTGACAACAGTTCACTCAACATGACACTCTGGAAGAGTCGGAAATTCTAATCAGCAGGCAGGAAACCAAACATGGCAAAGATTATCGGTATTGATCTCGGTACCACCAACTCGTGCGTCGCTGTCCTCGAGGGCGGCGAGCCCAAAGTGATTGCAAATGAAGAGGGTGCGCGGACTACGCCCTCCGTTGTCGGCTTCTCGAAGAACGGCGAGCGGCTGGTGGGGCAGGTGGCCAAGCGGCAGGCCATCACCAACCCCGAGAACACGATTTTCTCCATCAAGCGCTTCATGGGCCGCCGCTACAACGAAGTCAGCGACGAGATGAAGATGGTGCCCTTCAAGGTGATCCAGCAGGGCGACCACGTCGGCGTAATGGCCCAAGGCACGGAGTACACCCCTCCCGAAATCTCGGCCATGATCCTGCAAAAACTGAAGAAGAGCGCCGAAGCCTATCTGGGCGAAACGGTCACCGAAGCGGTCATTACCGTTCCGGCTTACTTCAACGACGCCCAGCGCCAGGCCACCAAGGACGCCGGCAAGATTGCCGGCCTTGACGTGAAGCGCATCGTCAACGAGCCCACCGCGGCTGCTCTGGCCTATGGCCTGGACAAGAAAAAGGACGAGACCATCGCCGTCTATGACTTCGGCGGCGGCACTTTCGATATTTCCATTCTGGAAGTCGGCGAAGGTGTTATCGAAGTCAAGTCCACCAACGGCGACACGCACTTGGGCGGCGACAATCTCGACCAGCGCATCGTCGAGTGGCTGATTGCCGAGTTCAAGCAGGAACAGGGACTCGATTTGGGTTCCAAGGGCAACGAGATGGCCCTGCAGCGTCTGAGGGATGCCGCGGAGAAGGCCAAGATCGAGCTCTCGACAACCATCGAGACGGAGATCAACCTCCCCTTTGTCACCGCCGATGCCACTGGCCCCAAGCATCTCGTCCGCAAGCTGACCCGCGCCAAGCTGGAACAGTTGGTCGAGGATCTGATCGACCGCTCGAAGGAGCCTTGCAAGAAGGCCATCGCCGACGCTGGTGTTTCTATCGGCGATATTAACGAAGTTGTTTTGGTCGGCGGCCAGACGCGCATGCCCCGGATTCAGGAGCTTGTGAAGCAGCTCTTCGGCCGCGAACCGCATCGCGGGGTAAACCCCGACGAAGTGGTGGCCATTGGCGCGGCGGTCCAGGCTGGCGTGCTGGCCGGCGAAGTCAAGGATCTTCTGCTGCTCGACGTGACCCCTCTGACCCTTTCCATCGAGACCCTGGGCGGCGTGGCCACCGGCATGATTCCGCGCAACACGACCATCCCGACCAAGAAGACCGAGACGTTTTCCACGGCGGCCGATTCGCAGACCGAGGTCGAGGTCCACGTGCTCCAGGGCGAACGGCCCATGGCGGCGCAGAACCGCACCCTCGGAAAATTCAAGCTGGCCGGCATTCCCCCGGCGCCGCGCGGCATCCCGCAGATCGAGGTAACCTTCGACATCGACGCCAACGGCATCCTCAACGTGACTGCCAAGGACATGGCGACGGGCAAGGATACGCGCATCACCATCACGTCCAGTTCGGGTCTGAGCAAGGAAGAAGTCGAGCAGATGGCCAAGGAAGCCGAGGCGCACTCCAGTGAAGACAAGGAGAAGCGCGATGAAATCGAGGCCCGTAACGCGCTCGATGGCATGGTCTATAACATCGACAAGATGATCAAGGACTCCGGCGACAAGATGCAGGGCGCTGAAGCTGCTCCGGTCAAGGCCGATGTCGAAAAGGTTCTGGCCGAATCGAAAAAGCTGCTGGAAGGCACGCCGTCCTCGAAGGAACTCAAGGATCAGCATGAGAAGCTGACCCACGCCAGCCACAAGCTGGCCGAGATCCTCTACAAGGTCAACGCCGCCCAAGCCGCCCAACCTGGCGCCCCCAGCGACCCAGCCGCCGCCGGACCGGCAGCCGAGAAGAAGAAAGACGAAGGCGTAATCGACGCCGAGTACGTGGACGTCGACGAAAAGAAGTAGGACTGGCCGTCAGGCAATAAAACTGGGTGCCCCACCTTCGGCGCGTCTTTGTTCTTGCGCCTAAGGTGGGAAAGCACATGAGCTGGAGAAACATCGGGGTGGGCGACACTGAGTCGTCCACCCCAACTTATTACCCCCAGCGCTCTGTCATCCTGAGCGAGCGAAACGATTCGAAGGCCTGCGTTTTGTCTGTAGTACGAAGGCATAAATGGAGATAGGGAGATGGAACAGTTTGACCTAGAAACCGAAGCGGCATTGACGCAACTCAACTGGGAGGAACTATCGAAGACTCCCGGCGGAGAGTTCGCTGAAATTATTGGCGATCTCTTGATGCTTGCCGGTATAGGTGGACATCTGGCAGTCGCAGGCGGCTTTTCAAACCTCGCACTCAAGGTGAGGAAACTCGCCGGAGCCAGTTACGCAAGCAACCTGATCTTTGCGATCACGGCAGTACGAAATGATTTGAAGACTCTTTCCGAGAGTCAGGAAGAGCTTCGGGAGCGCATAGAAGCTCTTCCAACCAATCCGAAGTTCGCTGAGGCGATCTCAGCGCTCGCTCTGCGCGCAATGCACACATCGGTGAGCGACAGGCTCAAACGACTTGCCCGTATAGTTGTGAACGGCGTGAAAAATGACGATCTTGAGTCTGAGAGCCTTGATGACATGATGCGAGCTGCGGTTGAGTTGACGGAACATGACTTTAAAGTTCTGGGTTCGATCTGCGAGATGCAGAAGCATTTGTTTTTCCCTGCTGAGCTAAGGAAGGAGTATAGTTGGCGGATTCAAGCCATAAATTCGCTTTGGGATGAATGGTGGAGGAACCAAAGTTTTTCTAGTTATCAAGGGATTAATGGGATGGCATTTAATAGCTCATGCGCTCGACTGCAATCGGTTGGGTTGATCGCTTCGATTGGTATTTCGTCGTTTGCACAGGGTTCAACAATGCACAATTACGAACTGCTTCCTGATGGCAAGAAATTCTACGAGCGTCTTCAGGAAACCTCTGTCAAATAGCGACACAGAGGGCACCACAACCTTTCCCCTCCACTCTTGCGGAAAATTACCTCCCGTCAGCGCACAATCGGAATAGAAAGCAAGGGCACCCTCGCCACTCCCACGCCCTTGCTTGATCACTCGCAGTGTCAGGAATCTCCCCGGTTCAAAATGTCAGTATGTCCCCGGTCCGTACCCGTTTATACCCCCCCTACCCCCCTATTTGCCGTGAAACTGTGAGACTGTTAAGCGGCTGTACCTCCTGTACCTCCCTATTTATTATTCAGGCCGTAAAGCTTTGCGAATATTTGTAACACGTATGGAATCAATGCGTTCAGAAGACCATCCAGACAGAGATATTTGCTTTTGAGCGAAACTGGGAGTCTTACGCACGGTTGGCCCCGGCCGTAGTGGCAGCCTTGGTTTTGACGCAGCAGGAGTCTGCTGGTCCGGCAACCGTACTTTGGCCCGCAAGCCCGCGCCAATTCAGCACCGAGGGCGCTCTCGCTCCGGCATTAACTAACTTCATGAGTAATTTACATTCGTGCTACCATTGAAAACCAAGGAGCCGGCAGCCCCCTTACGCCCCCGCCGGACCGCTCCAATGTACCTTTACCTCATGCGCCACGCCAATGCCGGATTGTCCCGCGAGAATCCGGTTCTCGACGCCAAGCGCGCCCTCATCAAAGAAGGCAAGGATCAATGCATCCTGATGGCGCGGACCTTGAGTGCGCTTAAGGTGCAGGTGGACGTGATCGTCTCCAGCCCCTTGAAGCGCGCCCTGCAAACGGCGCAGCTTGTGGGCACGGAACTGGGCTACGACGCCAAAGTCGAGATCTCGCCGGCGCTGGGGCTTGACGCCGATTACGCCGACTTTCAGCAGATGCTGGCCAAGTATGCGGAATACGACGGCGTGCTGGCCGTGGGACACAATCCCAATCTCTTCCAGTTTCTGGGCCGGCTGATCACCAACAACGGCGGCGCGGCCATCCGTATGAGAAAGGGCTCGGTGGCCCGCGTCGACCTGGCCCGCCATCCGGCGCTGTTGCAGTGGCTCATCGATCCCCGCTCGGCCCGGGCCATCTACGCCAGCGTGCAAAAGAGCTCCCGCCCGAAGACTTCGAGGAAGTAGTCCGCCTCCTTGCGCAGCGACCACAGCTCCAGCTCCGCGCCCGTCCGCCCCTGCTCCAGCTCCAGATAAACCCGCTTGGGATAGACCTTGGCCGCGACTCTCAGCACATCGGAAGCGCGGTCCTGGTTGAGCGCCACGGCCAGCCGCAGCAGCACCACGGCCCGGTGCACATGCTGGTGCTCGCCTGCGGGAATGTTGCGCAGGGCGCGGTCGCCCGGCTGTGGGCGGCTCTTGCCCAGGTAGCGCGCAATGGCCGAAACCAACGTCCGCTGCATCGGCGTATAGCCGTAGATTTCGGAACTCGAAATCACGTACTGCGTGTGCCGGTGATGGCCCTGGTAGTTGATGAACTTGCCCGTGTCGCGCAGGACGGCGGCAGCCGCCAGCCAGCTCTCGTACTCGGGCGGTAACTGGTGCAGCGCCTGCAGTTCGCGGAACAATTGCACCGCATGTGCCCGCACCGGCTCAGCGTGGCGCGGATCGACCCCATAGCGCCGCGCCGTGGCCAGCACACTCTCCCAGCGCTGGTGTTCGAACTCCCGATGAGCGGTGGCGCGGGCATCCTGCTCGGCCAGCATCTGGGCCAGAATGCCGTCGCGCAGCCCCAACGGCGAATAGCGGAAACCGGGCAGCCCGAAGCTTTCCAGCATTTCGGCAAAGACCGCCGCGCCAGCCACGATGATCTCCGCCCGCCGCGGCCCAATACCCGGCACAGCCACGCGCTCCGCCAGCGCCATTGAGGCCAGCTTCGCCGCCAGGCTGCGCACCTCGCGCGTGGGCGCAATCCCCGCAGCCGGTGCCGCAACGGGAGCTTGGCTGAGCGCGAGAGCCAGGACTTTCTTGCCGGCGGCCTTCTTCCCCAATTTGCCCGGCGGCTTGCCGCTTCTCTCCCTTTCCACCGCCGCAATCGCCTCGCTCAGTGCAGCGGCCGTGCCTGAGGTGCCGATGACCACTGAGACATTCTCCGGCTGAATTGTGCTGTGAGCCTGGCGCAGTTCTCGGGCAATCAACTGCCGCATCCGCGCCAGCCCCTCAACAGGCGCCGGGTCCCCCGGCAGAAACTCCTCGGTCAGCCGGACAGCGCCCAGCGGCAGGCTGACAGTCTCCTTGATGTGCTTGCGCTCGGAGAGCGTAATCTCGCAGCTACCGCCGCCCAGGTCCACCAGCAGCACCCGCCCCGCTGCCCCCGGCCCACCGTCGGCGATGCCTCTCATCAAGCCCAGATGAATGAGCCGGCCTTCTTCCAACCCGGAGATGATCTCCATCTCCCACCCGGTCTCAGCCTTCACCCACGCCTGGAAGGCTGGCCCGTTGCGGGCGTCGCGCATCGCCGAGGTAGCCACCACGCGAATCTGCTCCGCGCCGTGCAACTGCACCGCCCGCTGAAACCGCTTGAGCGCCTGGAGTGTAGCCGCCATGGCCTCCGGCGATACAATCCCCGACTCAAAGACGCTGGCTCCCAGCCGCGTCACCTCACGGTCCTCGTGCAAGGTCTTCAGTTGGTGCGCCACAATCCTGGCGATCTTCAGCCTGCATGAGTTGGAACCGATATCGATGGCGGCAAAGGTGGGCATAGGGCTGCACTCCGTAAAACGGGAATTGGCTCTGCGGTCAAGATACACGACCGCGCCGCCAAAGTGCCGCCTCATAGGATCCGAAACCCCGACCAAACTGAGGAAGAGAGGCTTAGGGCACGGTGACGCTGATCGTCGTGGTCACGCTTTGAATTACGTTGTTGAGAGGATTTCCGAAATTAGCCGAAACGGTGTAAGGATAGGTCCCCGGCGTCATCCCGTTGCCGCTGTTGCTGCCGCAGGCGGAAATCCCCGCCAGCCCGGCCAGCGTGCCCGCCGCAAGAATAGTCAGCGTAAGCCAGCGCCAGGCCCGGCGCCGCAAGCCGAATCCGAGCATCAACGCGCCAGCCAACGCGAGGCCGGTCGCGGGTAGATAGCCTGAACGGTGTGGCGCCCTGCGCAGTCCCGCAGGAATTGCTGCGCCGTATGGGTAGAAGGCGATGGGTCCTGTGAGCGTCTGCCCTGCCACCACTTGAAAGGCAACCGGTGGGGTCATGGGGCAGATGGGGAGCTTGGCCTCGGTAGCCGTACCCGAGTATTGGCAAACGATGCCGATTGTTCCGGTTCCGGGGATTCCAGTCACCGTGTATTGGCTGAGACCATTGCCGGTCGATGGCATGGTGACGTTGGTGGCCGTAATGGCAAAGGGCGTGGCAGCCAGCGCGCGCAGGCCGGAAAACCCACAACTGACGGCCAGAAACGATCCAAAGAGGACAGACAGACGGCGGCTTTGCATGGCAGAGTCCTTTCGTTCGTGTAGTTTTCGCCTTGCCCCTTATTTTAGTTCGTCGCTGGGGTAGAAGTTCTGCTGTTATCCTTGACTCGACAGCAAAATCAACAATGACAAACGATACCAACACACTCCGTCGCCCACAGCAAGCGCCCTCCGCGCTGGCTACATGGTTGCTTTTTGCGGCGATCTTTGCCGCCGTGCAATTTGCCTCCCTCTTTTCGCCGCCACTGCTCGACGACGTCGATGCCTCCCATGCCCAAGCTGCGCAGCACTTCGCCGAAAGCAGCGACTGGGTCTCGGCCAAGATCAACGGCCTCCGCTACATTGAGAAGCCGCCGCTGCCCTACTGGACAGTGGCCGTCAGCTACCGCATCTTTGGCCAGAACACCTTTGCCACTCACCTGCCCAATGCACTGGCCATGCTTGGTCTGGCCTGGCTGGCGTGGCTGTGGGCGCGCCGCGCCTGGGGTCCTCGCGCCGGACTTTATGCCGGCCTGGGCGTACTCACCTCGATCGGACCGTTTCTCTTTACCCGCTTCATCATTCCCGAGTCCATTCTCAGTCTTTTTTTGCTGATCGCTCTCTACGGGCTTCTCACCGGCTTTGAGCCGGGACGGGCGGCGCGCTTTTATTGGATGTGGGCGGCCCTGGCGCTGGCCCTGCTGACCAAGGGGCTGATCGCCCCGGTCTTCTTTGTCGGCGCCGCCATTCCCTATCTGCTCATCACCGGCCTCTGGCGGCGCTGGCGGGAGTTGAAGCCTGTCACCGGCACGCTAGTCTTTCTGGCCATCGCCGCGCCCTGGCACATCCTTTGCGGCTTGGCCAATCCCGACCAGGGCCACGCCGTCGGCAACCACCCCACCTTCGGCAACGTCCATGGCTTCTGGTACTTCTACTTCATCAACGAGCACTACCTGCGCTTCTTCGGCCTGCGTTACCCGCACGATTACAACAAGCTGCCCTCGATCGCTTACTGGCTGTTGCATCTGGTCTGGATCTTCCCCTGGAGCCTCTTCCTGCCTGCGCTGGTAGCCGTGGCCTGGAAGACCCGCCACCAGTGGATGCAGTACATCCGGCACGAAGAAGGCCAGGCTGTGGACTTCTTCCTGGACCAGACCGCCCGCGCCGACGTGGCCGGCTGCGTCTTCCAGCGCAGATTCCGCGCGCGCTCCATCTGGCTGCTGAGCCTCTTCTCCGCCTGGACTCTGCTCTTCTTTAGCATCTCCACCAATCAGGAGTACTACACTTTCCCGGTCTGGCCGCCGCTGTTGATCCTCATCGCGGCCGTGGTGGCTGGCATTGAGGAGAAGCGCGGGCTCGATGGCGCTCCGGCCGATCCTCTGGAAGGCAGCAAGCCGTTGCTCTCCACGGCATGGCTCACCGGCGCTCAAGCGGTCTTTGCCGTTGTCAGCGTGCTCTCCGCCGCAACCCTCGCCTGGGGCCTGTGGGATTCCCGCCACCTGCCTTTTGTCTCCGACATCGGCACTCTGCTGGCGCACCGCGGCGTGGGTGATTACACGCTCTCGATGTCTCACTTCTTCGATCTCACCGGCGCCTCGTTTGCCGCGCTCCGCCTGCCTGCCATTCTGGCCGCCATCGTTCTGCTCGTGGGGCCGGCCGTGGGCTGGGTGCTGCGGCTCAAAGGGAAGCACTTGGCCGCCACCGTCAGCGTGGCCGTCACGTTGACGATCTTCCTGATCGCTGCACACATCGCCTTCGCCCGCTTCGAGCCCATGCTCAGCTCCAAGCAACTGGCTGACACCATCGTTGAAAAAGGCTCGCCCGCCGACTCCTTCATCATCTTCGGCGAGCAGTCCGACGCCTCCTCGGTTGTCTTTTATACGCACCGCTTCTTCCACGGCAAGCCCGCCTTGATGGTGCTGCCGCGCTGCGGGCAGCATGGAGAAGGCACGCCGCTGTTGTGGGGCTCCTGCTACCCCGACTCGCCGGACATCTTCCTCAGCGAAGATCAGCTTTCCAAAGAGTGGGGCACCGGCGAGCGCAAGTGGCTCTTCGCCCAGGACGTGAACCAGCAGAAAGCGAAGAGTCTGCTGGCTGGCCGCCTCTACCACGTCCAGTCCATCGCCGACAAGGCTCTCTGGACCGACCGGCCACTGAAGTAGAGCCTCAGCACACGCGCTTAGGGATTTCCAGGTCTCGCCTTTGAGACCTGGAAAGCCCCAAGCCAGCTTCGCCCCTTGTCTGTTGCCCATAACGGCTCAGTGCCCCATCCTTTCGCCTTCTTTCTGGCCAAAGTGTGGAAAACCACAAGCCTCGCAGCCCAGAGTCTGAATCTCGTCTGTGCCGATTTGCCCCAATCAACTCCGGCCACCCGCCGCCTGGGGTAAAATTCCAGTTTGGTGCACCGCTTTTTTGCTTCCACTATGCCCGTCCAAAGCTCCGTGCATAGTGGATCGGGTGCAAGAATCGGGCTTTGAGATCGATCACGCCGCCATGACATTTGGACACATTGCTTTTCTCGCTCTGGGCGCGCTTGCCGCCTTTGGAGTGACCACCTCGACCGTCTACAGCCTGATGGTTGCCTGGGGCGCGCTCCGCTTTCGCCGCGCGGCCGCAGCCGCAGCCGGGCCGCACACTTTTCTGCCCCCGGTGAGCGTGTTGAAGGCTGTGCATGGCGACGAACCGGATCTCGAAGAGAACCTCGCCAGCTTCTTTCAGCAGGATTATCCGGAGTACGAAATCCTCTTTTGCGCCCGCCACGACTCCGACGCCGGCCTGGCGGCGGCTCGCCGGGTTGCGGCGCGTTTCCCGCATGTAAAGGCGAGCATCCTCACCTGTGGCGAGCCTCCCTGGCCCAACGCGCGCACATTCTCGCTGGAGATCATGCGCCGTCAGGCCCTCTATCCCATCCTGGTCACCTCCGACAGCGATGTACGCGTTGACCCGGATTACCTGGCTTCCGTCGTCGCGCCGCTCGCCGACCCGCAGGTGGGCATGGTCACCTGCCTTTACCGCGGCGTCACGCGTCACGGCCTTTGGGCCCAACTGGAAGCCATGGGCATGTCCGTCGAGATGACCTCAGGCGTTCTTGTGGCCAATATGCTCGAAGGGATGAAGTTCGCCCTCGGCCCTTCGATGGTGATGCGCCAGAGCACCGTCGAGAAGATCGGCGGATACGAGCAGGTCGCGCAGTATTACGCGGACGACTTTGTGCTGGGCAATTGGACAGCGACCAAGGCCGGAGAAACGGTCGTTCTCTCCTCCTACATCGTCGAGCACCATGTCATGAACGCCTTGTTCAAAAAGAGCATCGCGCATCAGCAGGCCTGGGCCACCAGCACGCGTTTCTCCCGCCCCGCGGGCCACGTAGGCGAAGTCCTGACCTATGCCGTTCCCTTTGGCCTGCTGGCTCTGGCCGTTCTGGGCGCTGCCGGACACCTCTTCCTGGGCCTCGCTCTGCTGGCCTTCACCATTCTCGACCGTATGCTGCTCTGCCTGCTCATTGCGGGCTGTGTGGTCCACGATCGCGCCGCCCTTCGCAAAGCCTGGCTCTATCCCCTGCGTGACTTCATGGGTTTTTGTTTCTGGGTCAGAAGCTACATTGGCTCGCGCCGTCTCCGTTACCGCGGCGACCCCTACGAGTTGCTTCCGGAAGGAAGGCTTCGCAAGCTCCCGGAATAATCGGATCAAATCCAGATCGCGCGGCGCCGTCCGTGGGACGATGACGGCCCGCTCGTCCCAGCCGTCGCCGTTTCAATGCTCTAAACTCAAGTCTGGAACCCTCCATGATGAAGCTTTTTGGCGGCAGGAAAAATACAGCAGATACCCCCTCAACCTCGCCCGACTCCGGCGAGGCCGAGGCTTCCAAACTTGGCATATTCGCCCGCATGAAGCAGGCCGTCGCGCGCACCCGCGAGTCGCTCTCGGCCAAGATCGAGACCGTCGTCTCCCTCACCCGCACGGTCGACGAACAAACCCTTGAAAGCCTTGAAACGGCTCTGCTTACCAGCGACCTGGGTGTGCAAACCACCACCGCTATCCTTGCTGGCTTGCGCGACCGCGCGCGCCATCAGGCCATCGAAGGCGGCGACGAACTGCGCGAGTTGCTCAAGGCTCAGATCCGCGCCATCCTCGAAGCGCCCATCTCCAGCCAGTCCAACGCCTTGCCGCCCTCCGAAGGCCCATTCGTCACCTTCCTCGTCGGCGTCAACGGCACCGGAAAGACCACCTCGGCAGGCAAATTGGCTGCCTGGTACCGCGCCCGGAATCGCACCGTCCTCCTCTGCGCAGCCGACACCTTTCGCGCGGCAGCCATCGAACAGCTTGACGTTTGGGCTACCCGCTCCGGCGTTGAGATGATCAAGACTCGCCGGGGCGGTGACCCCGCTGCTGTGCTTTACGACGCCGCAACCGCCGCCAAAACGCGCCACATCGACCACCTGATTGTGGACACTGCCGGTCGTCTGCACACCAAGACCGGCCTGATGGACGAGTTGGACAAGATGCGCCGGACGGTAGCCAAGCTGATTCCCGGAGCGCCCCACGAAGTGCTGCTGGTGATGGACGCCACCACCGGCCAGAACGGCCTTAGCCAGGCGCGCCTCTTCACCCAAGCCTCCGGCGTCACCGGCATCATCCTCACCAAGCTCGACGGTACGGCCAAGGGCGGCATCGCCGTCGCCATCGCCCAGGAACTCAACCTGCCCGTCCTCTTCGCCGGCGTAGGTGAGCAGATGACCGACCTGCTGGAATTTTCGCCCACCGAGTTTGTCGATTCGCTGCTGGGGTAACCCATGAACGTTTTGGATCAAGACCGTTATTGGATGCAGCGCGCGTTGGAGTTGGCCCGCCGCGGCATCGCCGTCACCTCGCCCAACCCCGCCGTCGGCTGCGTCATCCTTGACTGCGCGGGCCAGGTTGTCGGCGAGGGCTGGCACGAGTACGACCTGCTCGATCACGCTGAAATTGCCGCCCTTAAAATCGCCCGGCAGCATGCAGGCGAACGCCTCTGCGGCGGCACGGCTTACGTCACGCTGGAACCCTGCAACCACACCGGCCGCACCGGCCCCTGCACGGAAGCGCTCATCGCCGCCGGCCTCAGCCGCGTCGTCGCGGCCACCATCGACCCCAACCCCGCCGTCTCCGGCCACGGAATGGAGCGCTTGCGCGCCGCGGGCATCGAGACGGTTCTTGGCCCATGCGAAGCCGAAGCCCGCCGCCTCAATGAGGGCTTTGCCCACTGGAGCCAGCATCAACGCCCGCTGGTGCTGATGAAGGTGGCCATGACCCTCGACGGCCGCATCGCCCCGCCGCCGGGCGAGCATCAACTCCGCCAGCCCTACTGGATCACCAGCGAAGCCGCGCGCGCCGCCGTGCAGCCGCTGCGCTGGCAGGCCGACGCGGCGCTAACCGGCGTTGACACCGTCTTGGCTGACGACCCCCTGCTCACCGACCGCAGCGGTCTGCGCCGCCGCCGTCCGCTTCTGCGGGTGGTGCTCGATTCAGCCCTGCGCATGCCGCTCGACTCCAAGATGGTGGCCACCGCCCACGACGATCTGGTGATCTTCACGGTCTCCAAAGACGAAGCCCGTATGCGCGAGTTGACCAGCCGCGGCGTTCGCGTCGAGGTGTTGCCCGCCGAAGGTGGCCGCGTCCCGCTGGGCAAGGTGCTGGACAAGCTGGGCGAGGAGGGCATTCTGACCCTGCTCACCGAAACCGGCACGCGCCTGAACACGGCTCTGCTGGCCGGCGGCTTGGTAGATCGCATCCACCTCTTTGTCTCCCCGCAGATCATGGGTTCCGACGCCGTGCCCGCCTTCAAAGGCATGGTAAACCCCATTCGCATGGCCGAAGTAGAAGTGGAGCGCTACGGCAACGACCTGGGCCTGTGCTCGCTGCTCCGCGACCCGTGGCCGGGTGTCAGTCCAGTAGACTAACACTGAACAGATTTGCTAAGAAGGTTGTAGTGCAAGTGGGGCGCAAATGTCTGCAGCGACTATTAAGCTTTTTCTTCCACGCGGAGATGCAAAAAGCCTCCGCACCGCTGAAATATCTAACTGGAGCGGAAAGGCTGTTGCAGCACCGAGAACTGAACTCGATGAACTCCTGACTCGTGAAGAACTCGACAAGCCCGGTGTCTATATTCTTACCGGCAACGACCCTAAGACAAACGCGCCTCACGCTTACATCGGCGAGGCGAAGATCATTCGCGAGCGGCTCAAGCAGCATAAGGCGAAGGAATTCTGGATCTCAGCTATTGTGTTCGTCAGCAAAGATGAGAACCTCACAAAGGCTCATGTCAGATATCTTGAATCACGGCTTCTCGATGAAGCCTCTAAGATCAAAAGATTTACGCTCGACCAGAACCAGGCTGGGGGCTCAAGGCTTCCCGAATCAGATCGCGAAGACATGGAAGTGTTTCTAGCGCGCATTCGGCAACTCCTTCCCGTCCTCGGTTCGGACATTCTCTCGCCGATTACTCAAGCCGCTGAGAAAGGTCAGCCTAGCGAGACGCTCCTCTGCGAAATGAAAGGTGCTGAGGGACGAGGCCAGCGTACTGTGAATGGATTCGTTGTGTTCCAAGGGTCCACAGCCGTGTTAGAGGAACGCCCATCCGCTGAGAGTTATCCCTACGCAATAGCACAGCGCAAACAACTCATCGCCGACGAAACGCTTGTTGAGAAGAATGGATTCTTGGTCTTCACAAAGGATGTTGAGTTCTCCAGCCCATCTGCAGCAGCAGCCGTAATACACGGCGGTAGCGCAAACGGGCTTACTGCATGGAGAACTCAAGACGGAATATTACTCAAACATCTAGACAAGCAAGCCTAGCCGGCCGCGCCTCTCGGTCAATAACCATTTCAATTTCGATGAGCGATATAAGCAATTCCTATCCCTCACAATTACAGGCAATCATGAGCGATAGAGCGGAATTCTATCGCTCATGCACAGAACTGTTCCCTATTCCCTGTTCCTTGACCCCTGACCCCTGTTCCCTGTTCCCTGTTCCCTGTTCCCTTAGAATAGAACCATGTTTACCGGCATCATTGAACAGACGGGCACGCTGATTGGGCTGGAAAGCCGCGGCGGAGTACGGCGCATCACGGTTGAGGCTCCCAGCTTCGCCAGCCGGATGCGCGAAGGCGATTCACTGGGCGTCTCCGGCGTCTGCCTGACCGCGTTGGACGTCAATCCCACGCTCTTCCACGCCGATCTGGCGCAGGAGACGCTGGATTGCACCTCGCTGGGCGCTCTTTTGCCCGGCTCGAAGGTCAATCTGGAACTGCCCACCGCCGCCGGCAGTCCACTGGGCGGACACATTGTGCAGGGCCACGTGGACGGTTGCGGCACACTCGCCTCACTTGAGCCGGTGATTCCGCAGTCCAGCCCGGAATTCGACCGCGAAACCACCGACTGGACCCTCAAGGTCAAGGTTCCTGAGAACGTGCGCCCGTGGATGGTGCACAAAGGCTCGGTGGCCGTCGAGGGCATCAGCCTGACCATCGCCGACTTCGATGGCGAGGCCATCACCATTGCCATCTTGCCCTTGACGTATTGGCGGACGAACCTGCACACCCTCGTTCCCGGCGCTCCGGTGAATGTAGAGGCTGATGTGCTGGTGAAGCTGGCCCACGCGCAGATGCTGGCCCAGAAGAAGCCCGAGCTGGAACTGACTGAAGCCTGGCTGGTGGCCAGCGGATACTAACCGGTTTTGAACGGGATCGAGCGAAACGGGAAAATCGCAAACACAAAGCGGCTGGCGGATGCCTGTGAGGCTCCGCCAGCCGCTCGTGGCATACCGGAAAAACAGCAGTCAACTAGAAATGGTTGACGATGTCCCTGATGTAGTAAACGATCACGAACACCGTCGCGGCTGCAACGGCCCACTGCAAGATGTGCAGCGCAGGCTCAATCTTGTTGACGCTGGCGGCAATCTGCGCCTGCTCGGCCTTCTCTTGTGCGAAGCTGTCGTCCAGAAAGATCTGGTCCTCTTCGTCACGTTGCAGTCTGGAGCGATACAAGTAAACGGCGGCAGTGATCACCGCCAACACTCCCCAGACTACCCACATCACCAGGACAAACCTCATGCACCACCTCCGAAAAATTCTATGGCCCGGGCACTGGCGGACCTCAAAACAGAATTTACGGTCCCGTCGAGCAGAAGAGCCGTTCGGTGATCATCATACTGCTGAAAAGGCACGGCTGTGCTAATAAAAAATCGTGGGGGGGCTGGGCCGCGCATCCTCGCTTCCGCTCATCCCGAAGCCAGCCCCGCCCGGCTGCTTCTGCGACTTTCCCCTCTTCGGTTGCATCCAATGGGATGAAGCCGCGATGGGGCCTTGAATCCCCGCTCGCGGAACGGTACAGTTACCTTTAGGCAAGCATTTCACTTGTTGGGAGAATTCATGGCCACCACAACCTCCGCACCCGCACAGGAAACCGTTAAGAAAGCACCTCTCACCCTGACCGCACAGGCTATCGCCAAGGTGCGCGAGATCATGGCCACACAGGACCCCTTGCCCGCCGGGCTGCGCATCGGCGTCCAGGGCGGCGGCTGCTCCGGATTCCAGTACTCCATGGCCTTCGAAAACCAGGCCGGCATGATGGACAAGGTTTTCAGCTTCGAAGACCTCAAAGTCTTTGTGGACGCCACCTCGCTGATGTATCTCGACGGCTGCACCGTGGACTACGTTGAGACTCTCGAGGCCGCTGGCTTCAAGTTCGATAACCCCAACGTGAAGAGCACCTGCGGCTGCGGCTCCTCCTTCAGCGCGTAACCGCCCGCTTTCCGGCCCCGCTTTTCACTTTGCTGCGTATAGTCACAAGGCCCGTCCCTCTCGGAGGCGGGCCTTGTTTTGTTTGATGAGATTTCCGGTTCCTTGTTGTCGGCGAAGAATCCAGCGCCTCACTGTGGCGTGGTCGTAGTCGTGGAAGGGGTCGTGGTGGTGGTGGTTACGCTTGAGCTTGAGCTACTCCCGATCGGTGTTGTGGTGCTGCTGGCAGCCTGGCCGATGGTTCCCGTGTTGCCTCCCTGCATCGTCTGGTCGGAGATCGGGTCGTAGACAAACTCCCACTCGTTGTAGTGGTTTTTCTTCTTGTAGACCAGAATGGACTGCTTGGGGCTGGTGGGAGAGAAGCCGATAATGCCAGCTCCGCCGAAGGTCTGCCCAGTCTGGCCAGTGGTCGATCCGATGGCCGACCCGCTCGCAGCCGTGCTGCCGCTGGCGGCGTTGGGATCGGTCGTGGACGTCTGCTGGATGAGGCTGCTTCCTCCCGTCAGGCTGCTGCCCCCTGCGAGTCCGTTTCCGCCGCTGGGCCCGATGCCAGCTACCGTCGAGCCTCCGAGCGCCTGCCCGAAGAAGCCCATGGCTGTCGGAGCCTTGTTCTGGCCAAAGAGAATCGGCTTCCAATCCTCCTTGCCGGTCGTCGGGTCCACATACTTCTTGCGCAGAAAGCGGATATTGTTGGTGGGCTTGACCAAGGCATCGACGTTGGGCGGATAAGCTCCGAATTTCTTGTAATACAGCTTCACGGCTCGCGCGTATTGCTTGCCGCGATGCATGGTCTCCAGCTCGCGGTCGCGCTGGATCTCCTTGGCTACCCGGGGCAAGGCCACGGCCAGCGAAAGAGTCAGCAGCGCCACCATGAAGATAACCACAATCAGGATGTAGCCCTCTTCGGAGGGGTGCTTTGGCCGGCGGATTGGGGCGGGTTTCATTCGATTTTCACTGTTACTGAAATCTTGGTGCCCCATCCCTGGTCTCTGACCGGATGATTTCGTACCGTTGAATCCGTAGTACAACTTCAAGCGGTCAAAGCCCTAGTTCGCCTGGAGGTACAGGGTTTGGGTGTTGTTGTAGCCCAGGTCGGTAACCTGGACGCTGCCCGGCAGGATTGCGCCCACCTTGTAGCGATGCTCGACAATCTCGCCGGTGCGGGCGATAAAAACGTCGTCCCCATGAACGAAAAAAGCCTGCGAGGATTTGTCCTTGCCCTGGGTGTAGCCAAAATACTTCAGATCAATGGCCGGCGGCTTTGGCTTTTCGGGCACTAACGGGGTCGCGTTTACGGCGTGCTGGCCGGGCCGAGGGCTCGATGCCGGGGCTTCGATGTGCGCGGGGGCCGACTCGGTGGAGAAGATGTTCCTGCCGGTGCCCAGGTACTCCACCTCCTCGCTCAGGGCCAGCTTGTCCAGGTGCAGGGCAGGGTCGATGCCGGCGTTGGAGAGTTTTACGGCATCCTGTCCGCCGGGGACGGAGGGGTTTGCCACGCCTGTGCTGCCGTTGACCGGGACAGCGGCAGCAGGCCGGATTGCCGGCGCCGTGGGTACGGACGCGGAGGAGCCTCCAAAGTTTTGCTTGATCTGGTAGCCGGCAATGCAGACGATCGCCACAACCAGGGCGGCAAGCAGGTAGACCTGGCGCTTGTTCTCCATTCCCAGACGGAGGGCCATGGCTATTTACCCTCCTTTTCCTGTGGATTGGCCCCGGCTGGCTCATCGCCGGGTTGCGGAGTGGGCGGCAATCCGCTGGCCACCGCATCGGCTGGCCGCAGCCATGTGGAAACCCGCAGCCGCAGGTTCACCAGGCCGCCTTGCTGGCCGGTCAGAGACATGGCGCGGATAACAAAAAAGGTCTGGTCGCGCTCCACGCTGTTCACAAAGCGCATGATCTGCGGGTACTCGCCGGTAATGCCCGCATCCATTGAAATCTCTGTCAGATCGGAGCCTGGAGGATTCTGTGTGTACTGCACCCTGGTCAGCCGGACGGGGCCTTTCAGCGCCAACTCGCCGATGCGCGTAGCGATGGAGGAGTAGTTGGGCGGGACGCGCTTCACGTAGAAGGCCGCCACCTGCGAGCGGGAGTCGTCCACGCGCTTGTCCAACCCGCGCAAGGAGGCGGTTTCCAGGTCGAGTGCCTTCAACTGCACCTGTTTGGCTGCCAGAGCGTCAGTGGAACTGCCGTTGGTGGCGGCCCAGTCCAGGCCGAAGCGAATGGAGAGGCCGATAACCGCAACCAGTAGCACGGCAAAACCGGCGTAGTGCCAGGTGAGCGGGGAGGCCAGGCGTTCGCGCCACAGAGAAGGGGTGCGGCTGCTGTTCATCGCGGGCCTCCTGAATTCGGATTCGGATTGAGACCGCGGTTGGGGTTGGGCTTTGACCGCCTTGGCGTGGCCGGAGCTTGAGCCGGGTGAGCCGCGTGGGACGGAAGCGCACTTTGGCTTTCACGCTCGCCGTCGGCCGAGGGCTTCTCACCCTCCTGCCTTTTTTGTGCCTTGTGTTCCATCGGCGTGATCGAATTGTAGTTGGCCAGCAGCTCGAAGTTGACGCGGTTGGAGGCGCTGATTGGCTCCAGCCGCTCATTCGGGCCGCCAGTGGACTCCGAGCTTTCGCCCACGATGCGGGGCTGCAAAAAGTGTTTCGAGCGTTCGAGATTCTGCACAAGGTCAACGGCGCGGTCGCGGGGGCCAACGACACGCAAATGCAGGGTGATCGTACCGTCCTTCGTGTTCCGAACCGGCTCCAGGCTGGTCACTTGCACTCCGCCGGGCAGAACCGTTTCCAGGTCTTCCATCGCCAGCGTCCAGGAAAAGGTTTTTACGTCGAAGAGCTGGTTGAGCGTCCCGGTCGAGGCAAGCAGTTGTGTGTTGGCCGGCTGGTGCATCAGGTCTTCGTAGCCCTGCCGCTCCTTGTTGATGGCGTCGATTTGGCTTTGGACGCGTTGCTCGGTTGCGCGGGCCTCTTCTGCCTTCTGGTGGAACGCGCGCAGACCCAGGCACAGGCACAGGCCAATCGCCACCAACACAGCCATGGCGATGCGCAGGCGCTTGAGGGCCGGTCTGAGATCGGCGTAGGGGCGGGTGGCGAGATTGAGATAGATGCGCATCAGTTTGCTCCCGCCAGCGCGCCGGCCACGCCGGCCAGGGTCAGCACGTTGCCCAGCGACGTGGCGGCTCCGGTTTCGGGCCGCGGCGCCAGATCGACGACGGTCAGCTCGGGAACCTCGGGCGATCTGATCCAGCGCGCAAATTCTTCCGCCGCGCTGTTGCCGCCTGTGCCGATTCCGGCCCCGATGCCCGCGAAATACAAAAGCTGAGGACGAGTGCCGAGTTTGTCTTCAAAGTAGGCCGCGGCCACGGCAATGCCGCGCTGCACCTCCTGGAGGCGCAGGCCGGGGTCTTCGGGCAGGTCGAGTGTGCGATAGAGCAGCAGGTCCTGGCCGTGGGTAATGGAAGTGGTGAACGCCGTCGCGCCCAGGTTGGCGGCCAGAACAGCTTCGGGTGTATCGACGACCCCCAGAGCCGCCAGGCTGGTGGGCAGCACGGCTCCAGGCTCGTAGCCTGCCTCACGCACCACGGCTTCATATTCTTGCAGGATGAGGCCGGGAATCACGGCGACCAGCACCCTGCATTCAGTCTTGTTCTCCGCCAGCACCTGGTAACTCACTCCGGCGGTCTCCACATCGAAGGGGATCATCTTGCGCAACCGGAAGCGGAGAACGGGAACAGTTTCCGCTGGCCGGCTGGGCAGCGAATCGAAGTCCAGAACGAAGACGCGGACCACGGTGTCGGGCACCAGCAGCGTGACGGCGCGGGTGCGCGGAGAGACCTGCCCGAGGGCGGCCCGAATGGCGTTAGCCGCGACTTCCGGCGCTCTCAGATTGCGCTCGCCGATACCGGGCACAAGCGCGCCCTCCGGCAGCGGCTCAAAGGCGTAGACGGGTGGTTGCCCCGGTCCCGGCGAAGCGGCGGCCAGTGCGCCCTGGGGCGAAAGCTCCACCGCCACCGGCGGACGGGCGCCGGACCGGCAACCGAGTTTGGCCTTGCTGAGAATAGAACTCACTATCTTGACGCCTCAATAAAGGTAACCTTGTTGATCTCCTTGAGCGTAGTCAGGCCGCGGCGGACACGATCAAGCGCCGACTCGCGCAGAAAGCTCATGCCTTCCTTCTGGGCCAGCTTGCGCACTTCGGAGGTGGGTTTCTTTGCCAGGATCAGCTCCCGGATCGGATCAGTCAAATCCAGCAGTTCATGAATCGCCGTTCGGCCGCGGTAGCCGGTCCCACCACACTCCATACAGCCAGCTCCTTCGCGAAACTCGAAGCCGCGCCACTCCGCCGGGTCCATGCCGCTGGCGCGCAGAGCGTCATCGCTGTAGGTGACGGTGTGGGCGCAGTGCTCGCAAACGGTGCGCACCAGCCGCTGCGCCAGAATGCAGTTGAGCGCGGAAACAAAGTTGTACACCTCCACGCCCATGTTCACAAAGCGGCCCAGCACGTCCACCACATTGTTGGCATGCACCGTTGTGAAAACCAGGTGCCCGGTCAGCGCGGAGTTGATCGCAATCTGCGCCGTCTCCTGGTCGCGAATTTCGCCCACCAGAATCTTGTCCGGGTCATGCCTCAGAATCGACCTGAGCCCCCTCGCGAAAGTAAGACCTTTTTTCTCGTTCACCGGAATCTGCGTGATGCCGCGAATCTGGTACTCGACCGGGTCCTCGATGGTGATGATCTTGTCTTCGTCGCTCTTGATCTCGTTCAGTGCCGCATAGAGAGTCGTCGTCTTGCCGGAGCCGGTCGGTCCGGTCACCAGCACCATGCCGTAAGGCTCGCGGATGTAAGCGCGGAAACGTTTCAGGTCCTCTTCGGCAAAACCCACCACGTCGAGCGTCAGATTGTGAAACTTCTCGCTCATCGATTCTTTGTCCAGCACGCGCAGCACGGCATTCTCGCCGTGAATCGTCGGCATGATGGAGACGCGGAAGTCGATCAGCCGGGTCTTGTAGCGGACGCGGAAGCGCCCGTCCTGCGGCACGCGGCGCTCGGCAATGTCCAGCTCGCTCATGATCTTGATGCGCGACAGGATGGTGGTGTGATGCTCGCGCGCTATCGGCGCCATGGCCTCCTGCAACACACCATCGATGCGGTACTTTACGTGTACTGAATCATCATAAGTTTCAATGTGAATGTCGGAAGCTCTCCGTTCGAGAGCGGTGAAGATGGTGGTGTCCACCAGCCGGATGATGGGGCTGATGTCCTCTTCGCTGGTCAGCTTCTCGATTGAGATGTTCTCGTCGCTTGAGTCATCGCCGGTCAGCACGTCGAAGGTCAGCCCCTCGCTGGCCTCGTCGAGCACGCGCTGCGACTGCTCGGTCTTTTTCAGCAGGTCGGTAATTTGTGAAAGCGTCGCCACGCGCGGGATGATGCGGTGGCCCAGCAGCCCGGCAATCTCATCCAGCACCATCAGCAGCGAGGGGTCGCTGACCGCGATCACCAGCGCATCGCCCTGCTGCTCGATGGGCACAAAGTTGTAGCGGAACATCAGTTCCACCGGAACGGTGCGCAACAGGTCGTGCTGAATCTTGAAGTTCTTCAGGTCAACGAACTCGGCCCGATAGCGTTGCGCCAGCAGTTCAGCCTGGGCGCGCTCTTCCTGGCTGCCGGGAAGGGGACCGGCAGGAAGGGGAACAGAAAGCAGTGTCGTTTCAGCCATGGTTTACCCCTGACCTCCGCCCCCCTGCCCCAAAGAGAAAATTGGCAGGTAAAGCGAGATGAGAATGAAGACCACCACCACGCCCATGACGATGAGGATCGCCGGCTCGATCAGCGCCAGGACCGCGGTGAGGGCGGTGGCAACGTCCTCCTCGAAGAACTCGGAGACGGAGTTGAGCATCTGCGGCAGCGCGCCGGTCTGCTCGCCCACTGAGATCATCTCGGCGGCCAGATCGGGAAAGACCTCGGTCTGAATCAGCGCATCGGCCAGGCTCTTGCCCTCGCGCACCGTGGTGATGGAATTGGTCACCGCGCGCGATACGCGGCGCGAGCTGATGGAGCGGGCCGCCGTTTCCAGCGACGGCACCAGCGGCAGGCCGCCGGTCAGCAGCGTGGAGAGCGTGCGCGCAAACAGCGCCACCTGGTACTTGAGCCAGATCTTTCCGAACAGGGGCAGCTTCACGCGAAAGCTGTCGATAAAGTCGCGTCCCCGCTCGGTAATCGCGAAGCGGTAGCTGCCGAAGGCCGTACTGGCCATGATCAACAGAATCCAGAGAATGTTGCGGTTCAGAAATTTGCCAAAGGCCAGCAGGTCCATGGTCATCGCCGGCAGTTTTGAGCCCATCTGGTCGTAAAGAACGGCAAACTGCGGCACGACAAAGACGAACATGAAGAACATCAGCCCACAAACCAGCGTCAGCAGCACGCAAGGATAGATCAGCGAGGCCACCAGCTTCTTGCGGAAGGTCAGCGAGGTGCGCTGGAAGCTCACGTAGCGCTCCAGCACCTCTTGCAGGTTCCCCGAGCGCTCCCCGGCCACCAAGGTAGTGGTGTACATGATCGGAAAGCCGCTTTGCGCCTCGAAGGCCGCTGAAAGCGCGTCGCCGGTTTTCACGCGGTTAGCTACGTCGTTCAACTGCGCCGCAAAATGCGCGTTCTTCTGGTTCTTGGCCAGCATCTCGATGGAGCCCAGAATCGGCAGCCCGGCGCGGATTAGCGTGAGAAATTGTTGATTGAAGATGAGAAACGGTTCCAGCTTGACCTTGCCGCTCTTGAAGCCGCCAAAACTCGAGCGGCCCTTGACGGAAAAGACGTGGTAGCCGGCATGGATAAAGCGGGCGCGCAGCTCCTCTGCGGTAGCCGCCGTCTGCACCTGCTCTTGCACGTGGCCGCGCTCGTCGGCGACCTTGATTACGAATTCCGCCATGCCTCTGCCCGCCGGGATGCGCCTGAGTGAGCCTTACCTGACTGTCCGGCGGCTCCCTGTGCGATTCTTCTCAGGATTCAGGGTATCAGCTTCCGCCCGCTGTTCTTGTAACGGATAGACGCGAAAGGAGGAAGCATCGCTCATGAGCGGCAGGCGCTTCCACAGGAACCAGCCAACTCGCCAACTTGCCATCCCGCAAAGCGGGGCTAACTTGCTGCACTTCTCCCCATCCGCCAGTTGCCCCTCGATTTTGAGACCTGGAAAAGCATAATCCCAGTCCCCTCGCAGAGGTTTGCCGAAAATAAACCTCCATCGGCACACAATGGAAATGATCCATGACCAGCGGCGCGGGGCTTTGCTGACCACGGGCCACTGTCCAATCTGTCAGGGATGTGCCCGGTTCAAAATGTCAGGTATGTCCCCGGTCCGTACCACCGTACCCCCCCCCCCCCCCCCCTATTTACCGTGAAACTGTGAGACTGTGAGGCGGCTATCCCCGCGATTTTTCGCCAACTCGCCAACCCACTGCATTTCTTTCGCGCTCTTGAGCGTAAAGCCGTGGACATACTGCTAACTAAACCAGAATTAACTACTTCCACACGCCCGCTTCATGGGAGTCCATAATCCGTCAACCCGCGCACCTGTGGAGTTCCGCTCGCACTAACCCTGTATCCTGATTGCGTTCGATTTTGGAGCAAGGAAAGGGTCTGAATTGGCACGGGAGATGGATTTTGCAATGCGGAGTGATCGGTTTGGGTCGCAATTCGGCGCAAGGCTTGCCACGGGAATGCGCCGGCACGGGCGGCTTGCTGGGGTTGGAACGCTGCTGCTGACTGCGGCCTTTGTATTGAGCGCGCCGGCGGCCGTTGCGCAGCCCAAGGGATTCACGATTGAGCAGGCCCTGAGCGCTCCATTCACTTCCGCTCTACGCGCCGCTCCATCCCGAGGGCGGTTGGCCTGGGTGGCGAACATCGGCGGCCGGCGCAATTTGTGGGTGGCCGAACCCGCTGCGAATGGCAAGGAATACGTCTCCCGTCAGCTCACGCGCTACGCCCAGGACGACGGCCAGGAGATCAATTCCCCGCAGTGGACACCCGACGCCGCGAAGATCGTTTACGTCCGCGGCGGGGACGCCGAGGGTGAGCGCCATCCGGTGCCCAATCCGGCCTGGTTTCCCATGGGTGCCCGGCAGCAGTTGTGGATCGTCAGCGCGGAAGGCGGCGAGCCGCGTCTGTTGGCCGATGGCCACGAGCCCGCGATCTCGCCGGACGGCAAGCGATTGGCCTACATCTTCCACGGCCAGGTGTGGCTCCTGGCCGTCGACGATAACCAGGCCAAACCGGGGCAACTGCTGCAAATGCGCGGCTCCGTGGAGGGCTTGCGCTGGTCTCCCGACGGTGCCCGGCTCGCCTTTGTGAGCAATCGCGGCGGCCACAGCTTTATCGGCGTCTATTCCCTGGCAGCCAATTCGCTCGCCTATCTTGACCCCTCCACCGACTTCGACAGCAACCCCGCATGGTCGCCTGATTCCACGCAGATCGCCTTTCTGCGCATTCCGCCCGACAAGAACTTGCGGGTCCATGGGCCGCATCGCACTGCCTTGCCCTGGTCGATTCGTGTGGCGGAGGTAGCCACCGGCAAGGCGCATGAGGCCTGGCGCGCGGCTGAGGGCGCCGGCAGCGCCTTCTACGGGACGGATTCGCCGGACCAGTTGCATTGGACCGTTGGCGGTCGAATCGTTTTCCCATGGGAACGCGAGGGCTGGCTTCATCTCTTTGCCGTGCCCGCTTCAGGCGGCAATGCCGCGCAGCTCATCTTCGGCAAGTTCGAGGTGGAACACGTCTCGCTCAGCGCCGACCGCAAGACGCTGCTCCTCGACTCCAATATGGGCGACATCGACAGGCGCCATGTCTGGCGGATTGTCTTCAATTCAGGCGGCTCAAACAGCGGCGTGGAAGCCGTCACGGCGGGCAACGGCATCGAGACGCAGCCGGTGTTGGCAAGCGACGGCGCAGTTGCCGTCCTGCACTCCGATGCCCGCTTGCCGATTCGTGCCGCGGTGGTGGAGGGCAGCCGTTTGGTCGATCTTGCCCCTCAGGCCATTCCCGCGGATTATCCCGCCGCCCGCTTCGTCACGCCTCAGCCAGTCATCTTTCCGGCTGCGGACGGCCTTGAGATTCACGGTCAGCTATTCCTGCCCGCGTCGATTGCGCCCGGCGAACGCCGCCCGGCCATGGTCTTTTTCCATGGCGGCTCACAACGCCAGATGCTGCTCGGCTGGTCTTCCATGGAGTATTACTCGAATGCCTACGCCATGAACCAGTACCTGGCCAGCCTCGGCTACATCGTGCTCAGCGTCAACTACCGCGGCGGAATCGGCTATGGACTCGACTTCCGCGAGGCCCTTGGCTACGGCGCCTCCGGCGCAAGCGAGTTCAACGACGCGCTGGGCGCGGGAGTGTACTTGAAGAGCCGGCCCGACGTGGATGGAACACGCATCGGTGCGTGGGGTGGCAGTTGGGGCGGCTTTCTGACCGCGCTGGCGCTGGCTCGAGCCTCAAATCTCTTTGCTGCCGGAGTTGACATGCATGGCGTTCACGACTGGCGCGTGGATTTATCTGACTTTCCGCCGAACTCCGATCCGCACGAGCAAGCGGATGTGACGCAGCTGGCCCTCGAGTCTTCACCAATCGCTTCGGTGGCCACTTGGCGTTCGCCGGCGCTCCTGATCCACGGCGACGATGACCGCGACGTCTCTTTTTCCGAAACCGAAGAACTCGTTGAAGCCTTGCGCCGGCAGAAGGTCGACTTCGAGGAACTCGTCTTCCCGGATGAGATTCACGGCTTCCTTCTGCGCCGCGACTGGGTGCGTGCGTATGAGGCAAGCGCGGAGTTCCTGGGCCGCAAGCTGGGCGTAACCGTCAATCCTCAACGCTGAGGGAAAATCAGTTGAACCTGTATCCTGATTGCATTCCATTTTGCGACGGGAAAGAAGGAATCTGAATTGGTGCGGAAGATGAATTGGACGGTGCGCGAAGGCTGGTTTGGAGCGGGATTAGGCATGCGGCTTGTTGCGGGACTGCGCAACCATTGGCGGCTGGCCGCCAGTGGGACCTCGCTGCTTGCCATTGCGACCCTTGGCGCGGCCTTGCTTGCCGGCTCTTATGGCAGCCGTTCCGCAGCCGCTGTCACTCCTTATCCGCACGAGCTGGCGCAGGTCAGTTTTGCCGTGGCCGGCGATGTGATTCCGCACGAGGCGGTGCGGGCTGCCGCGGCTGCGGACGGAGACGGCGCGGCGGGCTGGAGCGCGCTCTTTTCCGACGTGCGTGACATCTTCCAGCGGGCCGACTTCGGTTTCGTCAACATGGAAACCCCAGTGGCCCCGGCGCACACGCACGGGACCAAGCCGTTCATGTTCGACGCGCCCATTGCCTTGATTGACGCGCTGAAGGCCAATGGCATCAAGATCGTCTCCTTCGCCAACAACCACGTCATGGATCAGGGCTGGGCCGGCTTTACCGAAACGCGCGAGCACCTGCGCGAGCAGGGCATGCCCTTTGCCGGTTCCGGCGACACCGCGCAGCAAAGCTGGCAGCCGGTCATCGTCGAGTCCAACGGCATCAAGGTGGGCTGGCTGGGGATGACGCGCTGGCTCAACGGCAATCGCAACCCGGACAAGGACGACGAGCCGCACGTAAACTTCTTCCCCTACCCAGGCGAGTCCGACGGCGGGCCAGGAATGGACGAAGCTGGAGTGCTGGAGGCTATCAGGAAAGCCCGCGCCCAGTGTGATTTTCTGGTGGTTTCCATTCACTGGGGCGTCGAGTACGCGCCCGCGCCCCGGCCCGAGGACGTGCAGACGGCGCACAAAATGCTCGAAGCCGGAGCCTCGGTAATCGTCGGCCACCATCCGCACGTCTTGCAGCCGGTGGAGACTTACCGCACCGCGGACGGCCGCAACACGGTCATCTTTTATTCGCTGGGCAATTTCTTGTCGAACCAGTCGCGCACCTATGTGGACGGGCTGATGCCGGACAACGACGGCGACCCACGCGACGCGATCATCGGGCTGTTTTCGGCGATTCGCAAGGACTACGGACCGGGCGGCGTTCGCGTCGAACTGGGCCACGTGGGGATTCTGCCCGTGTGGGGCGAGAATAATCGCAATGAGTTGGCTTCCGGACGCGCGAAAACGCCGGTGATTCACCCCGTCCTGATCGACCGCGAGATGCAGCGGTTGCAAGCCCGGCTGGATGAACTGACCAGAATTGCCGAGCTGACCAAGGTGAGCCAGTCCGCAACGCCGCTGACCACCGCGCAGAAGCAGGAGTTCATCGAACTGACCAGCCGGCTGAAGCTGCTGGATGATCGCCGCAGCCTCTTGCTGGCCCGCACCGGAGATGAGTACGTCACCGATCCGCCCAAGCTGCCCACCAAGCCATAAGAATGCTGATGCTCGCCCTACTGCACCGTCCCCTGCGGCCGCAGCCGGCGCAGGTCCAATGCGCACGCCACGGCGTTCTGCGCCTGGAGGCGCAGGTTATCCGAGGCGGCCCAGAGCCACAGGCGCGAAACCTGGCTTGAGTTGCGGGCGTCCGGCTCCGGACGCATACGGACCAGTACGTCGTTCTGGCCAGTAGCGGCCAGGTTCGAGGGCGAATCGGTGTCTTCCAGAACCAGGTCCACGTGGCCGCCGCTCAGAGCCTCTTCGAGGGCGGCAATCTCGATTGGCCGCTCCAGCTCAATGGCAATTGAAAAGGTGTGGCCATGGAAGACGGGCGCATGAATCACATGCAGGGCCAGAGTGGGCCAGCGGCCGGCGGAGAGCGCTGCGTAGTGGCGGCGAACCCGCGCCTCCACCGCGACCAGGCTGACCTTGGCGCTTTCGCCCAGGCCGGAGAGCAAGTTATAGGCTGCCTGCGCATCATAGAGCGCGCGGGGCAGCCCCTGAAAGCTGAGCAGGTTCACAGTCTGCTGGTGGAGTTCGTCCAGGGCGGCGCGGCCAAACTCGCTGGCCGGCTCCAGAAGCGTAGCGAAAGCGATGTGAACCGGGACAGCCTGTTGGAGCCGTTCGAGCACCGCGGCCAGCGCCAACGCCGCGGGATGGGCCGGGACCACGGCAGGGGTAAACAGGTCAACGCCAGCCGCCTCCGAGCCGAGTCCCTCGGAGCCCAGCCAAGGCGCGCGTACCACGACGCCCGTCTCCTGGTCGAGAGCGCCGGAGAGGTCCAGCACCGTTGAACCGGCGCGTAGCGCTGAGCGCCAATGCTTGCGGGTCATATCCTCTGAGCCGCAGAAAAATGTGAAGTCGACGTGATCGAAAGCGTCGGGAGCAATGACCTGAACGAAGGTGATCTCGTCGCCCACCTGGTCCAACTTGCCCTGCGCCTCTTCATCGTCCATCAGCACAATGTCGGCCGCCGCCAGGGGCGACTCCAACAACGCATCCTTCAACTCCCGGCCCACCAGGGTGGAGGCTCCGGCTATAGCGATCTTGTACACAGGCGTCCTTTGCTTCGAGTGCGAGGGTTATGAGCGGTCGAGCGGCTCCGGTTCGGCCGCGTCGGGCTCGGGCAGAGATGCCGCCGCGATGGCGGGCTGCCTGCGACGGCGGCGCGACCATGAATATGCCGCCCGCGCCCAGATGCCGCTGAACATGTAGATCAGCGCCAGCGAGAAGATCACAACCTGGGAGAACCTGAGGATCACGAACAGCACAATCGAGATGAGAAACAACACCTGAAAAGGATGGCGGCGGGACAAGCTGAGTTCCTTCCCCGACCAGAACCGCCAGGTGCTGACCATGAGGAAGCCGCTCGTGCCCACGATGGCCAGCCAGATGAGAGCGATCCACCAAGCCTGCACGGGAATTCCGTACTCAAAATGAACGGTAGCGGCCACCAGGCCTGCTGCTGCCGGAATCGGCATGCCCACAAAATACTTTCGGTCCGGCCGTCCCGGATTGCGCGGCTGGGCATCGTGGCTGATATTGAAGCGCGCCAGCCGCGAGACCCCGCCGATGAGATACAAAAAACAGATGAAGGCCCCGGCGTGGAGCAGGTTTTCGTGCAATTGAGGATTGACGGATTCGGGCAGGAACTGAAATCCCCAGATGAACGCCAGCAGGCTGGGCGCCACGCCAAAAGTGATCGCGTCGGCCAGCGAATCCAGTTCCTTGCCGAAGTCGCTGCACGTGTTGGTCATGCGGGCAATGCGGCCGTCGAGCGAGTCGAAGGGGATGGCAAAGAGGATGGCGATGGCAGCCCAGTCCAGGTGCGTATGCGCGTCGCCGGCGCCGCTGATGGCCGCCATGGTCTGGGTGATGGAAAAGTACCCCGCGGCGATGTTGCCCACGGTAAACAACGAGGGCAGCAGGAACATGCCGCGGCGCAACTGCGCCTGTGCATTGGCTCTCACCTGTGCCGCGTCGTGGTGACTCATGAGCAATCTCCTCCGGCCGATCTGCTGTCCATGGCCGCCAGCACACTGGCACCGCCTTTGACGCGCTGGCCCACCTTCACGCGTACTTCGGCCTCGGCCGGCAGCAGCACGTCCACGCGGGAGCCGAACTTGATCAGACCCACACGCTGCCCGCGTTCCACCCTGTCGCCCTCGTGGAAGTTGAAGACGATGCGCCGGGCCAGAAGGCCGGCAATCTGTTTGAAGGTCACCTCGATGCCCTCGCCGCGGACGGTGGCGATGTTCTGCTCGTTCTGGTCGGCCGAAGCGGGGTTCATGGCGTTCAGGTACTGGCCCTTCTGGTAGCGCACACTGGTGAGCACGCCGGCGATCGGCGAGCGATTCACGTGCACATTAAAAACGCTGAGGAAGATGCTGATCCGCTGCCGCGGCCCTTGGGGGGTATTGATGGCGGCCGTTTCGGTCACCCGCCCGTCTCCGGGCGACACAATCAAGCCGGGCTCCGAGGGAATCGTCCGCTCGGGATCGCGGAAAAACCAGAGGAAAAACGCCGCCAGAAGCACCGGCACGGCGCTCCACGCCAAGATTCCCGTGGCCCACGCCAGCACAACCGCAACTGCCAGCAAGCTCAACCCGTAGATGTAACCGTCACGAACCATTGTCCCAGACGATTATACGGTGATTTCGCTCGATTGCCGATTGAGCGGGGCCAGCCGCGCATGAATTCATGGGCACACAAGCCGCAAGGGGGCCATATAACGCTGGCGCTCGGGCAATTCGCCTGCATTTACTGTTGCTTCAAAAAACCTAGGCAACCGCCGGCAACCGGCGCTCCAAGGCGAAGATCTGGTCCTTGATATGCAGCTTCAGCTTCTTCAGCTTGACTGCCTCAATCTGTTCTTCCTCGGAGAGATAGGGCTTTTGCAGCAATTCTTCCAGCCGCTGAGCGTAGCGATGATGTTCGGCATGCAGACGATTGATTTCTTCGCTCAGCGTGGAATCCTGTATTTCATCCATCGGACACCTCCGTCAGTTAAGGAACACTTACATATATCGCCGCCACAGCGCAACCCGCAAGTCGAAAAGGGCCGGAAGTAACCTCAAAATGTGGAATTCGCTGCGGAAAGCCCCCTTGGGTGACCGCGGTCACGGCTTGTTCGTTTAACCGTCACAGCATCCGTGCCCAACCAGCCCCGGCGCGGAGCCCTCAAGCACAAGACGCATCAGAATCGCGTCTTCAACCGGATCATGATAATAGCGCGTCCGATGGCCGGTTTCCACAAAACCCAACCGCCGGTAAAACCCGAGCGCCGGCTGGTTGGAGGCGCGCAACTCCAGGATAATCTCATTGGCCTGGGCCCTGCCAAGCTCCACGGCCAGCTCAGCAAAGAGCCTCCGCGCCACGCCACGGCGCTGGAAAGCAGGAGCAACCACGATGGACTCCAGTTCCGCCTGGGTCAGCAGCAGGCTGGCCACGGCGAACCCCGCAATGACTCCAGCCGCAGGTTCCTCGGCCAGCAGCGCAATGCGCAGCGGAGCGGCCTCGGAGTCCAGCGCGGCCAGATAGGCCGAACGAGGCCAGTGGGGCGCTTCCTTCAGGCTCTCTGCGATCTCGATCACCCAGTCGAGGTCCGCGCGCGTCATGCGGCGTACACGCACAGCGGCGAATGGGGGATTCATGGGCGCTCGGGCACGGCGGCGGCCGGCTTGCTCAAGATCTCCGTGCCAAAAATCTCCGCATCAGACCGGCGCAAATAATGACCATCGAGCAGTTCCAGGTCCGCGAACTCCCCGGCTGTCACCCGCTCCGGGCAAAACAAGAGGGCATCGGCGGCAGTGGGCGCCGCGGTGCGAACCAGCTCCGTAGTTGGCCACGCCGCGCTAAGCACCAGGGCGGCGGCCTCGTCGCAGAGGGCAATCCGCACCGGTGCAGGATGGATGGCCGCAAGCTCATGCTCTCCAGCCAGCACTTCCCTTCCCGGCTCGTCCCCCGTGCCCAGCCGCAGGAAGACCTCGTGGCGATGCGCATCGAGGGCCGCCGAGGAGACGCCGGTCTTTGCGGCCAGCACCACCAGCCGCGAAACCGCGACTACCGGAATCTGCGTGGCTTCCGCCAGCCCTTTCACGGCGGCCAACCCCACGCGCACACCGGTAAAGCTGCCCGGCCCGTTCACGGCTACGATTGCGCCCACCTCCCGCAGTGGGACGCTGTTCTGCGCCAGCAAGTCGCTGACGGCCGCGACCAGGGTGGAGGAATAGCTGCGCCCTTCAAGTTCAATTTGGCCAATCATCTCAACGGATTGGCCGTTCAGACGCCCCAGCGCCACCGAGCCGCAGGGGCCGCAGGTGTCAATGCCCAGCAGAAGAATCGATTCAGACATGAGCCACCTCTTACACCGCCGCCAGGGCCTGATCGAGGTCGGCGATCAGGTCTTCCTTGTCCTCAATGCCCACTGAGAGCCGCACCAGTCCTTGCGTAATGCCCAGAGCCTCGCGCTCAGAATCGCTCAACGAGGCGTGCGTGGTGGTGGCCGAGTGCGAAGCCAGCGACTCAACCCCGCCCAGCGACTCGGCGCATGTGAAGAGCTTGAGCGCGCCCAGGAAGCGGCCTGCCGCCGCGCGCGAGCCCAGGTCAAAGCTCATCATCGACCCGAAGCCCCTTTGCTGCCGGAGGGCCAGCGCGTGCTGCGGATGGCTCGCCAGGCCCGGATAAGCCAGCCGGCTCAACTTGGGCTGGTGCGTCAGAAACTCCGCCACGGCCCGGCCGTTCGCTTCGTGCTGCTTCATGCGCAGAGGCAACGTCCTGATGCCGCGCAGGACCAGAAAACATTCAAAGGGAGACAGAATGCCGCCAGCAGCTTTTTGAACCATCTGAAACCGCTCTTTGTGTTCGGGCCGGCTGCCGATAAGCGCGCCGCCCAGCCCGTCCGAGTGGCCATTGAGAAATTTGGTGGTCGAGTGCATCACGATGTCCGCACCCAGCGCCAGCGGACTTTGCAGCGCGGGCGACATGAAGGTGTTGTCCACACTGACCTCGACGCCACGCGCATGGGCAATCTCGCATACCGCATGAATGTCAGTCAGCACCATCAGCGGATTGGTGGGCGTCTCCAGGTGAATCAGTTTGGTGCTGGGCCGGATGGCTGCGGCCACGGCCTCCAGGTTGACCGTATCCACGTACTCTATCTCGATGCCGTAATGGCACACGATCTGGTTGAACAGCCGCTCCGTGCCGCCATACACGTTGCGCGAACAGATCAGGTGATCGCCCGCGTGCAGCATGGCCACCAAGCCATAGATAGCCGCCATGCCGCTGGCAAAAGCGTGTCCGCTGAAGCCGCCTTCCAGGGCGACCAGCGCCTCCTCCAGCCGGTCGCGCGTGGGGTTGCCAGCGCGCGAGTAATCCCAGCCCTTGTCCGTGCCGATGCCGGTCAGTTCAAAGGTCGATGTGAGATAAACAGGCACATTCACGGCGCCCGTCAGCGGGTCAGGATACTGCCCGGCATGAACTGCAAGGGTCGAGTATTTGTAATCAGACATGGTCAACATAAAGCCTCTAGCTTCTAGCTTATCGCGGCACTGTGGGCTTCTTTGCCACGCGCGCCACCGGGTAGTAGCCGGTGCGTGTGCGGACGGTGAGTTTGCCGTGGCCTTTGCCCTCGGCCACCACCTCCACATGCCGGAATCCAGGTTCGGTGCTCGGCTTGGTCGAGTGGTAGCCCAGCGTGTACTGGCTGCGGATGTCCCGGGCCACTTCGGCGGCGATCTGGTCGATCTGCTCGATGTTCTTGGGAAAAAAGGCCATGCCGCCAGTCTCGGTGGAAAGCGTTTCCAGGGCCTTTCGCGCGTTGTGCACTTCGGAGCGACCCATCTCATCGCCAAATAACAATCCAATGGAGTAGATGACCGGGCCGGAGAGCTGCTGGACGCGGTGGATGGTCTGCTCCTGGTTGAGGGTCGAGGCGTTGTCCTCGCCATCGGTAATGAGGATAAGAACCTGCTTGGGGCGCTTGGCGTCACTCGCCAGTTTGTCGGCCGAGGCCGCCACGGCATCGTAGAGTGCCGTTCCACCACGGGCCTCGATGTGCGATAGCCCGTCACGCAGCTTGTTGACGTCCGAGGTGAAATCCTCGTCGATATAGGCTTCGTCGGAGAAATTCACGACGAAGGCCTCGTCCTGGGGATTGGAAGCCTCGATCAGGTCGAGGGTGCTCTTGTTCACCGAGGGGCGCTTGCGGCCCATAGAGCCGGAGTTGTCCACCACCAGCGCAATGGAGACCGGAAGGTCGAAGTGCTGGAAGCTGATGAGCGTCTGCTTGACGCCGTCCTCGTAGACCTGGAAGTTTTCCTTTTTCAGGTCCGTGGCCAACCGGGTGCCGTCGAGGACCGTGCAGTTGAGCGCCACCTCTTCGACGTCAGTATGCAGAACGTAGCCCTCGCCCACTTTGCGCAGAGCTGGGGCAGTGGGCGCTTCGCCATCCGGTGAGCGCACCGGGTCGCGATCCACAGTGAGCAATGGAGCTTGAATCGGCGCCTGTGGCGGGGGCGTTTGTTGCGCCGCCAGAGAAAGAGCCGCTCCAGCCAGAAGAAGCGCGAGAATCGCGTGATTGCAAAGGCGCATAGGAACCGGTGCGAGCATGGCGGTAAGTAAGGCTATCCTCAGGGAGGATGAACCTTCCCCTACACTTTACGCCACTTGCCGCCGCAGGTCAGTCCCTGAACTAGCAAGCGCTGAACCACGAGGATCACTGAGATACAATCGTCGCTGAAAGAAGAACGGCCCGGAAGTCAGCGTGATGGGGCTATTGAGTGTATATTCCATCGGCTTCTTTCCCCGTTACTCAGCGGTTTGACCATCTATGCGCTGGACTAAGTGGACATTGGCGGCTCTGGTTGCCGGCGGGCTGGCTGGAGCGTCAGCCTCCGCGCAGCCTGCTCCGCCAGCCTCCCAGGCCCGATTTGTGGTTGTGCTGGATGCGGCCCATGGCGGCGACGACACCGGCGGACGCCTGAGCGATGGTCAGCCTGAAAAAACCTTCACCCTCGCGCTGAGCGTACGGCTGAGGTCGCTGTTGGCGGCGCGTGGCATCCAGGTGGTCACCACCCGCGAATCCGACGCCACCGTCGATCCAAACAAGCGCGCGGAGATCACCAACCACGCCCAGGCCCGGGCTTGCCTGAGCCTGCACGCCTCAGAGAGCGGTTCCGGCATTCATCTCTTTGCCTCTTCGCTCACTCCCGCTCAGCCCTCTCGCTTTGCCGCATGGAAGACCGCGCAGGCCTCCTCGGTCACACGCAGCCTGGCGCTGGAAGGAGTGCTCAACTCAGCGCTGCTGCAAGCTGGCATGAGCGTAACCCTGGGCCGCACCACGCTTCCCGCGCTGGACAGCATGACCTGCCCGGCGGTGGCCGTTGAAGTTGCGCCGGAGCGTAGCGCCCTCCATGAAATCACCGCCGGGCTGGACGACAAGAACTACCAGGCGCGCGTGGCCACGGCGCTGGCTGCCGCGCTTGTCGAGTGGCGCACGGAGGCCCATCAGCCGTGATTCCCCGCTATCAGAAAATTCTCTTCGTCTTTCTGCTGCTGGCCTCGCTGGCCATGGCCGTGGGCCTGTGGGAATTGCGCCAGCGCGCCCACCAGCGGTTGATCGCCGGCCAGGATTCGGCGCCCACCAGCGCTCCTGAAGTGGCGCCCGCTGAGCAGGCTACCCTGCTGGTGGCCAACGACAGCGATGGCTCCCTGCTGCCCCAGGTTCACTCCCTCCCGCTGCCCGCCGACCCCGGCGCCCGTGCGCGCGCCGTGCTGGGCAAGCTGCTGGACCTTTATGCCGCCCCCGATGCCGCCCACTCCGTCCCCGGCGGCGGAAACTCTGTGACCCAGGTTTTTTTGCTGCCTGCCCCGGAGATCGGAACCGTAGCGGACGCCGCTGTGAAGCCAAAATCCGGCGGATTCAGCATCAATCCTCCAGCCGCCCCGCCGCAGGACGCACAGCAAACCGGCCCGCAACTGGCGGTCGTCAACCTGACGGGCAGCTTTGCGGCCAGCCACCCCTCCGGCATCGAGACTGAGACGCTCACCGTGCTTTCCATCTGCGGCACCTTGCGCGCCAACCTGCCCAACGTCACCCAGGTGCGCTTTCTGGTCGACGGCCTTGAGCGCCCCACCCTCGCCGGCCACGCCGACCTGACCCGCACGTATCTGACCTCCGATACCGCACCGGCTGAGGGCGCACATCCGTAATCCGACCCGCAGCCGGCTTTATCCTGCTGCTCAATGAAGGCATATACCACTAGCGAAAGATCACGGCTTGGCGTCGCGGGCAGTTCTGCTCCTCAGCGGGCGAACAGTTCGGCGAGCAGGTCCTCTATCGCATGGTCCAGCGCCCGCTTACCGTGATCGCGCATATACTTCATCGCGGCGTCTTCAACGGGATTCCTTAGTGTCACCAACCTACCCACCATAGAACCTGAGGATCCAGCTACGAGGGTAGAGTAGGAACGTTCCGTGCCCGGCTGAGGTGGCTCGGACAGTTTCTTGATCTCGTCGGAAAGCCGTACGCCCTTCCGAACGTTCTCGCGCGCGCCAGTCAGCGCATCGGGCTGATTGCCGAGGATCCACAGGATGTTGAGCGTCTCAAGTGCGCGGCAGCCGTCGGCGACCTTTCCATCCGGCCCCGTCGCCCAGATGTTGGGAATGCTCCAAATGTTCTGAATACCGCGCGCCCACGCAAGCTGAGAACCGACATATTCGCTGTCGCGCAGCGAGTGAATCTCGGCCGCCGAAACGAACGAGTCCGGCGGCGCGCCAATCTTCTCGACGAAATCGTTCCACACATCGGCCACATGCTGTTCGGGAATCAACGCGCCGGGATCAACCGCTGCGTACTCGGCGCGCGCGATTCGATCGCGGATCCCGCGCGTCGCCCAGCGCGGCGGAAGTTCCTTCGCGAATTCCCCGGCGACCATGTTCACCAGCTTGCGCGCATCGTCGAGCGATTGGATCTGGCCGGCAAGCTCGTTGATCGCAATGGCGTGCTGCCGCCCGATCACATAAGGCGCTATAACTCGCGCGTCTTGGGCACAGAGAAACGATAAAGGCAGGAAAGCCGCCGCGAAGAGCGTCAGTTTCCGGTGGTTGGCCATCTTCCCTCCTTCGGGACGGGAATGACGAGGACCCTGAAAGTATCCTCATGGTAATTCGGCCCAGCGAAGGGCAAAAGCTCATTTTTCAGATTCTTCCTGAATCACCGGCTACCGTCAGTTACCGGTTGATCAACTTCCCAGCACGTCTTCTATTGGAAAGCGCACGACTTTTTGGGCAAGCCGAAGAGTTTTTAGGCGGAGGCCAAATTTCCCAGATTTGCCAGAAGTATGCCAAGCTAACCGGCGTAACTGCATGGTAACTGCCGGATAGACGACAAACCGGGAACCTTTACCCCGCTATCAATGCGGCCGGGCAGCATCATTTGGGTAGACACCGGAAAAACACGTTCTTCTTTATTCGCGTTTAGCGTGCGCGCGCCTTGGCGTTCTTGCGGGCGGACCCGATATTTATGGTCTCGAGCCCGTTGTCGAGCCCTTTCCCAAATGCATCTTCAGTTCGTCCGAGGTATCCGTCGCTGCCGGGACGCATACGGATAAAGCCGACAATCTCGCCGGTCTTGGCGTCGGCCATCGTGACGAAGACGACGGCGTCTTCCGTGGGACCACCAATAAGGAATGTCATCGTGGTACGACCATCGGTCAGGACTTGGCCCGCGCCCTGGACGAAGACCAGAATGTCGGAATTCTCCGAGCATGGAAGCATCCCGGCCTGATCGCCGAGAGTGTAAGCCGACTTGCCGATCCGCCCAGGCTTCTTACGTATCAATGGCGAGATGGCGTCAAACTTCTCTTGGATTTGGGAGATCACACTGCGAATTTCGTCGGCAGATGCACCAGTCGAAAGCGGATTGGTGACGGAATTGATCGCGATGCCGTCAGATTTCAGGTGGGCCTCGACAAAAACCTTAAGAGCCTCGGCCCATGCCTCGGATTCCCTGGTCATTGATTCGGGGCCTTTCACGCCAATCCTGACGAGATGGCCCTGCGGCGGCATCATGCATGCGGAACGGATGGGGAACCTGCCGGAACTCACCTTGTGCTGCACCCAGGACGAGGAATTCGGAAGCGATTGAGCAAAGGCGGTGGAAGCGGAAACGCATGCAAATACGGCGGTCGCGCAGGCCAGGAACATTCGCCAATTGAATATCATCAAGATCCCCTTTCGAGAAAATGTTGCGGCAACAGTTGCCAAAAAATGCGGCCAACGATCAATGCGGAGTATCGGCCTGAAGTTTTTCAAGTTCGGTGAGGCGCCGCGCAATGCGGAGCCGATCGAGGCTGGTGTCAGCCACGAGTTGGAGATAATGCCTGTAATTGATGGCTGCCTCAGCAAAGCGGGACTCCTCTTGATAGAGGAAACCGAGCTCGCGGTAGGCGAGCGCATACTGCGGGTTGCTCTCAATCGCGGCAAGGAAGGCCTTTTCCGCCTTCGCCTGGTTTTCTTTCAGCGTTGCCCGGCCCTCGGGAGACTTCAGCAAGGCCTTTTGCTCTTCCTGCTCGCTCATCTTCAAAGCCTGATTGCGCCGCCTATCCTCGCCGCTCGCAGTGAACTCGTCAGGCGTTGGGACAGCCGTCTTGGCTCCGAGCGTGCGATAGGAGTCGCCAAGCAATAACTGATGATGCGGGTCGCCTGGAAATGCGTCCGCGAGCCGGGTGGCGAGGGCCACCGCAGTGCGTGGCCGGCGGTTTTCGATGTCAGCATCAATGCTGGATGCGATGGCCGGCGCGATAGCTCGAATGTAGTCTTCTTTGGGGCCGGTTCGTGCGCCCGTGGGAGTGTGCGCGTCGGCAAAGGCAAGGGCTTCCTCTCGCCTTTCCATCAGCTTCGGATGGTCTTGGTAGAAGGTGGGGTGCGCGTTGTATTCAAGTTTTCCGTCCCGGTCGAGCAATTCGAAAACGACGGCCATGGCGTGAGGATCGTAACCCGCAACGGTCATTGCTGCGAGTCCGTCGCGGTCGGCCTTGCTCTCCAGTTCGCGCGAATAGCCGTAAACACTCTCCACCATGATGAGCGTGGCGACGTTGGCGGTAGCGGTTGCAGCCAGCCAGGAGGCCGATCCGCCCGGAACGCAAACTGCGGCTACCGCGAAAATCTCAGAAGCCACGGCCTTCTTGCGGAGGCTTCGATTTTCTAGATACGGGTGCCGCTCGTAGATGTGCGCCGTTTCGTGGCCCAGAACTCCTGCAAGTTGCGCTTCATTCTCAAGAAGCGCGAGAAGGCCTGTGGTGATATAGACCGAGCCGTTGGGCAGGGCGAAAGCGTTGACCTTAGCGTCGCGAAGGACAAGGAAGCGATACGTGACCTTTTCGGGCACGGGCCGGTCACCGAGGACACGGTTGCCCGTAGCGTCGATATATGCCTGCACTCCGGGATCGTGAAGCACCAAGCCTCTCTTTTCAAACTCGGCGTCGAGGGCGTCGGCCTCAGCGAGAAGGTTGTAATCAACCTTTGTAAACTTGAAAGCAGTGACGGGGCCTTCGGAAACATAAACGTGTACGGGGGCGGGCTGAGGCGGAACGGATGGCTGTTGCGCTTCCAGAAGCCCTGAAATAACGAAGATGAAAACTATCGAAAGAGTCCTGGACATTTGGTCACCTTGCGGCCGCGTACGAAGAATTGGACCCAGGAGGATCGGTAAAATCATCCTTCAATGAGGAAATTTGCGCAAGGGGAAATCTTTTCCAATGCAAGATGAGCCAAAAGGATTAGCTACACGTTGGGAAGTGAACGCCAGCGTGCATCAGCAGAGGAAATGATTTTGGAGGCGATTCGCTACTTTGCCCAACAACAAATAACGCGTACTTGGTGTATCACTGCCTACTCGTTAGTTCCCAGTTGATAAACTTCCCAGCACATCTTCACATGGCAAGGGCTCGACTATTTAGGCGAGAACCGAACTTTTTGGATAAGACGGACGAGTGACCCACTTTTCAGGCAAGCCCCCCCCGAGGGACGCTTTTCTGACCTCGCGCCGGAAATCCCGCCTTTTTCCGCCGCCTGTTTATCCCCACTGGAACTCGCAGTATGATGAATAAAGCACGTGCGCCTCGGCCAACTGAGTAGGAAGCGCGCCAGATCAGTTTGGTTCAGCCGGGAGAGAAAGCCGGAAAGTGTCTCCACCGTCCGTTCATCCCGATGCTGTCTTCCTCAACATTCCCTACAACAGAGATTTTCAGAAGTTAAATCTCACCTTGACCGTAAAGAGCAAAGCATGACTTCCACCATCGGCGTATTCGATTCCGGATTCGGCGGCCTCACCGTGTTGCGCGCGCTGGTGGCCCGGATGCCGGGCGCGCGCTTCGCCTTTCTGGGCGACACGGCGCGGTTGCCCTACGGCTCCAAATCCCGGCGCACCATCGCCCGCTACGCCGCCCAGAGCGCGCAATTCCTGGTCAAAGAGCAAGGCGCCGAGTTCCTGGTGATCGCCTGCAACACGGCCAGCGCACTGGCTCTGGACGCCATTCAGGACGCGGTGCCCGTGCCCGTGCTGGGTGTGATTGAGCCGGGCGCCGAGGCTGCCCGCGCCGCCTCCCGCACCGGCGACGTGCTGGTCATCGCCACTGACGCCACCGTGCAGAGCCACGCCTACGCGGCCGCCTGCCGCGCGCAGGGGCTGCGCGCCTTTGAAATGGCCTGCCCGCTGCTGGTTCCCCTGGTCGAGGAGGGATGGACCAATCATCCGGTCACCGCCGAAGTCATCCGCATTTATCTTGCGGAACTGAAAGCCAAAGCCGCCGCCCAGGGCATGAACCCCGACACGCTGGTGCTGGGCTGCACCCACTACCCGCTGCTGCGGCCGCTCTTCGAGCGCGCCGTGCCCGCCGGTATGCGCGTTATCGACTCCGCCGAGGTCACCGCCGAGGCTGCCGTGCGCCTCTTCGGCCAACAGCCCGCTGAAGCTCTCCCGCCGGACGCGCAAATCCGCTGCTTCGCTACCGATTCCGTTGAGAAGTTCGAGCGGCTCGGCTCCCGGTTCCTGAACCAGTCCGTAGGGAAGGTCGAGCTTGTGGACCTTGGCGGCTGATATTCTGAAAGATATGTCCGGTGTCCCCAAAACACGGACCATGGAGGAAAGAAACAAGCATGATCAATCTGGCGGGTAAGACGGCCGTGGTCTTCGGGCTGGCCAACAAGCGTTCCATCGCCTGGGGTATCGCCCAAAAGCTGCATGAGGCCGGCGCCACGCTGGCCATCTGCTATCAGAACGAGCGCATGAAGCTCGAGGCAGAGGACCTCATCAACGAGCTGCCCGGCGCGAGCGGCTTCCAGTGCGACGTCTCCAGCGACGAGCAGATTGAGACCCTTTTTGCCGCGCTCAAAGAGAAGTACGGCAAACTCGATATCCTCGTCCACGCCATCGCCTTTGCCCCTGCGGCGGAGCTGCACGGCGAGTTCATCGACACCACCCGCGAGGGCTTTCGCATCGCTCTCGACGTCAGCGCCTATTCGCTGATCGCCGTCAGCCGCGGCGCTGCCCCGCTCATGACCGATGGCGGCAGCATCATGACCCTCAGCTTCTACGCCGCCGAAAAGGTCGTTCCCAACTACAACGTCATGGCCGTCGCCAAGGCCGCTCTGGAATCCGCGGTCCGCTACCTCGCCTCGAACCTCGGCTCCAGAAACATTCGCGTCAACGCCATCTCCGCCGGCCCCATCAAAACCCTGGCCGCGCGCGGCGTCGGAGCCCTGGGCGATATGCTCAAGTCCCACGCCGACCGCGCCCCGCTGCACCGCAACGTGGACCAGTTGGAAGTGGGCGGCACGGCCCTTTTTCTGGCCAGCGACCTCTCCAGCGCCATCACCGGTGAGATTATGTACGTCGATTGCGGCTATAACATCATGGGTTTCTAAGGGATTTGTGATCATCGCCAATGCGATGGAGTATGTTATACGTTAACTTCTTTTTGAGGGCGTCATCATGCAAGGAAAGTTGGAATTACTGCTGGGGCCGATGAGAAGCAACAAGACCGCGGAACTTTTGCGGCGCGCAGATATGCGGCGCCAGTACGCCAGCCAATATGTACTGGTCCTCAAGCCCAGCGACGACACCAAGGGCGGGCCGGGAGTTGTGGAGAGCCGGAATCCCATGGGCCATGGCAAGATGAATGCCCTGGAATTCAACTCCAGCGACCCGTGGGAAGTTCTTCAGTGTATCGCCGACAAGGAAAAAGTAATCGGGAAACGAGTCGAGTGCGTTGCCATCGACGAAGGGCAATTTGTGGAAGGGCTCTTCTCTTTCAGCAGGTACCTGCTGGATGCAGGCCATGATGTTCTCGTCGCCGGGCTGGATCTGGACTTCCGGGCGATTCCCTTCGGAGAGATGCTCAATCTGACGTGGTTTGTGAACGCATACGGCGGCAGTGTTACCGAATGTATTGCGTACTGCGCTTGCGGGAACAGGGCCTTTTACTCGCAAAGGCTGATCGATGGACAGCCAGCGCCCTATGACAGCCCCGTCAAAGTGGCCGGCGATTCCTACGAACCGCGCTGCGCGGAGCATTTTGTGCTGCCGGGACGCCCTCACTAAGCGAAAATCTTGCGCTTCCAAGCAGAATGCGCCGTTACTCCTTCAGCGTTACCGTAATCCTGCGCGCATCGCCGCCAGCGGAAGTAATCGCAATTTCGCCGGTAGCTTTCTTGCGGATGCTCTTGAACTTCTCGCCCCACTCCACCAGCACCAGCGCGTCCGGAGTGAGCAACTCATCCAGCCCCAGAGTTTCCAGTTGCCGCTCGCCTTCCAGGCGATAGACGTCCAGGTGAAAGAGCTTCACCCGCTTGCCATCGCGCTCGCCGTCGTACTCGTGCAGCAACGTGAACGTCGGACTGGTCACCTCGTCGGGTTCGGCGGCATCCAGCGCCTGGGCAATGCCCTTCACCAGCGTGGTTTTACCGGTGCCCAGGTCGCCGCGCAGCAGCAGCAGTTGCGGCGGCACCAGCAGGCGGGCCAGCTTGCGGCCCACTTCGATGGTGTCCGCGCCGCTCATGGTAGTGAACTCATGCATCCGGGCGGATTCGGGAGGGGCGGCATTGATCATTGGGCATCCTCGTGAAAGGCCGCGGCCGATAAAAACTCCGCCGGCAGCCCCTGCAACCAAAGATACCCGGTCGGACCGCCTGTGTGAAAATGAAAAGCCCTCGGAAGCTGAGGAAGACTGTCTGTGGCCAGCAGCGTGTGCTCATCAGCGGCACGCACGGCCAGGTCGGCGGCCAGCCCGTGCAGATAAACCGCCGCCTCAATGGCCCGTGCGGAGTCTGATGGATGCTGCGCCAGCAGGCCCGCAATCAGCCCGGTGAGCAGGTCGCCGCTGCCGCCCTTGGCCATTCCGGGATTGCCGGTGGTGTTGACGGCCACGCGGCCGTCGGGGTGGGCGACGAGCGTGCGCGCGCCCTTGAGAACCACCGTGACGCCGGTGCGCTGGGCGAAGCCTCGCGCCACCTCAAGCCGGTTAGCCTGCACCTCGGCCACCGGAATGCCAACCAGCCGCGCCATTTCGCCGGGATGCGGCGTGAGCACCACTGTGCGCCCCCCTTTGGCAACTTCGCTCAGCTTCTCCAGTTCCACCGGCTTGGCCGCCAGCATGTTGAGCGCATCAGCGTCGATCACCGTTGGAATTTTGGTGGCCAGCAGCAAGCCCAAAGTGAGTTGGATAGCCTCAGGACTTTGGCCCAGACCGGGACCAATGGCCAGCACGGTCTTCCCGGCGGTGAGCGCGGCCAGCACCTCCGGAGCGAGGTTCTCCGCCAAGATTTGACCCGCTGCATTCGCAACCAGCGGCCAGGTCATCAACTCCGGCGCAATGGCCGCCACCAGCGGCAGCACCGGCGCTGGAACGGCAGCCGTCACCAGGCCTGCTCCGGCTCGCAACGCACCCAAAGCCGCCATGGCAGGCGCGCCGGACTTGCCAACCGAGCCGCCCACGACCAGCACATGACCGAAGTTGCCCTTGTTGGCTGCTGCCGGACGGTGCGCCTGGGTAAGCGCAAGCGCCGAGCCTGCCCACGTCAGATTCAGCGAGTCGGGGCCCAGGGCAGAGAGCACCGCCTCTTCGGGAGAGCCAATCGGCGCAACCACGATGGGCTGCGACCAACGCCGGGTCAACTGCCCAAATACGTGCGCCGGCTTGGGCGCGGTAAAGGTGATGACAGCATCCGTGGGGAAGACCGGCCCGGCTAGCGTGGCTGTGGTTGCATCCGCCGGCCAGCCGGAAGGCAAGTCGATTGCGAGAATGGGAGCCTTGCTGGCCTTCACCCACTCCTGCGCTGCGGCGGCGAGCCCTTTCAGCGGCGGCTTGAAGCCGGTACCCACGACGGCGTCCAGAATCAAATCGGCCTCAAGCGCGGTTTTGTGCTGGGCCAGATCTTCGGGCGCCTCGATGATATGGACGAGCCCATGCGGCGGGCTGGTGAGTTCACGCCAGGCCGCGGCCGCATCGCCGGTGAGCCCTTGGCGCGCGCCGAGCAGCAGCGAAGTCACCTCCAGACCAGCCGAGGCCAACCGGCGCGCCGCCATCATGCCGTCCCCGCCGTTGTTGCCGCGGCCGCACAGCACTGTGATCCGCCGCGCCAGCGGAAACTGCTCCCGCGCAAAGGCCGCCACCGCCGCCGAGGCCGCCCGCATCAACTCCAGCGAAGGTACATCGAACCGCTCAGTGGTCAGGCGGTCGCAAACCTGCATCTCGGCTGCTGATAGAACATGCATGGAAACATGGTACGACAGGGCACAGGGATTGGATAAAAGAGACGAGCCGGATTGGCGACAACCAAGTTTTCTTTTGGCGGCAAGGACGTTCAGCAGGGCTCATCACGTCGCGCGCTACTTCTCGTGCAGAACACCAATTGTGACCATCCACTTATCCACCAACTCAGGCCATGAGGTTACGGGAAGATTGGTGCGCCGCAAGCCAAAGGCATGGCCTCCCTGTGTGTATAGGTGCATTTCGACTGGAACTCCGGCCTGCTTTAACCCGGCATAGTAAGAGAGGGCTTGCTCAACGCCGTCTACCTCGTCGTCTTCGTTCTGTAGAAGAAAGGTTGGCGGTATCTGCTTCGAAAGATGGTTCTTCACATCCTGCTGGAGAGCGAAACTGTTCTCGCCAACGGCAAGATGACCGGGGTAGATCGCTATGGCGAAGTCCGGCCGGCAACTCACGTCATCAGTTGCGTCCACGCGGGGGTAAACGCGCTTCTCGAAATGAACGCTCGTAGCCGCTACAAGGTGGCCGCCCGCAGAGAAGCCGATAACGCCAATCTTCCGCGGATCGACGTGCCACTCAGCAGCATGAAGCCGGGTTAGGCTGATCGTCCTCTGTGCGTCGTCCAAAGCTTGCGGAGCCTTGGGATATGCGCCTGACTTCGGCAGCTTCTCTGAACCTGGAACGCGATATTTCAAGAGCACGCAAGTGATGCCTCTTGTTGTAAGCCAGTCGCAGATTTCGGTACCTTCCAAATCCATAGCGAGGATCTGATACCCCCCTCCTGGAAAGACAACGACGGCAGCTCCGGTGTTCTCAGTCTTTGGAGGGTAGACGGTCATCGTTGGCACAGAAATGCGCTCATCTGAGATCCAGGGCTTACCTGCCACGAGTTCATCCTCAACCTTCACGGAGTACTCCGGACCGTCGTAAACGACAGGATCGGGCGCGGCTCCGGGCCAGATCGGGATTTGCTGGTGACCCGGCGACGGTTGCCATGGCGAAAGATGTTGTTGAGCGACAGCATTCACGCTGAAAACAGCCGCCGTCAAAGCATGCACGGCCAGCGTGCGGAAGGAACGCGACATGACGACACCTCTGCAGCTCCGCACCGGCAGGAAACGGTCTGGGCTGCCTTCTCTTTTGGGAATTGTGTGTGCGACCAGAATGGGTGATCGCATTCAAAGAATAAGGCGTACGGAGGGAAGCCTCATTAACGAAGCTGGTTCATGGCCTGTGAATTACACGAGATGCCGGGCGGCTGCGCCCAGTCTGATCGGCTGTTTTCCTCGATCCATAAGAAAGCTGAGGGCTGCGCGGGGTTCGGGGCAGGCGACCTTCTTCGTTGATTAGTCCTGATATGTTGGCCAGTGTCCATCGAAGATCTGTCCTCTGGCTCACCGGCACATCAGGATGAGAAGCCACCCGTTCAGGCTGGCAATCAGCACGGCGACAAGCCAGGCCAGCGCTTGCAGCCAGGGGGCATTCACAAACTCGCCCATCTTCTTGCGGCTGCCGGTAAACAGCACCAGCGGAATCACGGCAAAGCTCAACTGCAGCGACAGAATCACCTGGCTCAGAATCAGCAGATTTTCCGTGCCCTGCTCGCCGGTGACCGCGACCACGATGATGGTGGGAATAATGGCCAGCGAGCGCGTGATGAGGCGGCGCAACCACGGAGAGAGCTTGAGGTGGATGAAGCCCTCCATCACCACCTGTCCGGCCAGTGTGCCGGTGATCGAGGAGTTCTGACCGCTGGCCAGCAGGGCGATGGCAAACAGCGTGCTGGCTCCAGCCGCGCCTAACAGAGGGCTGAGCAGTTTGTAGGCGTCCTGAATGGCCGCAACCTCAAAGTGACCGCTGCGATTGAAGACCGCCGCGGCCACCATCAGAATGGCCGCATTCACAAACAGGGCCACGGTGAGCGCCAGCGCGGAATCGATGTTGGCCATGGTGATGGCCTCGCGCTTGCCCTTGGGCGTGCGGTCATATTTGCGGCTCTGCACAATGGAGGAATGCAGATAGAGATTGTGCGGCATCACCGTCGCGCCGAGAATCCCGATGGCGATGTAAAGCATATCGGGGTTGGTGACGATGGAGGATGTGGGGATGAATAGATTGTGCAGCGCCAGCCCATACTCCGGGCGGGAGAGGATCATCTGCACGCCGAACATACCTACGATGGTGCCGATCAGCGCGATGACCAGCGCCTCAATATAGCGGAAGCCCCAGCGCTGCAACACCAGAATCAGCAGCACGTCGAGCCCGGTAATCAGTACGCCGTAGAAGAGCGGAATGTGGAAGAGCAGTTCCAGCGCAATGGCTGAACCGATAACCTCCGCCATGTCGCAGGCGGCGATGGCGATTTCGGCGAAGATCCACAGGACATAGCTCACCTTGGGGCCGTAGCTCTGGTGGCACATCTGCGCCAGGTCGCGCTCAGTGGCAATGCCCAGCTTGAGTGACAGGCTTTGCAGAAGAATGGCCATCAGGTTCGATGCCATGATGACGAACAGAAGCGTGTAGCCGAAGCGCGAGCCGCCTGCGATGTCGGTGGCCCAGTTGCCAGGGTCCATGTAGCCAACAGAAATCAAAAATCCGGGGCCCAGAAACCCAAGCAGCCGCCGCCAGTACTGCGGCGAGCGGGAGACGCTCACCGTGGCATGGACCTCCGGCAACGAGGGTACCTGGTGCTCGGGACCCGGAGCGAGGCCGGGGAGAACAGGCAATGGGGCGAAGTCGGTCGTACTCATACAATTGAGTATGCCACAACTAGTTAACCATAGTTAACAACTTTTTATTTTGAATTCCTACGAAATTTCCGGCCGGAGCCAAACCGCCTCCGCTGCCGGGCGCTCAACCATAATAATTCCTGTAGGTAGCTCAATCGAAGCGGTTTGTTCGCGGTCCTTGCTGACCACACGCAGGCCCTGGCCGGGGCCGATTCCGTTGGCGTGCAAAAAAAGCAGCAGTTTGGGGTCGCGCTCCTGAAGGCTGACCACCGTATAGCGCCGGCCCTCTATCGCCTCCCAAAGCGGCGTCTCGCCGCGCTGCTTGCGCTGGGCCGGACTCTCCGGCAACACCTGGTTGCCGTGCGGACAGGCTCCGCCCTCGCCCAGCTTTTCCTTGAGTTTTGCTTCAAAAACAGGAGAGACGGCGTGTTCCAGCCGCTCAGCCTCCTCGTGAATCTCGTGCCACTCCATGCCGAAGATTTCGCTCAACATGCGCTCGATCAGGTGGTGGCGCAAGGCGGTGCGATAGGCGGTCTCGCGCCCGGTCGCGGTCAACCGCACAATGCCGTCGGCACCCACCTCGACGTAGCCGTCGCGCTTCAGCCGCTTCAGCGCCATGGTCACCGCCGGCGCTGACACCTCCAGCCAATGCGCCACCAGCGCCGGAATCACCTCGCGCCCCTCGGCCTCGGCTTCAAGGATGGCCTTGAGGTAATTCTCCTTCGAAACGTGGATCGCGTCTTTCATCGCTTGACTGCAATCAGTCTATACGGAAGAACCGCTTTCGACTGCTGGCTTCCAGTCTTGGGCTCCATCTCGAAAAAGAAGCGCGGCACGCGCCAAAAGCGAAAGCCCCCAACCTAAGTTTCAAGGCCAGGGGCTTTCGCTAAAAGCTAGCAGCTAAAACTACTCCATCACTTCACATGCACTTTCGGCTCGACCGACAACCCCGGCCTGAGCTCGTGGTTGGGGTCTTCTCCTGCCGGATTGGTGAAGTCGATGCGCACCGGAATGCGCTGGACGACTTTGACGTAGTTGCCGGTGGCGTTTTCCGGCGGGAAGAGCGAGAGCACTGACCCCGTTGCGCCGCCTATCTGGGTCACCTTGCCGTGATAGGTCTTGCCGGTGGAGTCAACGTCGATATCGACCGCTTGACCCGCGGCCATGTGACGGAGTTGGGTCTCCTTGAAGTTGGCTGTAACCCACAAGCCCTCAAGAGAAACCAGCGTAAGCACATTCTGGCCGGGTGCCAGGTTTTGGTTGATCTCGATGCTCTTGCGGGTGATGATGCCGGCCGTGGGAGCTACGATCTTGGTGTAGCTCAGGTTGAGTTTGGCTTGGTCGAGTTGGGCCTGCGCCTGGGCCACCTGCGCCTGGGCCTGCTTGGCGCGGGCACTCTGCGCGGCCACCTGCTGGGGTCCGGTCTGGGCATACTTCAATCCGGCCAAGGCTTGGCTCTCATGCTCGCGGGCAACCTTCACGCCTTCGCTGGCAGCCTGCTCGGAGTGGCGGGCGTCGGAGAGCGCGGCTTTGGCGGCATCGGCAGCGGCCACAGCCGAGTCAAACTGCTGCTTGCTGATGACGTCTTTCTCTACCAGCGGCTTATAGCGCTCCAGATCGGCCTGGGCTTTGATGTTGTTCGCCTTGGCCTGGGCGACGCGAGCCTGCGCGGCTTCCAGTTGCTGTTGGGCCTGCGCGACCGCGGCGCGAGAGCCGCTCAGATTCGCGTCGGCCGAACTCAGATTGCTGCCGGTGTTCACTGTGGTGATAGGCACATTCACGTCGGCCGCCGCGGCGTTGGCTTGAGCGCTGGACAGAGCCGCCTCGGCGTTCTCCACCGCGACTTGATAATCTGCCGGGTCCAGTTCAGCAATCACGTCGCCAGCCTTGACCATCTGGTTCTCATCGACGTAGACCTTGGCGACCTGGCCGCTGATGCGCGCGCTCACCTGGATCAGGTGGCCGTTCACCTGCGCGTCGTCAGTGTTCTCGCTATAGGTGGAGCGCCACCAGATTCCCATGGCAACCAGCACGACGACCGCAATGACGGCGATGATAATGCCTTTGCGGCGGGATTGCGGCTGCGCCATATCCAGGTCTTCGTCCGGCTCCGTTGGAGTCGGTGTTGGGATTGAATCCGCCACGGTTACTTTCCTCCCAGATAATTCTTGTAGTTTTCGCCTGCTCCCAGGGCACGGGCTAGGCTGAGCTTGGCCACATTGTGCCGGTAGAGGCTGGTCACGTATTGATCGTTGGCCTGGGCCACGGATTGCTGGGCCTGGCTGACAGCCAGATTGTCGCTGACGCCGTTGGCGTAGCGCTGCTGGGCCTCGCTGAGCGCCTCGTTGGCCAGCTCAACCGAGGAACGAGCCACCTCGACTTGCTTTTGCGCCGACGCAATATCCAGCAGGGCGTCGTGCACATCGGCGTCCACCTGGGCGTTCTTGTCGCTCATCTTGGCCTCAGCGGTCTCCAGTTGCGCCTGGGCCACCTGGGCCTCGCCGCGCAGGGCGAACTCCTTGAAGAGCGGGACGCTGAGTGTTCCGGCGGCGTTGCCGGTGCCGTGCGAAGTCTTCACATTCACGCCTATGTCGCCGTAGTCCCCATTGAAGCTGAGTGTGGGCAGCCGGTCGGCGGTAGCCGCCTTGCGTTGCTGCTCGGCCGCCTTGCTCTGCTCTACCATCGCCGCCAGATCCTTGCGGTTGGCGTGGGCTTCGCGGATGGCTTGATCCACGTCGATCTGGTCGAAGACCGCGTAAGGCGCCTTGTCAGCCAAAGTGAAGCTCTGCGCCAGCGGCAGCCCGATGGTCCGCGCCAGGGCCAGCTTATCTTTTTCCAGAGCATTGCGAGCCACAATCAACTGCTGTTCCAGCGACTGGTAGTCCACCCGTGCGCGCAGTTCATCCAGCAGCGGCGCAGTTCCGGCCTGGTGGTTGGCCACCGCCTGTTCCAGCGAAATCTTGGCCGTGGCAACCTGCGCTTCCACGCTGGATATGCGGGTCTCATCGGCCAGCGCCAGCAGATAGGCGTTGCCGGTCACCAGCACCACCAGCTCTCGCGCGTCCTGAGCCGACAATTGTGCGGCGGTAAAGTCGTGCTGCGCGGCTAGATAATTGCGCAGCGAAGCCACATCGATCAGCGACCAGCTCAGCGAGGCACGGAGATCGGTGTATCCGAATGGGCCGAGGATGACGGGAAAGCCCTTAATGCGCATCCCCTGGGCGGGCAAGTCTTCCTGCATCACGACTTCCCGGGCGTTGAAATCCACCGAGGGCAAAAGGGCTTGCAACTGGCTCAGCCGTTCGCCACGCGCCGACGCCGTTTGCGTACCGCTGAGGATGACGCCCAGGTTGGTCTTCAGCCCCCGCTGGATGGCGTCGTCCAGGGAAAGATTAACCGCCTGCGCCGAGACCTCGCCCTGGGTCACGCTGCCCTGAAAGGGAGAAGCGGTCTGCGCGGCCAGCCCCAGAGGAGCCAGCCCCGTCAGGCCCAGCGCCGAGGCGCAGGCAAAGGCCCGGATCGAGTTACTGCATGAAGAAATTGAAGACATCAAGGTCGTTCGACTCTCAGCGAAGAGCTGCAAACCCGAGAATCTTCGCTCCACTATGGATGCGAAAATCGGGCAGCAGGACTCGTATATATAGTGTATCGAACGAATGGTGCGGGCTACTGGAATCCGTCCCAAGTTCCTGACCCGGCTGGGAGCCGATCTTGTTCCCTATTTGTGAAGTTTCAGGAGGTTGTCCATTCGATCTGAACGCGAGAAGCTGGTTGTAACGAGCAATCAGATTTTCCCAGGAGAGATCGAATGGACTATCACAAGAATGCCCGACTT
>Ga0181535_10000316_pt1 | contig 74691 bp, 73 predicted proteins | sample PEATcosm2014_Bin_44_FD_119774 | JGI IMG/M metagenome (GOLD analysis project Ga0181535, IMG submission 119774) | Peatland microbial communities from MTU Mesocosm Facility, Houghton, MI, USA - PEATcosm2014_Bin17_30_metaG | ecosystem: Environmental > Terrestrial > Soil > Wetlands > Peat | place... | reverse complement strand
TCGGGCCGGGCGGTGGAGGCCGCCGGCGACGTGGACGTGCTGCTGCTGGACAAGACCGGCACCATCACCCTGGGCAACCGCCAGGCGGTGGCCTTCATCCCGGCCGAGGGCGTGACCGAGGCGGACCTGGCCGATGCCGCCCAGCTCTCCAGCCTGGCCGACGAGACCCCGGAAGGGCGCAGCATCGTGGTGCTGGCCAAGGAGCGCTACCACCTGCGCGAACGGGACATCCAGGGCCTGGGCGCCAAGTTCATCGAATTCACCGCCCAGACCCGCATGAGCGGGGTCAGCCTGGGCGGCCGGGAGATCCGCAAGGGCGCCATCTCCGCCATCGAGGAGTACGTGCACAACCAGGGCGGCGCCTATCCGGAATCGCTGCGCATCGAGGTGGACCGCATCGCCCGGGAGGGCGGCACGCCCCTGGTGGTGGCCGAGGGCGCCCGGGCGCTGGGGGTCATCCACCTGAAGGACATCGTCAAGGGCGGCATCAAGGAGCGCTTCGCCGAGCTGCGCGGCATGGGCATCAAGACGGTGATGGTCACCGGCGACAACCCGCTCACCGCCGCCGCCATCGCCGCCGAGGCCGGGGTGGACGACTTCCTGGCCCAGGCCACGCCGGAAAACAAGCTCAAGCTGATCCGCGACTACCAGGCCGGCGGCCGGCTGGTGGCCATGACCGGGGACGGCACCAACGACGCCCCGGCGCTGGCCCAGGCGGACGTGGCGGTGGCGATGAATTCAGGCACCCAGGCGGCCAAGGAAGCCGGCAACATGGTGGACCTGGACTCCAACCCCACCAAGCTGATCGAGATCGTCCGGATCGGCAAGCAGATGCTGATGACCCGAGGCTCCCTGGCCACCTTCAGCATCGCCAACGACGTGGCCAAGTACTTCGCCATCATCCCCGCGGCCTTCGCTTCCACCTACCCGGCCCTGGGCCGGCTGAACGTCATGGGCCTGCACAGCCCGGAAAGCGCCATCCTGTCGGCGGTGATCTTCAACGCGCTGATCATCGTCGTGCTGATCCCCCTGGCGCTGCGCGGGGTCGCCTACCGGCCCCTGGGCGCCGCCGCGATCCTCCGGCGCAACCTGCTGGTCTACGGCGTGGGCGGCCTGATCGTGCCGTTCCTGGGCATCAAGGCGATCGATCTGCTGCTCACCGTACTGCATCTGGTCTGAGGTACTCCATGTCCATGCTCCGGCCCGCCCTCGTCACCTTCTCCGGCCTCACCCTGCTGCTCGGCATCGCCTACCCCCTGGCGGTCACCGGCGCCGCCTCCCTGTGCTTCCCGCGCCAAGCCCGGGGCAGCCTCCTGGTCCAGGACGGCCAGGTGCGGGGCAGCGCCCTGATCGCCCAGCCCACCGAGGACCCGCGCTATTTCTGGGGCCGGCTTTCGGCCACCAGCGGGTACGCCGGCAATGCCGACGCCTCGGGCGGCTCCAACCTGTCCGCCGCCAACCCCGCCCTGCTGGCCGCCGCGGAAACCCGCCTGGGCCGGCTGCACGCGGCCGATGCCGGCAACGCCGAACCGGTCCCGGTGGACCTGGTCACCGCCTCCGGCAGCGGGCTGGACCCGCACATCAGCCCCCGGGCGGCCAGCTACCAGGCCAGCCGGGTGGCCCGGTTGCGCGGCCTGACCCGGGCCGAGGTGCAGGAACGCATCGCCCAGTGCACCGAACCACGGCAGTGGGGGGTGTTCGGCGAACCGCGGGTGAATGTCCTGAAGCTGAACCTCGCGCTGGACGCCCTGCGCTAGGCTACTCTATGGGGGTGGAACCCAAACGCCCCAATCCGGATAGCCTTCTGAAGAACGTCCAGGAGGAGGAGGCCCGCTCGCAGCGGGCCCGGCTGAAGATCTTTTTCGGCATGGCGCCTGGGGTCGGCAAGACCTTCGCCATGCTCCAGGAGGCCCGCATCCGCAAGGATGAAGGGGTGGACGTGGTGGCGGGGGTGGTGGAGACCCACGGCCGGCATGACACCCAGGCCCTCGCCGAAGGGATCGTCGTCCTGCCCAAGAAGGTGCTGCCCTACCGGGGCGTGCAGCTGGAGGAGTTCGACCTGGAGGCGGCGCTGGCGCGCAAGCCCGCGCTCATCCTCATGGACGAGCTGGCCCACACCAACGTCCAGGGCTCGCTGCACGTGAAGCGCTGGCAGGACGTCATGGACCTGCTGGACGCCGGCATCGACGTGTTCACCACCGTGAACGTCCAGCACCTGGAAAGCCTGAAGGACACCGTGGCGCAGATCACCGGGGTGCTGGTCCGGGAGAACATCCCCGACACCCTGCTCAAGCGGGCCGACCAGATCGAACTGGTGGACATCCCCCCGGAAGAGCTGCTGGAGCGCCTGAAGGAGGGCAAGGTCTACGTGCCCGAGCAGGCCCAGCACGCGGTGGAGCGCTTCTTCCGCAAGGGCAACCTGCTCGCCCTGCGCGAGCTGGCCCTGCGGCGCACCGCCGACCACGTCGATGCCGACATGCGCCGCTACATGGCCAGCAAGGGCCTCACCGGCAAGACCTGGGCCGCAGGGGAGCGGCTGCTGGTCTGCATCAATTCCAAGCCCGGCTCGGCCAGCCTGATCCGCGCCGCCCGGCGCATGTCGGAATCGCTCAACGCGCCCTGGATCGCCGCCTACGTGGAGACCGGCAAGCACATCCGCTACTCCGACGAGGAGCGCGACCGGCTGGAGGAGCACCTGCGCCTGGCCGAGCGGCTCGGCGCGGAGACGTCCGTGGTGGAGGGCGACCTGTCCACCGCCGAGGACATCATCGAATTCGCCACCAGCCACAACGTCACCAAGATCATCATCGGCAAGCCCGCCCATCCGCGCTGGATGGAATTCTTCACCGGCTCGGTGCTGGAGGACCTGGTGCGCCGCAGCGGCGACATCGATATCGACGTCATCACCGGCCGGGACGAGCGGGAGCAGCCCAGGGCCGCGGCCAAGACCCGTCCGGCCCGGATGCCGGCCCTGACGCACTTCCTGTGGGGCGCGGTGACCGTGGCCCTGGTCACGGTCCTCTGCATGTTCATGAAGCCGCACTTCGAGCTGGCCGACGTGGTGATGATCTACATGCTGGGCATCCTGGTGGTGGCCAGCCGGTTCGGGCGCTGGCCCTCCCTGGTGTCCTCGGTGCTCAGCGTCCTGGCCCTGGACTTCTTCTTCGTGCCGCCGCGCTTCTCGTTCGCCGTGGGCGACCTCAAGCACATGGCCACCTTCGCCGTGATGCTGGCGGTCGGCCTGGTGATCGGCAACCTCACCGAGCGGATCCGCTCCCAGGCGCGCCTGGCCCGCAACCGGGAGAACCGCATCCGCGCCCTGTTCCGGCTGTCCGGCGAGCTGACCCGGAGCAGCGGCTCCACCGCCATGGCGGAATCGGCCATCCGCAACGTCGCCACCCACTTCCAAAGCCGCGTCTGGATCTTCCTGCCGGGGCCCGGCGGCCGGCTCAGCGCCAGCCAGACCAAGGAGAAGGACGCCGTGGGCCAGGACGAGCAGGGCGTGGCCCAGTGGGTCTACGACCACCACGAACCGGCCGGCATGGGCACCGACACCCTGCCCGGCGCCAAGGCCCTGTACCTGCCCCTGAAGGGGGCCCACGAACTGATCGGCGTGATGGGCATCCAGCCCATGGAAGCGCACGGACGGATGGAGCCCGACCAGCGCCACCTGCTGGAAGCCTTCGCCAACCAGACCGCGGTGGCCCTGGAACGGGCCATCCTGGCCGAGCGCAACCGGGAATCCCAGCGCCAGGTGGACCGGGAGCAGCTGCGCAACGCCCTGCTGTCCTCGGTCTCCCATGATCTGCGCACGCCGCTGGGCGGCATCACCGGCGCCGCCTCGACCCTGCTGGATGACCACGGCGAGCTGCCCGACCCGGCCCGCCGGGAGCTGCTGGAGACCATCCACGAGGAGAGCAACCGGCTGCAGCGGCTGGTCACCAACCTGCTGGACGTGACCCGCCTGGAATCCGGCGTGGTGGACCTGGTCAAGGAATGGGTGCCGCTGGAGGAGGTGGTGGGTTCCGCCCTGGAGCGCATGGCGCCCCAGCTCGGCAAGCGCGTCGTGAAGGTGGAACTGCCCGCCAACCTGCCCCTGGTGCAGGCGGATCCGGTGCTGCTGGGCCAGGTGATCATCAACCTGCTGGACAACGCCAACAAGTTCGCGCCGCCCGACCAGCCCATCGAGATCAAGGCCTGGGCCACGGAACGCAGCATCACCCTGTCGGTGACCGACCACGGCCCCGGCATTCCCGAAGGCCAGGAGGAGCACATCTTCGAGAAGCTGGTCCGGTTCCCGCAGGGCGAAGCCCGGCCCGGCGCCGGCCTGGGCCTGGCCATCTGCAAGGGCGTCATGCAGGCCCATGGCGGCAAGATCATGGCCAGCAACCGGGCATCGGGCGGCGCCCAGTTCATGGTGAGCCTGCCCCTGGGGCAGGCCCCGCCGCCGCCCCCTTCGGAGGAGTAGTCCCGTGAATCCGGATGGTCCACTCATCCTGCTGGTGGAAGACGAGCCGCAGCTCAGGCGCTACCTGCGGGTAACCCTCGCGCCCCACGGCTACCGGCTGCTGGAGGCGGTGAACGCCGGGGAAGGCGAACTCATGGCCGCCAGCCACCACCCCGACCTGATCCTCATGGACCTGGGCCTGCCCGACCAGGACGGCCTGGTGCTCACCCGCCGGCTGCGGGAGTGGTGCACCGCGCCGATCATCGTGGTTTCCGCCCGGGGCCTGGAGAAGGACAAGATCCAGGCGCTGGACGAAGGCGCCGACGACTACCTCACCAAGCCGTTCGGCAGCGGCGAACTGCTGGCCCGCATACGGGTGGCGCTGCGCCACGTCAACCGCGACCCGGCGGCGACCACGGCCCCGGTGTTCGAACTGGGCAACTGGCGGATCGACCAGACCCGCCGGGAGGTGAGCGTGGCCGGCCAGCCGGTGCACCTGACCCCCAATGAGTACAAGCTGCTCACCACCCTGATCAGGCACGCCGGCCTGGTGCTCACCCACCACCAGCTGCTCAAGGAGGTGTGGGGCAGCGTCCAGGGCGCCCAGCCGCACTACCTGAGGGTCTACATGGCCCAGCTGCGGCAGAAGCTGGAAGCCGACCCGGCGCGGCCGGAGCACCTCATCACCGAACCGGGCGTGGGCTACCGGCTCAGGGTGGAATAGTTCCCGGAGCGCATGATGAAAAAGGTCGTGGTGCTGGCCATCGGCAGGCAGACTGGGGATGCCATCGTCGCCCAGATCGGGCGCTTCTTCCGGGATACGGTAGCCGTCTCCGGCTATGCCCTGGGCGACGCGCTGGATTTTCCGCCAGGCGAAGTGCTGGCGGTGCTCACCGAAGAATTGTACGAAAACCACCGGAGCAAGGTGGCCGGTCTGATCGAAGCGGGCATGCCCTGCCTCGTCGCGCGCCGGGCCATCGACTACACCCGCATCCAGGACCTGCTGGCGCTGCCGGCCGGCACCAGCGTGATCCTGGTCAACGACTACGAAAGCAGCGCCCGGGCCGCCATCCAGCACCTCAACCAGGTCGGCCTGGACCACCTGGACTACCACCCGTACTACCCCGGGATCCCCGCCTGCCCGCCGGTGCGGATCGCCATCACCCCCGGCGAACCGTCCCTGGTGCCGCCGGGGATGGACAAGGTGATCGACATCGGCTCGCGCCAGCTGGACATCACCACCATCGTCGAGCTGGTCCAGGCGCTCGGCCTCATGGAGCAACTCGGGACCTCCATCTCGTCCCAGCACCTGGGCGAGATCACCCGACTGCTGCGGGAGATTGACCGGGCCGGGCGGCGCGTTTCGGACATGCGCGACACCCTGCAGATCCTGGCGGACTACGCCCCCAACGGCATCCTTTACACTGATCTCACCGGGCGGGTCATCCTGGGCAACCAAAACATGGCCGTCGTGCTGCGCATGGAAGCGGGGGCCATGACCAGCCGGCTGGTGCGTGAGCTGGTGCCCGGACTGCCGGAAGCGCTGGAATCCAGCACGGTGCTGTCGGTGGGCGGACAGGAGATGGTGGTGTGGGCGCAGCCGGTCAAGCAGGGCGACGCGAGCATCGGCCATCTGTACATCTTCGCGGCCAGCCATGCCATCCAAAGCCTGGAGCACGAGTTGCGGCGCAGTCTGCGCAAGTCCGAGCACGAGGCCCGCTACACCTTCCACGACATCCTGGCCAAGAGCCCGCGCATGGACCGGGTGCTGAGCTACGCCAAGCGGGTCTCCCAAAACGATTCCACGGTCCTGATCCAAGGCGAGACCGGCACCGGCAAGGAACTGTTCGCCCAGGCCATCCACAACGCCTCCCGGCGCCGGACGGGCCCCTTCGTGCCGGTGAACTTCGCCGCCTTCCCCCTGTCCCTGCTGGAGAGCGAGCTGTTCGGCTACGAGGAGGGCGCCTTCACCGGCGCGCGCAAGGGCGGCCGGCGCGGGCTGTTCGAGGAGGCGCACGGCGGCACCATCTTCCTGGACGAGATCGGCGATGCCCCGCTGGAGTTCCAGGTGAGCCTCCTGCGGGTGCTGCAGGAGCGCCAGGTACGCCCGGTGGGCGGGCGCAAGCAGATCCCCATCGACGTGCGGGTGATCGCCGCCACCCACAAGGAGCTTGCGGAGCAGGTGCGCCAGGGCGGCTTCCGCGAGGACCTGTTCTACCGCCTGAGCGTGTTCCCCCTGCGCATGCCCAGCCTGAGCGAGCGCCGGGAGGACATCCCGCTGCTGATCGAGCAGTTCATCCGGCGCTTCAGCAGCGGCCGGCACACCAAGGCCGACGCCATCATGAGCGCGGCCACCTTCGAGCACCTCTGCGGCTACGCCTGGCCCGGCAACATCCGCCAGCTGATGAACGTCGTCGAATTCCTGCTGACCATCCGGGAGGAGAACCAGCTGGTGCAGCTCGAGGACCTGCCCGAATACCTGCTGCAGGATGCGCCGGAGCGGGAGGATGGGTTGGTCCAGGAGCTCCTCGGCCGCGACCTGGTCTGGTTGCTGGGCCAGTTCCGGGAACACGGCAGCATCGGCCGCCACCGCCTGGCCGAACTGGCCGCGGCGTGCCAGCCCCACCTCACCGAAGGCGTGATCCGGGGGCTGCTGCTCACCACCGAATCGCTTGGCCTGACCCAGCCGCACAAGGGGCGGGGCGGTTCCTCCATCACCGACAAGGGCATCCTCCTGACGGATAAATGGGCGATCAGGACCGATAAAGGGTTATGATTCATCCTTTTAATTTTTCAAGGGTGCGAATGAGACCGGATGGCGGTCCGGTGCGGTCTATTTTATTTATTTATAAATAATTTCAAAGCATGGCCTTTGCGCCTTTTGACGCTCCCCGGCCCTTGATCCTGGAGCAAAGGGCGAGGGCTGGCGCGCGCCGAAAGTTTTTTTTGCGCCAACCGGTAGATGTGGCCTTGTTTTTGCTCAATGAGGGTATCCCATCGAATTGTTCATTCAGGATTCAACCCCATTTAAGGAGCCTTGGCCCATGAGCTTCGTTCCAGGCGGTGCAGCCATCATGAAACTGATCCAGGGGGCCGAGGTCTATGCGCCGGAACCGCTGGGAAGAATGGATGTGCTGGTGGCCGGCGGGGTGATCGCCTGCCTCCAGCCGGGGATTCCTTGCGCCGGACTGCCGGATCTGGAGGTGGTCGACGCCCGGGGCAAGCTGCTGGTGCCCGGCTTCATCGACGGCCATGTGCACATCCTGGGCGGCGGCGGGGAAGGGGGCTACGCCTCGCGCACCCCGGAGATCCTGCTCAGCGATCTCACCACCGCCGGCGTGACCACGGTGGTCGGCTGCCTGGGCACGGACGGCACCACCCGCGCCCTGGCCGGCCTGCTGGCCAAGGCGCGCGGCCTGGAGGCCGAAGGGGTCACCGTGTTCATCTACACCGGCTCCTACCAAGTGCCCGTGCGCACCGTGACCGGTTCGGTGGTGGACGATCTGATTCTGATCGACAAGGTCATCGGGGTCGGCGAGATCGCCCTTTCGGACCACCGCTCCTCCCAGCCGACCTTCGAGGAGGTGGCCCGGATCGCCGCCGAGGCCCGGGTCGGCGGCATGCTTTCGGGCAAGGCTGGCGTGGTCAACGTGCACATGGGCGCGGGCGAGCGCATGCTCGGCCTGATCGAGCGGGTGCTCAGCGAAACCGAGATCCCGGCCAAACATTTCATTCCGACCCACATCAACCGCAACCAAGCCCTGCTCCGGGCGGGGATCGGCTACGCCAACCAGGACGCCGGCCGGGGCCGCCACCTGGACTTGACCTCCAGTCTGATCACGGACGACCCGGCGTTGTCCTGCGCCGCCGCCCTGGCCACGCTGCTCCGTGCCGGCGTGTCCATCGACAGCATCAGCTTCAGCTCCGACGGCCAGGGCAGCTTGCCTCTGTTCGACGCTGGCGGGGAATACTCCGGGCTGGGGGTGGGCAAGGTCAGTACGCTGTTCCTGGAGGTCCAGCGCGCGGTCCGGGCGCACGGTGTGCCGTTCCAGGAAGCCGTCAAGGTGATCACCTCGACCCCCGCAGCCTATCTCGGACTACCGGCCAAGGGCCGCATCCGGGTGGGCGCGGATGCTGACCTGGTGCTGCTGGACCGGGACCTGGAGATCGACGCGGTGCTGGCCATGGGCCGGTTCATGGTCAAGGACCATGAACTCAAGTGCCTGGGCACCTTCGAGCAGGACCTGATGGACGGCCTGGATGCCAAACGGCCCTTCGGCTTCGCGGCTTCCGGGAGGCGCGTTTGATTAATTTATTAGACAACCCGAAGGCTCGCAGTCCCGCGTCCGGACCCCGGCTGCCACCGGGCTTGGCATTGCTCTTGCATTGATTGGCTATCCCCTTCGCCGCATTCAATTGAAACAACCTAGGTCGCATGGCAGCGGAATCCTTCGCTGGACCTTTTCAGGAGTGCAACATGAAAAAACAAGCCGCGGTTCTCGCCCTGGCCGCCATCGCAGCCGCCGGTACCTTCGCCCAGAAAGGACCCGCCCTGCGCAACCGCGATCCGGAGACCCTGGTGTTCGTCCTGGCCGCGGCCCCGCAGCCCCTGGACCCGAGCATCTATACGACCCTCAACGAAGCTCAGGTCATGCGAGAAATTAATGAAACTATTATTGGGATGAAGGCCGACGACACCTTCTATCCCTGCCTGGCGGAAACCCTTCCCACCGTGGCCAACGGGCTGGTCTCCAAGGACGGCTCGGTCTACACCATCAAGCTGCGCAAGGGCATCAAGTTCCACAACGGTAAGGAACTCACTGCCGACGACGTGGTGTTCACCTTCGACCGCATCCTGCACCATCCCAAGTCTTCCACCAAGGGCATGTTCTCCGCCGTCATGCTGGTGGAGAAGGTCGACAAGTACACCGCGCGCATCCATTTCGGCAAGCTCAAGAAGCCCGAGTACGCCACCCAGGTGCTGACCTCCTGGGCCGACCGCGCCAAGGTGATGGCGCCCTCGCCCTACGGCCCCGCCCTCAACATGCTCGCCCACTACTGCTCGGGCATCGAGAGCAAGGAGACCGTCGAGGCCGCCGGCAACGACTACGGCACCAAGGTCGTGGTCGGCACTGGCCCGTACAAGCTGGCGTCCTGGCCCAACCCGCAGGAGGTCAACCTGGTGCGCAACGACGCCTGGTGGGGAGGCGCCAAAAAGGTCGCCTACAAGGGCGTGCAGTTCCGCACCATGGCTGAACAGCCACAGGTCAACAACGTGCTGATGACTGGCGAAGTCGACATGGCCTTCAACCTGGCCCGGCTCGACCTCAAAGGGCTGAAGAACGCCGGCCTCACCGTGACCACCAAGAACGGCGTGACCATCTGGTACGGCACCTTCAACATGAATTCCGATCTGGTTGGCCAGAAGCGCGGCGGCAAGCTCGACCTCACCGGCAAGTACGAGGACGGCGACACCACCCACCTGCGCAAGGCCATCTTCTACTCCATGAACTCGATCCCCTTCATCCACCAGGTCGACCTGTTCAACGGCCAGGCCCAGCCTGCCAACCAGATGATGCAGCCCGGCTTCATCGGCCACGTGGAAGGCGCCGCCGCCGGCACGCCCTTCGCCGAGTTCAACCAGAACACCTGGTACCACAACCGGGGCAAGGCCAAGGCCGAGTTCGCGGCCCTCTCGGCCGGCTTCCGGGCCAAACTGAGCAACGGATGCGTCACCCTGGCGGTGGGCAGCATTCCTGACCGGGTCAAGGTCGCCAACAACATCAAGGACGAGGTCAAGGCCGACCTGGGCATGGACCTGATCAAGGTATTGCCGATGGTCAACGCCCAGGTCATCCAGATGAGCAAGAAGGGTGAAGGCTACGACATGGTCGTCGGCAACTGGTTCACCCCGACCATGGATCCGGATTACACCTGCATCATCTACAACGGTGACTCCATCGGCACCGGCATGAACCCTGCCCTCTACAACAACGAGATCGTCAACGAGAACATCCAGAAGGGCCGGTACTCGCTCGACGCCGCCGTGCGCAAGGCCGCCTACACCAAGGTGCAGACCCAGCTCATGAGCGACAAGCCCTACTTCCCGCTGCTCTACGAATGGACCATCTTCGCCACCAACCCGCGCGTGGGCAACCTCGACAACGCGATCTTCAAGACCAAGCTGGTGGACATCCACCTGCTGACCAGGCAGTAGCAGCACGCAAGGCAGAGGCGCGCCGCTCCGGCGGCGCGCCTCCAACAACCGGCCGCTGGTGGCCGAAACCGGGATGACCCATGTTGAAATACATCACCAAGCGCATCTTAATGCTCGTGCCGGTCCTGCTCGGGGTCACGTTCATCGTGTTCTCGCTCATGTACGTCACGCCGAGCGATCCGGCCCAGATGATGCTGGGCGCCAATGCCTCTCCCGCTGCCTATACCCAGATGCGCGCGGACATGGGCCTGAACCAGCCGTTCTTCATGCAGTACCTGCATTTTCTGTTCGGCTTCAAGTCCGCCGTGTTCGGCTACAAGGGCCTGCTGTTCGGCGACCTGGGCCGGTCCTACGTGACCAACCGCAACGTTTTCGAGCTGATCCTCAGCTCGTTCCCGAACACAGTCTACCTGGCTCTGGGCGCGCTGCTGCTGTCGATCGTGGTGGGCGTGCCGATCGGCATTCTGTCGGCGACCAAGCCCTATTCGGTGGTGGACATGGTGTTCACGGTGTTCGCCCTGCTGGGCGCCTCGATGCCGGTGTTCTGGATCGCCATGGTGCTCATCTACACTTTCGCCAACCAGTTCCGCATATTCCCGGCGATGGCGAATCCGAGGGACATCTGGTCGCTGGTGCTGCCCATCATCACCCTGGCCATGTATTCCATGGCAATCATCATGCGCATGACCCGCAGTTCCATGCTGGAGGTCATGCGCCAGGACTATATCCGCACGGCGCGGGTGAAGGGCATGCCGGAAGCGGTGGTGATCCGCAAGCACGCCCTGCCCAATGCGCTGATTCCCATCCTCACGGTGGCCGGCCTGCAGTTCGGCGCCCTGCTGGGCGGCGCCGTGCTCACCGAGAAGATCTTCTCCTATCCGGGCCTCGGCTCGATCATGGTCGACGCGATCTACCAGAAGGACACGCCGCAGATCCTCGGTTCGGTATGCTTCGTCGCCATTGTTTTCACCCTGGTCAACCTGCTGGTGGACATCCTCTACGGGATCATCGATCCCCGGGTGAAGGTGTCCATGCAGAAAGCCAGGAAACCCCTGCTCGAGGATACCAAGCATGCGTTCGCACGAATCTTCGGAAAGTAAGACCACCAGGGCCCTGCGCCGCTTCGGGCGGAACGCCCGGCAGTTCTGGCGCCGCTTCTCCCGGAACAAGCTGGCGGTTGCCAGCCTGGGCCTGGTGCTGGCCTTCGCCCTGGTCGCGGTGCTAGCGGACGTGCTCTACTCTTACGATTTCGTCACCTCCAACTCGCCCGAGAACGCCTTCCTCAAGCCCGGCGCCATGGGCTCGGTGACCTTCCACAACCTCACGTTCGACCACCGGTTCCTGCTGGGCTCGGACAACTACGGGCGCGACATCCTGGGCCGGGCCATCCACGGCGCCCGGCTTTCGATGGTCATCGGCTTCGTCTCCGTGGCCATCGGCCTGGCGGTGGGCGGCATCCTCGGCCTCCTGGCCGGGTACAAGGGCGGCTGGTTCGACACCATCATCATGCGCATCGCCGACGTCCTGCTCGCGGTGCCGACCATCCTGCTCTCCATCGCCATCGTCGCGGCGCTGGGCAACAGCTTCTTCAACCTGCTGGTGGCGATCAGCGCCTCGCTCATCCCGGGCTACATCCGGATTGTCCAGGCCTCCATCATCCAGGTGAAGAACCAGGAGTACATCGAGGCGGCGCGCTGCATCGGCGCCTCGGACCTGCGCATCGTCTTCAAGCACGTCCTGGCCAACATCTCCGGCCCGCTGATCGTGCAGTCGACACTGAACGTCGGGGCCTCCATCCTCTGGGCGTCCGCACTGTCGTTCCTGGGCCTGGGCGTGCTGCCGCCCACCCCGGAATGGGGCGGGATGCTGTCGGAAGCGCGCGAATTCATCCAGTACGCGCCCTACACCCTTTTCGTGCCCGGGATCGCCATCGTGCTCATCGTCCTGGCCTACAACCTCATCGGCGACGGTCTGCGCGACGCTCTCGACCCCAAGCTCAAGCAATAGGTGCCCAAGATGGACGAAATTCTCAAGATCAGCGGCCTCACCGTGCACTACCACTCGGACGGCCAGGTGGTGCACGCCATCAACGACCTCTCCCTTTCCCTGCGCAAGGGCGAAGTGCTGGGCCTGGTGGGTGAGACCGGCGCGGGCAAGACCACCTTGGCGCTCTCTTCCCTCAACATGATCCAGGCACCCCAGGGCCGGGTGGTCGCCGGCACCATCGAATTCGAGGGCCGCGATGTGCGCGCCCTGTCCCGGAGCGATATCCAGAAGATCCGCGGCAAGGACATCGCGATGATCTTCCAGGATCCCATGACCGCCCTCAACCCGCTGATCTCAGTGGGCGAGCAGATCGCCGAGACGGTTCGCCGGCACGAGAAGTGCACCCAGAATAAGGCCTGGGCCCGGGCGGACGAGATGCTGGAGATGGTGGGCATCCCGGCCGATCGCGCCGATGAGTACCCGCACCAGTTCTCGGGCGGTATGAAGCAGCGCGTGGTGATCGCCATCGCGCTGGCCTGCAACCCCAAGCTGCTGCTCGCCGACGAGCCCACCACCGCGCTGGACGTCACCATCCAGGCCCAGGTGCTGGACATGATGAGCAGCCTGATCCGCAAGAGCGACACTTCGGTGCTGTTCATCACCCACGACCTGGGCATCGTCGCGGAGAACTGCAACAAGGTGGCGACGATGTACGCCGGGGAGATCGTGGAGTTCGGCACAGTGGAGCAGGTTTTCGGCGCCCCACGCCACCCCTACACCATCGGCCTGTTCAACTCGCTGCCGGATTTCGACGTGGTCAGCAGCCGGCTCAAGCCGATCCCCGGGCTCATGCCCGATCCCACCTGCCTGCCCGAGGGCTGCTACTTCAGCCCCCGGTGCCCGGACGCGACCGACCTTTGCCGGAGCGCCCATCCCGTCGACCTGATCGAGGACGGCCACCTGGTCAAGTGTCACCATCCCGGCAGCGCCAAGGAGGTGGTGGCATGAGCGAGCGTCCCATCCTGGAAGTGACCGGGCTCAAGAAATACTTCGACGTGCCCCAGGGCAGGCTGCACGCGGTGGACGACGTCACCTTCTCCATCCGCGAGGGCGAGACCTTGGGCATGGTGGGGGAATCCGGCTGCGGCAAGTCCACGACCGGGCGGCTTCTGGTGCGTCTGCACGAAGCCACCGGGGGCACCGTGCTGTTCGACGGGCAGGACGTGACTCGGGCCGACAAGCACCAGACCCACGCCCTGCGCGCCCGCATGCAGATGATCTTCCAGGACCCCTACTCGTCCATCAACCCGCGCCACACGGTGGCGACCATCATCGGCGAGCCGCTGGAGATCTTCGGCCGGGTGCATGGCGCCGAGGAACTGGAGGACCGGGTGCGCACCCTCATGGAGACCGTGGGGCTGGCGGACCGGTTATATGACGCCTACCCGCACGAGCTCGACGGCGGGCGCCGGCAGCGCATCGGCCTGGCCCGGGCGCTGGCGCTGGAACCGAGTTTCATCGTCTGCGACGAGCCGGTCTCGGCACTCGACGTCTCCATCCAGGCGCAGATCCTCAACCTGCTCCAGGACCTGCAGGAGCAGTTCGGGCTGACCTACCTCTTCATAACCCACGACCTGTCGGTGGTCAAGCACATCTCCGACGAGATCGCCATCATGTACCTGGGCCAGATCGTCGAGAAGGGCCCGACCCGGGAGCTGTTCCAGCGCCCGCTGCACCCTTATGGCCAGGCGCTGCTTTCGGCGATCCCCATCCCGAAGGTGGGGGCCCGGCGCGAGCGCATCATCCTGCGCAGCGAAGTGAGCTCACCGGTGAACCCCAAGCCGGGCTGCCGCTTCGCCCCGCGCTGTATCCATGCCCGGGAGGAGTGCCTGGGCGAGGTGCCCCTGCGCGAGGTCAGCCCCGGCCGGTTCGTCGCGTGCCGCCGGGCGGAGGAACTATGAACAAGTCTGTGTATGTCGCCGCCGCCCTTTGCGCGCCCTTCGCCGTTTCGGCCCAGGGCGCCCTCACCCCGGCCCTGCCGCCCGGCAACCCGGCGCCCACCGCCCAGGAAACCCGGATGGCCATGGGCATCCCCTCCAAAGGCGATCTCCGCGGGCAGAAGGACACCGTCGGCTTCGCCTCCACGGCCGAGCAGATGGCCAGGGTCTGGGAGCTCTCCGAGGCCGCGCCCGCCCCGGAGCCGCTGGGCCCCAGGCCCGCGCCCGGCGCCGTGGCCATCATCTGCCCGCACGACGACTACCTCTGCGCCGGGCGCATGTACCGGGAGGTGATCCCCCTGGTCAAGGCCCGGACCGTGATCCTGGTGGGGGTGTTCCACAAGCACCGGCGCTTCGGGGCCCGCGACCGGATGGCCTTCGACACCTACCGCGCCTGGCGCGCGCCCGACGGCGAAATCAAGGCTTCGGCCCTGCGCGAGGAGCTGCTGGCCCAGCTGGATCCCGGCGAGTATGTGCAGAACGACGTCTGGCACGACAGCGAGCATTCCCTGGAGGCCGTCGCCTACTGGCTGAAACACCAGGACCCCGGAGTGGAGATCGTGCCGGTCATCCTCCCGGCCACCTCCTTCGCACGGCTCCAGGCCATGGCCGGCCACCTCGGCGCGGCCCTGGCCCGGAGCATGCAGGAGCGCGGCTGGAAACTGGGCGAAGACGTGGCCATCGTCATCTCCTCGGACGGCACCCACTACGGCACCGACTTCCAGTACACCCCGTACGGCAAAGGCGGGGTGGACGCCTTCCAGCAGGCCATGGCGCACGACCGCGAGCTGCTCAAGGGGCTGCTGGCGGGCCCGGTGAGCGCGGACATGGCCCGGAGATTCTACGGGATGATGGTAGATCCGGCCGACCCGACCCACTACCTCAAGTCCTGGTGTGGCCGCTTCTCCATTCCGTTCGGGCTGCTGCTGCTGGAGTCGGCCGCGAGCGGCCTGGGCCTGCGTCCGCCCAAGGGGATGCCCATCGGGTTCGGCGCATCGGTGGCTTTCCCGGACCTGCCGGTGCAGGCCCTGGGCATGGGCGCCACCTGCCCGATCAACCTGTATCATTTCGTGACCTTCCCTTCCGTCGCCTACGTCCAGGAGCCGCAACCATGACCATCGCCATCGCCATCCACGGCGGCGCCGGAACCATCCGCCGGCAGGAAATGACCCCGGAGCGCGACGCCGCGACCCGGGCCGGGCTGTCGGCCGCCCTGGAGGCGGGGCACGCGGTGCTGCGCGCCGGCGGCGCCGCCCTGGACGCCGTGGTGGCGGCGGTGCTGGCCCTGGAGGACCATCCCCTGTTCAACGCGGGAAAGGGCGCGGTGTTCACCCTGGAGGGCACCAATGAACTGGAGGCCGCCATCATGGATGGCGCCACCCGGAACGCCGGCTCCGTGACCGGCGTACGCACCGTGAAGAACCCGGTGCTGCTGGCCAAGCTGGTGATGGAGACCACGCCCAACGTCACCCTGGGCTTCCAGGCCGCGGACGCGCTGGCCGCCAGCGCGGGCCTGGAATGCGTGGGGCCTGAGTACTATTTCACCGAGGCGCGCTGGCAGGCGCTGCTTTTGGAAAAGGCGCGAATCGCCAGCGGTGCGCCGGACCAGGACGTACCCGAGGACCGCAAGCACGGGACCATCGGCGCCGTCGCCCTGGACGACCAGGGACGGCTGGCCGCGGCCACCTCCACCGGGGGGCGCACGGCCAAATGGTCCGGGCGGATCGGCGACACCTCGGTGATCGGCGCGGGCACCTGGGCCGATGAGCGCTGCGCGGTCTCCTGCACCGGGCACGGGGAGTATTTCATGCGGGTGGCGGCGGCGCACGATGTGGCTGCCCGGATGGCTTATCTGGGCCAGGGCATCAAGGAGGCCTGCGCCACCGTGATCCAGCGGACCCTGGCCGACCTGGGTGGCACCGGGGGCATGATCGGCCTGGACGCCGCGGGCCGGGTGGCCATGCCCATCAACTGCGAAGGCATGTACCGCGGCATGATCGATGGCTCGGGGACGCGCATGACGGCGATCTACGCCGACGAGTGAGCCTGAAGGAGGGCATCCATGGGCAGGCCGGGCGGGCATTCCTTCGGTATTGTCGGCGGACTGGGCGCCCTCGCCAGCGCTGACGTGTTCTTCAAGCTGGTCAAGGCCATGCCGGCCGCCAGCGGCAGCCAGCAGAGCGACATCCTGCTGGAGCAGCACCCGTTTCACGAAGCGGTCCAGGCAGGCGCCGCCGGAACCTCCCAGTCCGCGCGCAAGCTCTACGTCTTCGATATGATCCGGTCCTTCCAGAGCCGGGGTGTGGATGCCGTCCTGCTGCCCTGCTTCATCAGCCACACTTTCCTGGAAGAGCTGACGGCGGAACTGTCCGTGCCCATCGTCGACCTCATGGCGGCGCTGCGCCAGCACGTGGCCAAGGCCTACCCGCAGGTCCGGAGCATTGGCGTGCTCACCTCCGACCACGTCATCCGGGCCGGGCTGTTCGAACGTGCCTTCGACCCTGCCCGCTACCGCATCGTCCATCCCGGCCCGGCGTGCCAGGTCGATGATTTGATGGCGGCGATCTACGGACCGGAAGGGATCAAGTCCGGGCGGCTGAGTGGGGCCTCCATCGCCCACCTGCGGCGCGCCTGCCAGGACTTGGCCAACCAGGGCGCGGAGTTGATCCTGCCCGGTTTCACCGAGATCCCGGTGGTGCTTGAGATGCTCGCCGAAGGTCCGCTGCGCATCGTCGACTGCAACCAGGTCTATGCCCAGGCGGCGGTGGACCAGGCCGCCAGCCTCGCGCCAAGGGCCTGCAAGGTCGGCATCGTCGGTGGCGTCGGCCCTGCCGCCACGGTGGACTTCATCGACAAGATCGTGCGCAACACCAGCGCCCGGCGCGATCAGGACCACATCAAGCTGGTGTTGGAGCACAATCCCCAGATCCCCGACCGCACCGCCAGCCTGGTGGCCGGCGGCGTCGATCCGACCATCGCCCTCTACGCCACCTGCAAGAAGCTGGAGGCGGCGGACGCGGACCTGATCGCGATCCCCTGCAACACGGCCCACGCCTTCGTGGAACGGATCCAGCCCTACCTGCGCATCCCGATCCTCAACATGATGTTCGAAACGGTGCAGCACATCCTGCGGCGCCACCCGGGCTGCGGCGTCGTCGGACTGCTGGCCACCGACGGCACCCTGGAAAGCGGGGTCTACCACGAGGCCGTGGTGAAGGCCGGGCTCCGGCTGGTGATCCCCGACGCGGCCCGGCAGCGCATGGTGATGGAGGCCATCTACGCCCCCTGGGGGGTCAAGGCGGGCCACACCGCCGGACGCGCCCGGGAGGACCTGATCGCCGCCATCGCCCACCTGGTCAGGGATCAGGGCGCGGAGCTGATCATCCTCGGCTGCACCGAGCTGCCCCTCCTGGTGGCCCAGACCGAGGGATTTCCGGTGGCCGGGCAGCGGGTTGCTATCATTGATCCCACTGAGATCCTGGCCTGCAAATGTGTGGAACTGGCCCGGCAGGGGTTCATGGCTCCGGTCACCCATGCCGAACAAGGCGCCGCGTGCGAGGCTGGAGCGCAAGGGCAGGACCTTCAGCAGCAGTTCACCCACGGCGGCACCGATTACGCTGGTGATGTGGACGAACACGGCCGTCAGCGATGGCACGCCGCCGATATCGGTGGAAACGATCATGGCGAAGGCGACCATGGCCGGACCCAGGAGCGCGACCATCAGGGGTGAGGTCCCCAAGGCGGGGAAACGGTTGTACAACCGCTTCGCGATCACATACAACCCGATCGTGACGATGGACCAGGCGGCTTCCATCGACCAAGGAGATACGGCTGGGGCCCAGCATTCGATGAACCTGTTCAGCGTGTTTTTCCAGACGCTCGCAAGACCTGACTACAAGGCCAAGCTGAGAAGGCTCCCCTGAAGCTCTGCCCCAGAGCCACGGCACAGCGGAAAGCCATTGACACACGGCGGGATCGTGGCAATGTCTAGGTGAATGTCTATACAAGCCTCTACAACTGAACGCCGCGTCTCCCGCGGCCTCAATGGGTGCCAATATGCAATTACTTATTGAGCAGATCCTGAACGGGTTGGCGATGGGGTCCATCTACGCCATCATCACCCTCGGCCTTGCTCTGGTTTACGGCGTGATGCGGATCCTCCACGTGGCCCACGCCAGTGTCTATACCGTTGGCGCCTATGCGGGCGTGTTCATCTTCCAGACCACCGGCAGCCTCGCCCTGGCCTTCCTGGGCAGCATGCTGCTCTGCGCCATCCTGGGCGTGCTGATCGAGCGGCTGGTCTACTTCCCCCTGCTCAAACACCCGCCCTACGTGCCGCTGATCGCCAGCATCGCGGTGATGCTGACCATCGAGGAGGTGCTGCGGCTGCTGGCCGGTCCCCAGATCCTGACCTTCACGGCCAAGCTGCCGTTCCCCGACGTGAACCTGGGCGGCATCCACCTGTCCTCGACCCTGATCGCCATCTACGTCATCACCATCGCCATCCTGCTGTTCCTGTGGTGGCTCACCACCAAGACTGAAATCGGCCTGGCCATGCGCGCCACCTCCCAGGACATGGCCATCGCCGGGGCCCAGGGCATCAACAGCCACTACATCGTCAGCCTCACCTTCGTGATCGGCTCGGCCATCGCCGCCATCGGCGGCATCCTGGTGGGCATCTACTACAACCAGGTGTACCCGACCATGGGCGCGGTGCCGGCCTACAAGACCCTGGCGCTGATCGTGGTGGGCGGCATGGGCTCGGTGCCCGGCGCGGTGATCGCCGCGCTGCTGCTGGGGCTGGCGGAAACACTGCTGATCGGCTACCTGAACGTGCCCTTCCCCCGGGACGCCCTGGCCTTCGTCGCCATGATCGGCGTGCTGGTCTGGCGCTCCGAAGGTCTGATGGGTTCCAAGTAGGAAAGGGCGCAACATATGAGTGGATATGTCATCACCATCCTGACCCAGATCGTCATCCAGGCGATCGTGGTGTGCGGGCTCAACGTGATCGTCGGCTACGCCGGCCAGATCTCCCTCGGCCACGCGGCCTTCTTCGGCATCGGCGCCTACAGCGCGGCCCTGCTCACCACCCAGGCGGGCCTGAGCTTCTGGACCGCCCTGCCCCTGGTGCTGCTGATCTGCGCAGTGTGCGGGCTCCTGCTGGGCCTGCCGAGCCTGCGGCTGAAGGAGGACTTCCTGGCCATCACCACGATCGGCATCAACTTCATCGTGCAGGCGATGTTCCTCTATGTCCCCTTCTTCGGCGGCGCCCTGGGGATCAGCGGCATCCCCCGCATCAGCATGTTCGGCGAACCGCTCCGCGGCGCCCACTTCCTCTACCTCTGCCTGGCCTGCCTGGCTGTGGTGGCGAGCCTCTGCTGGCTGTTCACCCGGATGTTCGCCGGGCTGGCCTGCTTCGCCCTGCGCGAGGAGGAATCCGCGGCCAGCAGCATGGGCATCTCCCCGGTGCGCTTCAAGCTCCTGGCCTTCATGCTCGGCACGATGATCGCCGGGCTGGGCGGATCGCTCTACGCCCACTACATGCGCTTCGTCAGCGCCGATGACTTCTCCTTCCCGCTCTCGATCGCCTTCCTGGCCATGCTGGTGGTGGGCGGCATGGGCACCCTGCTGGGCCCGATCATCGGTGCGCTGATCCTGGGCGCCCTGCCCGAGGTGTTCCGGCCCCTGGCTGACTTCCGCATCCTGTTCTACGCCCTGATCCTGCTGCTCATGATCCGGTTCCAGCCGGGCGGCATCCTGGGCGAGAGCAGCCTGATCCGCAAACGCCTGCTGCCCCAGTTCCTCGGAGGCCAGAAATGAGTGACCTTCTGCTGGAGGTGAAGAACCTCGCCATCCACTTCGGCGGCCTGCACGCGGTGGACGGGGTCGATTTCAACATCAAGCGGGGCGAGATCCTGGGCCTGCTCGGGCCCAACGGCGCCGGCAAGACGGTCACCTTCAACCTCATCTCCGGCGTCTACAAGCCCACCAGCGGCGAGATCTGGTTCGACGGCAAGCGCATCGACGGCCTGCCGCCCTACGCCATCGCCGCCCTGGGCCTGGGCCGCACCTTCCAGATCGTCAAGCCGTTCCCCACCCTGAGCGTCCTGGACAACGTCCTGGTGGCCCGGGGCGTGACGCGCTACCCGAATGCAGCCAGCCTGTGGACCTCCTGGCGTTCCAGGAAGGAGGCCCAGGCGGCCATGGCGCTGCTGGAGCGGGTCGGCCTGGCCGACCTGGCCAAGCGCAAGGCCGGCCTGCTGCCCCTGGGCAACCTGCGCCGGCTGGAGATCGCCCGGGCCCTGGCGGTGGGCCACAAGCTCCTGCTGCTGGACGAATCCTTCTCCGGCTTGCGCCACGAGGAAATCGCCAAGCTGGAGACGCTGATCCGCTCCATCCGCGCCGATGGCATCACGGTCCTGCTGATCGAGCACAACATGCGCGTCGCCATGGGCCTGTCCGACCGGATCGTGGTGATGGAATACGGCAAGAAACTGGCGGAAGGGACGCCCGAGGAGATCCAGCGGGACGAGCGGGTCATCGAAGCCTACCTGGGGCGCAAAGGAGAAGCCAATGCTTCTTGAAGTGCAAAACCTTTCCGTGGCCTATGGCGACATCGAAGCGGTGCGCGAGCTGGGGTTCGGCCTGGACCAGGGCGAACTGGTCTCCATCGTCGGCGCCAACGGCGCGGGCAAGACCTCGATCCTGAACGCGGTGATGGGGATCCAGCCGCTCCGGGGCGGCCGGATCAGCTTCAACGGCGAGGACATCACCCGGCTTGCGGTCCACGAACGCGCCCGCCGGGGCATCCGCATGGTGCCGGAACGCTCGCGGGTATTCCCCCGGCTCACCGTTTATGAAAACATCCTCACCGGCATCTATGGGCTGCGCAAGAAGGTGGACCTGCAGACCCGGCTGGCCTGGCTCTATGGCATCTTCCCCCGGTTGCAGGAGCGCGCCGGCCAGCTGGCCAGCACCCTGTCCGGCGGCGAGCAGCAGCAGTTGGCCATCGCCCGGGCGCTCATCTCCGAGCCCAAGCTGCTGCTGGTCGATGAAGTTTCTATGGGGCTCATGCCCATCCTGGTGGACCAGGTGTTCGCCCTGCTGCACCAGCTGAACAAGGAGTTCGGGCTCACCATCCTGCTGGTGGAGCAGAACGCCATGGCCTCGCTGAAGATCTCGGACCGGGGCTACGTCATGGAGACCGGCACCTGCGCCTATGAAGGGCCGGCGGCGGATTTGATCGAACATCCCAAGGTGAAAGAGGCTTATCTTGGATAGTCTTCCAACGGATCCTAGCAGGGCTTAACCAGCGTCACCCAGCCAACGCGCCGGACTGACCTATCATGAAGGAGATTCCCCATGAAACGCATCGGAACGCTCTTGATTCCCATGGCCCTGGTGGCCGGCACCGCGCTGCAGGCCCAGACGGTGAAGATCGGAGTGCTGGCCCCCATCACCGGGTTCGCCGCCTCGGATGGCGCCAGCGTCAAGAACTCGATCAAGCTGGCGGTGGACGCCGTCAACGCCAGCGGCGGCGTGCTGGGCAAGAAGGTGGAGGCGGTGATCTACGACGACGCCGCCGATCCCAAGCAGGCCACTGCGCTGGCCCGCAAGCTGATCGAGCAGGACCAGGTCAAGGCCTTCGTGGCCGGCTCCTACAGCATGCCGTCCCGGGCCGTCGCCCCCCTGTTCAACGACGAGAAGATCCCCCTGGTGGCCGCCTACGCGACCCACCCGGACGTCACCGCCGGCGGCAAGAACGCCTTCTGCTTCCGCAACGGCTTCCTGGGCACGGTCGAGGGCAAGGCCGGCGGCTACACCTGCGTGAAGCTCCTCAAGGGCAAGAAGATCGCCGTGCTGACCAGCGACAATGATTTCGGCAAGGAAATGGCGACCGGCTTCAAGGCCTACATGGACAGCCCGGCCGCCAAGGGTTCCCAGGTCGTCTCCTACCAGACCTTCCCCATGTCCGAAAAAGACTACAAGCCCTACCTGTCCAAGATCAAGGGCGTGAACCCGGACATCATCTTCGCCAGCGGCTACTACTTCCAGAGCGGCCCGATGGTCAAGCAGGCCCGGGAAATGGGCATCACCGCCCAGTTCGTCGGCGAGGAGGGGGCCGATTCCCCCGAATTCGTCGAGATCGCCGGCAAGGCGGCGGCGGAAGGCTTCATCATCACCACCAACCTCAACCGCGACGATCCCCGCCCGGTGGTCAAGAACTTCCTGAAGAACTACGCCACCCAGTTCAAGGTGAGCCCCGACATGGTGGGCGCCTCCTCCTACGACGCCTTCATGATCATCTGCGACGGCATCAAGCGCGCCAACAGCCTCGACGGCACCGCCATCCAGAAGGCCATCGCCAACATCAAGGACTACAACGGCCTGACCGGCATGATCCGTGGCTTCCACAACGGTGAAGTGGTCAAGGACGTCCAGGTCCAGGTGGTCAAGAACGGCGAGTTCCACTACAAGGGCGTGGTCACCGACCCCGCGCTGATCCACCCGTAGGCTGAAAACTTCATCGCGGGGCAAGGCGGAAGACCCGCCTTGCCCCGCGACGTGCGTCTGCGCGTTGTCACATGCGCGCGACCAGCTCCGGCAGGCTGTTCCATGGAACGATCTCCACGTTCCCATGGCGCGCGCTCAGGTCGCCGCCGTAGACCAGCCAGGCGGGGGCATCCGGTTTGCCCGCGAGGGCGCCCCACTTGGCCAGGGAGTGCAAGAAATCCGCGGCGATAGTCTGGCCGGATTTGATCTCCAGCGGATGCAGGCTGTCGCCCTTTTCCACCAGGAGATCCACCTCCAGCCCTTGGCTGTCGCGCCAGAAATAGAGGTCTGGAGGGTAGCCCTGATTCAGTTGGGACTTGACGAATTCCGTCACCACCAGATTCTCGAACAAGCTCCCGCGTTGGGCGTGGAAGGCGATCTGGCTCGGATCTCGGATGCCAAGCAGCCAGCTTGCCAAACCGGTATCGCAGAAATACAGCTTGGGCGCTTTGACCAGCCGCTTGTGGAAATTCTGGAAGTGCGGCCGGAGGAGAAAAACGATGTAGCTGGCTTCGAGCACCGAAAGCCATGCGGCCGCGGTGTTGTGGCTGATCCCGCAGTCCGCCGCGAGAGCTGAAAGGTTCAACAGCTGGCCCACCCGAGCGGCGCACATCCTGAGGAACTTCTGGAAGATGGATAAATCTCGCACCGAAATGAGCTGGCGGACATCCCGTTCCACGTAGGTGTTGACATAGTTGCCGTGCCAGTCGATCGGGGCAAGGTCGCGATCATGCAAGGGCGGATAGGCCCCGCGGTAGAGCACCTCGTCAAGTCCCCGGGGAAGCTTGCCCGCCGATTGCAATTCACCCATTGAGAATGGAAGGAGTTGCACCAATCCAACCCGGCCGGCCAAGGTCTGCGAGATGCCGGAGAACAGGCCGAACTGCTGGGACCCGGTCAGCACATATAAGCCCATTCGCTGGTCTGCGTCGACCCGAGTCTGAAGGAATGAAAAAAGCTTGGGTGCCCGTTGGGCCTCATCCAGGATCGCTCCGTCCGGGAACCGGGACAGCAATCCTCTTGGATCGCTTTCCGCGAGCGTCCGGATATCGGAATCCTCAAGGCTCAGGTAGGGCTTGTCTGGAAAGCCAGCCTTGGCGAGGGTGGTTTTGCCCGACTGACGTGGACCGGTGATGGCCAGGATGGGGAAGCCTTTGGCCAGTCGCAGCAGGGTTGCCTGGGCAGTCCGGGTGATCATGGATCATGATTAGGGGAATCCAACAATTTGTCAATTGAATTGACAAATTGTTAGGTTGTTTTAATTGATATAATTAGATCAAAGCCAGAACAAAAAAGATACCGTCGGCCGGTGGGATGGTTGGGTTAGATTGGAACCCATGACCCAGCCCATCTCCGACCTGACCCAGCTGCTGCGTGCCATGGAGCCGGAGCTCCAGGAGGGCGTCTACGTCTTCGTCCAGTTGCCGCACGGTCCCCGGGAGTGGTCGGTGGAGCCGCTGGCCACCTTCCGGGAACGGGAGGGCGCCAGCGCCATCCTCCGGGCCGAGGACGCCCTCTACCTGAACCTGACGCCCCTGTTCCACGCCACCTGGATCACCCTGACGGTGACCTCGGACCTGCAGGCGGTAGGCCTCACGGCCGCGGTGGCCGCGGCCCTGGCCGGGCGGGGGATCAGCTGCAACGTGGTGGCGGCGGCCTGCCACGATCACCTGTTCGTGCCGGTGGACCGGGCCGGGGAGGCGATGGCAGCCCTCCGGGAACTCAGCCGAACCACTGCGGGCCGCTGACCCGGAAGCGGGAGCCCAGGCGGTAGCGGGAGCCGGGGTGGATGCAGCGGACGAAGGTGACCACCATCTGGTTGGACCAGGTGCGCCGGGTGAGCACGAGGCAGGGGTGGGTGGGCCGGATCTCCAGCAGCTCCGCCTCCTCGGCGGTGGGCTGGACGGCGTCCACCACGTGCTCCACCTCGTCGAGCGGCACCATCTTCACCAGATACTCGGAGAAGCCGATCTCGTTGAAATCCTGGCCGATGAAATCCGGCGCGGCCTTGGGGTTCACGTAGCGATCCTCGATCTGGATCGGCACGCCGTTCTCCCGGTGCACGCAGAGCGCGTGGAACACCGAATCGCCGGTGTGCAGGTCCAGGGCCGAGGCCACTTCCAGATTGGCCGATTCCCGGCTCACCTTGATCACGTCGCAGCCGTACTCGTGGCCCCGGGCGCGGGTCTCGGTGGCGATGTTGGTGATCTTCAGCAGGCCGGACTGGGGCGGCTCATCGGCAACGAAGGTGCCGATGCCGGCGAACCGGGCCAGGATGCCGTGCTCCGCCATCTCATGCAGGGCGCGGTGCACGGTCATCCTGGATACGCCCAGCTCCGCCACCAGCTCATGTTCCGAGGGGATGCGGTCGCCGGCCTTCCACAGGCCTTCATGGATCCGCTGCCGGATGTGGTCCTTCACCAGCTGGTAGAGCGTGGTCGAGCCCGCCTGGGCGCGGAGCTTCTCGGACTTCCTGGGCAACGGCACGGCAACGCTCCTAAGGCAGCATCGGCAGGTTCAGGCCCTTTTCGTGGGCGCATTTCTGGGCGATCTCGTAGCCGGCGTCGGCATGGCGCATGACGCCGGTGGCGGGATCATTCCACAGTACCCGCTCCAGCCGCTTGGCGGCGGCATCGGTGCCGTCGGCGACGATGACCACGCCGGCGTGCTGGGAGAAGCCCATGCCCACGCCGCCGCCATGGTGGAACGAGACCCAGGTGGCGCCGCCCGAGGTGCTCAGCAGGGCGTTGAGCAGCGGCCAGTCGGAGACCGCGTCGGTGCCGTCCTTCATGGCTTCGGTCTCGCGGTTGGGGCTGGCCACCGAGCCGCAGTCCAGGTGGTCGCGGCCGATGACGATGGGCGCCTTGAGCTCGCCCGTGCGCACCATCTCGTTGAAGGCCAGCCCGGCCAGGTGGCGTTCGCCCAGGCCCAGCCAGCAGATCCGCGCGGGCAGGCCCTGGAAGCTGATGCGCTCCTTGGCCATCTCCAGCCAGCGCACCATGTGCTTGTTCCCGGGGAACAGCTCCTTGAGCTTGGCGTCGGTCTTGTAGATGTCTTCGGGATCGCCGCTCAGGGCCACCCAGCGGAACGGGCCCTTGCCTTCGCAGAACAGCGGCCGGATGTAGGCGGGCACGAAGCCGGGGAAGTCGAAGGCGTTGGCGACGCCATTGTCCTTGGCCACCTGGCGGATGTTGTTGCCGTAGTCCACCACCGGGATGCCCATGGCGTGGAAGTCGAGCATGGCCTGCACATGCAGAGCGCAGGAGTGCCCGGCCTCGGCGTTCAGGCGGGCGTGCTGGGACGGGTCGGCCTGGGCGGCCTTCCACTGCGGCACGGTCCAGCCCACCGGCAGGTAGCCGTTGATCAGGTCATGGGCCGAGGTCTGGTCGGTCACCAGGTCCGGGCGCATGCCGCCGGCCTGGGCCCGCTTGACCAGCTGGGGCAGGATCTCCGCGGCGTTGCCCAGCAGGCCGATGGACACCGGCGTGCGGCTTGCGCAGTGCAGCTTGACCAGGCGCAGGGCGTCTTCCAGGTCCTTGGCCTGCAGGTCCAGGTACTTGGTGCGCAGACGGAAGTCGATGCTGGTCTGCTGGCATTCGATGTTGAGCGAAACCGCGCCCGCCAGGGTGGCGGCCAGGGGCTGGGCCCCGCCCATGCCGCCCAGGCCGGCGGTGAGGATCCAGCGCCCGTCCCAGCTGCCGTTGTAGTGCTGGCGGCCGGCCTCGGCGAAGGTCTCGTAGGTGCCCTGGACGATGCCCTGGGCGCCGATGTAGATCCAGGAGCCGGCGGTCATCTGGCCATACATGAACAGGCCCTTGCGGTCCAGTTCATGGAACTTCTCCCAGGTGGCCCAGCGCGGCACCAGGTTGGAATTGGCGATCAGCACCCGGGGCGCGTCGGCGTGGGTCTGGAACACGCCCACCGGCTTGCCGGACTGGATCAGCAGGGTCTCGGTCTCGCCCAGCTTCCTGAGCGCGGCCAGGATGGCGTCGTAGCAGGGCCAGTTGCGCGCGGCCCGGCCGATGCCGCCGTAGATGACCAGGCTCTTGGGGTTCTCCGCCACTTCCGGATCGAGGTTGTTCTGGATCATGCGGTAGGCGGCCTCGATGAGCCAGTTCTTGCAGCTCAGCTGGGTGCCCCGGGGGGCATGGATGACCCGGGTTTCGTCCCGGCGCAGATCCTCGGTTGCCATTGTCGTGTTCATACTTTCTCCTTTCGCTGCTTTTTTTCCAGCATCCCGGCCAGCTTGCCGTCGCCATGGGCCATGGCGCGCTCCAGCAGGGCCTGGGCGTCGGCCAACAAGCGGGCGCAACGGTCCTGCAGGTCCGCGGTGAAGGCCGGATCGGTGATGTCCTTGAGGTTGATCAGCACGTTCCAGATGCCGCCGCGCAGCCCGGCGAAGCCCATCTGCAGGCCCACCATGGCGTCGGTGATGGAGGCCGCGAGACCCGAGGCCATGGCCAGGTCCGCCGCCCGCATCACCTCCAGGCAGGCGCTGGCCGTGGCCCAGGGCACCTCGACCGCCAGCTTGAGGCCCTCCTGCATGGCAGCTTCCCGGGCGGCCTTTTCCCCGGCCGTGCCCTGGGGCAGGCGCCGGGCTTCCATGTAGCTGTTGAAGGCATTGGTGTCGTCGTCCACCGCCAGGACCAGCTGATCCTTGAGCCGCTGGCCCTGCTCGGCGGCGGCCAGCACTGCGGCTTCGTCCTGCGGACTTCTGCTCTTTCCTTGGGCGAGGTTGGCCACCATCGACGCCAGCCCGGCGCCGAGCGCCCCCGCCAGGGCGGCGATCGAACCGCCCCCCGGCGCCGGCGTGTCGCGGCTGACCTCATCCACCAGTTCGGCGCAGGTCAGGTCCACCAGCCCGTGCTCCAGCTTGCGCGGCAGGCCCAGCACCTTCTTGTCGATCTCGAACGGCGCCACGTCGGCCAGCCCCATGGAAAACACTGCATTCTCCAGCAGGTCGGGCACCGGGATGAACGGCGACTTGCCCTGCTGCTTCAGGTAGAAGCGGCCGGCCTGGGCCAGCGCCTGGAACGGCACCAGGCCGACGATCTCGCTGCCGGTGACCACCAGCCCCCGCTCGGCGGCCATCCGGCGGGTGGCCTCCAGTACCGCCTGGGGCGGCGTCACCTTGTAGTTGGTCAGGTTGATGGAGAGCTGGGCCCGCTTGTAGGTATCCACGTACCAGCCGATCGCCTTGCAATAGGTGAACATTCCGGCCCGGTAGGCCTTCTGCCCGGCCACGTCCTTGCTGGCGTCGATATCGTTGAGGCGCAACAGGCGGCGCAGGTCGTAGCCGTGGAGCTCCTGGCAGTGGGCCTCCAGCTCGGCGAAGCTCGCGGCGTCGAACTCGCAGTTGCCGCAGGGATAGCAGCCCTCGGCGTAGCGCAGCTCCTTGCCGCTGCTGTAGAAGGGGCTGGTCTGGCCGCGCCGGGCGACCCGGCCCTTTTCCCGCAGCTCGAAGGCGATGTCGGTGGCGTGCGCTTTGTCCCGGCTGTTGAGGGTGATGTTGTAGGCGACCAGGAACTCCCGGGCGCCGGTGATCAGGGCGCCGGCCTTGGGGTTGAACCGCGCGGGGCCGAAGTCGGGCGCCCACTGGGGATCCTTGAGCTTCTCGGCGAGCCCTTCGTACTCGCCCTTGCGCACCACGGCAAGGTTGCTGCGTTCCGGACTGCTGGCGGCCTTCTCATAGAGATAGACCGGCAGCTCCAGCTCGCGGCCCACCCGGGCGCCCAGCTGGCGGGCCAGCTCGGCGCATTCCTCCAGGGTGATTCCCTCCACCGGCACGAACGGGCAGACATCGGTCGCCCCCATGCGCGGATGGGCGCCGTGATGGCTGGCCATGTCCAGCACTTGGGCCGCGGTCTTCACCGCCTGGAAGGCCGCTTCCACCACCTGCTCCGGAGCGCCCACGAAGGTGACCACGGTGCGGTTGGTGTCGGCCCCCGGGTCCACATCCAGCAGCCGGACCCCGGCAACCGCGGTGATGGCATCGGTGATCACCTTGATCTTGGCCAGATCGCGGCCTTCGGAAAAGTTGGGAACGCACTCGACAATGCGATGGGACACGGAATACCTCGTCGGTGAGGGGGTTCTTGGCAACTAGGTAAAGACATGCCTATACAATCACGAAAGGCTGCCCCTGGAAAGGCAAATTTCATCCCTGGGCGTGCCCGGCAAGGCCGCCGATGGGAGCCGCCCCGCATTTGTTATGTACATTTCCAGCCCGGAGCCGGGGTTCCGGGTTCAGCGGCCCAAGGTGATCTTGAAATCCCTGGGCAGATCCGGGGTCTTGCCCAGCCGGCCGGGGCCCTGCGGACCCGAACTGATGGACATGCCCCGGCTCATGCTGGTCCGGGCGGAATCGCCGGTGCTGCCGACGCCCTCCAGGCGCAGCTTGAACTCGCCGACGTTGGTCGCGCGCTTGAGCGCTTCTTCGACAGTGATGAGTCCTTCCTGAAGCAGGAAATAGAGGCTCTGGTCGAAGGTCTGCATGCCGTACTGGGAGGTGCCCTGGGCGATCACTTCCCGCAGGCCCTTGGTCCTGTCCTTGTCCTCGATGCAGGCTTTCACGGTTTCCGTGGCCACCATCACCTCCACCGCCGGAACCCGGCCCTGGCCGTCGGCCCGGGGCACCAGGCGCTGGCTGATGACCGCCCGCAGCACTTGGGAAAGCTGGATGCGGATCTGCTTCTGGTGGTGGGGCGGGAACACCGAGATCACCCGGTTGACCGTCTCCGCCGCGTCCAGGGTGTGCAGGGTGGAGAACACCAGGTGGCCGGTCTCGGCGGCGTGGATGGCGGTCTCGATGGTCTCGTAGTCACGCATCTCGCCCACCAGGATCACGTCCGGATCCTGGCGCAGCGCGGCCCGCAGCGCGGTGGAGAAGGACCGGCAGTCGGCCTCCACTTCCCGCTGGTTGATGATCGAAAGGTTGTCCTTGTGCAGGTACTCGATGGGGTCCTCGATGGTCAGGATGTGCTCGGTGCGGGTGGCATTGATCAGGTCGATCATGGCCGCCAGGGTGGTGGACTTGCCCGAGCCGGTGGTGCCGGTGACCAGCACCAGGCCGCGCTGCTCTTCGCAGATCTTGTTCAGCACCCGGGGCAGCATCAGGTCGTCGATGGAGAATATCCGCCGGGGGATGACCCGCAGCACCATGCCCACCGTGCCCCGCTGGTTGAAGATGTTGCAGCGGAACCGGCCCAGCGCGGGGACCGAGTAGGCCAGGTCGATGTCCATGTTCTCCTTGAACTTCGCCTTCTGCCGGTCGGTGCCCATGATCGAATAGGCCATGGCGATGGTGTCTTCCTGCACCAGCTTCTTGAACTGGGTGAGCTGGGTCAGCCGGCCCTTCACCCTGCCGATAGGGTAGTTGCCGACCTTCAGATGCAGATCTGAACCGCCCAGATCAACGATCGTGGTAAGCAGTTCATTTATATGCATGGCCAACTCCAATGAGTAATAAATTTACAGCGGGAGCATTGGTACAACAGTTTAATCCTACCCCTTGAAATCCGCCCTACGGGATTTGCCACCGCCCTGTTAAAATCAAGGGTTCTGCCCCGGCCGTCGTTCACCGGGGCTTCCAAGTTCTTTCCAAGGACCCGCATGACCGCCATCGAGAAGATCCGCAACATCGCCATCATCGCCCACGTCGATCATGGCAAGACCACGCTGGTGGACGCCATGTTCAAGGGCGCCCACATGTTCCGCGACAACCAGCGGGTCCAGGAACGAGCCATGGACAGCAACGACCAGGAGCGGGAGCGCGGCATCACCATCCTGGCCAAGACCACGGCCCTGCATTGGGGCGGCTACCGCTTCAACATCGTCGACACCCCGGGCCACGCCGATTTCGGCGGCGAAGTGGAGCGGGTGCTCAGCATGGTGGATTCCGTGCTGCTGGTGGTGGACGCCTTCGACGGCCCCATGCCGCAGACCAAGTTCGTCACCCGCAAGGCCCTGGCCCTGGGCCTGCGGCCGATCGTGGTGATCAACAAGATCGATCGTCCCGGCGCCCGGCCGACCTGGACCCAGGACGCGGTGTTCGACCTGCTGATCGAACTGGGCGCCACCGACGCCCAGCTGGATTGCTGCTTCGTCTTCGCCAGCGCCAAGATGGGCTACGCCATGATGGACATCAACGATCCCAGCGACAGCCTCGACCCGCTGTTCGACGCCATCGTCAAGCACTGCCCGTGCCCCACCGGCGACCCCAAGGCGCCCCTGCAGATGCTGGTCACCCTCATGGACTACAACGACTTCGTCGGCCAGATCGGCATCGGCCGGATCGTCAACGGCCAGATCAAGGTCAACGAGCAGGTGGCCCTGATCAAGCGCGACGGCACCGTGCAGACCCAGAAGGTCTCCATGCTCTACGGCTTCGAGGGCCTCACCCGGGTCAACCTGACCGAGGCCTCCGCCGGCGAGATCATCGCCCTGGCCGGCATTCCCGATATCCGGGTGGGCGAGACCATCGCCTCCATGGAAGATCCCCAGGCCCTGGACTACGTGGAAATTGATGAGCCCACCATTTCCATGATGTTCGTGGTGAATAATGGTCCCTTCGCCGGCCTGGACGGCAAGTACACCCAGAGCCGGCGCATCCGTGAACGGCTCATGAAGGAACTGCAGTTCAACGTGGCCCTGCGGGTGGAGGACACCGACAGCCCGGATTCCTTCAAGGTCTCCGGCCGCGGCGAGCTGCATCTTTCGGTGCTGATCGAGACCATGCGCCGGGAGGGCTTCGAGCTTTGCGTCAGCCGGCCCGAAGTGATCCTGCACACCGATCCGGTCACCGGCGAGAAACTGGAACCCTACGAGGATCTGTCCATCGACGTGCCGGAAGTCGCCATGGGCATCGTCATGGAGAAGCTGGGCGGGCGCAAGGCCGAGATGCAGGACATGGGGCAGGAGCTGGGCCGGGTGCGCCTGCACTTCAAGATCCCCAGCCGCGGGCTGATCGGCTACCGCTCGGAGTTCATGACCGACACCCGGGGCGAAGGCATCATCCACAGCCTGTTCAGCCACTACGGTCCCTACAAGGGCGAACTGCCCCGGCGCAAGAACGGCGTGCTGATCTCCATGGACCAGAGCGAATCCGTGGGCTTCGCCCTGATGAACCTGGAGGAGCGCGGCGTCATGTTCATCCAGCCCGGCACCAAGTGCTACGAGGGCATGATCGTCGGCGAGCACTCGCGCGAGAACGACCTGGTGGTGAACATCGCCAAGAGCAAGAAGCTGAGCAACATGCGTACGTCCAGCAGCGACGAGGCCACCCGCATCACCCCGCCCAGGGAGCACACCCTCGAGCAGGCGCTGGAGTACATCGAGGATGACGAGCTGGTGGAGGTGACCCCCAACTCCATCCGCATGCGCAAGCGCATCCTGTCCGAGAACGACCGCAAGAAGGCCGATCGAAAGTCTTCCAACCAGGGATAGTTACAAAATTACCCGCGCTCTTGCGGGAGTCCGGCCAGGAATGACATACTTGAGGCCAGGTTGCTTTCCGGATCTGGCGGGCCGAGCGCGCCGTTGAACCCGTGGCGCGCCGGTCTCATTGATGCATTTTCTTTGACGCTCCCTTCCCGCACGTGACTGCCGACGGGCCGCCGCGTGCCGGAAGGGACCTGAACGAAAGGTGGCAAGCGCATGTTCCTGGTAGTCAGCAACGAGGAAATTGCTCCGCAAGTGCATCGGATGGTCATCGCCGCGCCGCGGGTGGCGCGCTCGCGCAAGCCGGGCCAGTTCGTCATCGTCCGCTGCGGCGCGGGCCGGGAGCGCATCCCGCTCACCATCGCCGACGACGATCCCGCGGCCGGCACCATCACCCTGATCATCCAGGCGGTGGGCATCAGTACCCGGGAGATCGTGGCGGTGCCGGCCGGCGGCGCCCTGTCCGACGTGGCCGGGCCGCTGGGCCAGCCCACCGAGATCGAGCAGCTGGGCCGGGTGGTCTGCGTGGGCGGCGGCGTCGGCACGGCGGTGCTGTTCCCGCTGGCCAAGGGGCTGGCGGAGGCGGGCAACGAACTGACCACCATCATCGGCGGGCGCAGCGAGCAGTACGTCATCCTGCAGAAGGAGCTCGGCGCCTTCTCCAAACACCTCTACGCCACCACGGAAGACGGCAGCTGCGGCGAGAAGGGCTTCGTCACCCTGCCGCTCAAGCGCATCCTGGAGGACCCCGGGCAGCGCCCCGCCGCCGTCTACGCGGTCGGCCCGGTGCCGATGATGAAGGCGGTGTGCGATCTCACCCGGGGCTTCGGCGTGCGCACCATCGTTTCGCTCAACCCCATCATGGTGGACGGCACCGGCATGTGCGGCGGCTGCCGGGTGACGGTCGGCGGCCAGGTCAAGTTCGCCTGCGTGGACGGCCCGGAATTCGACGGGCACCAGGTGGATTTCCGCGAGCTTTCGACCCGCCAAGCCACCTACCTCGAACTGGACGCCCACGGCTGCCGGCTGGACCAGCAGATCGCCGAATTGAAAAAGGACTGACCCATGAGCAACCTGTCCATCAAAGAGCGTCTGGCCCTTTCCCGGGTGAAGATGATCGCCCAGGACGCCCGGGAGCGCGCCTGCAACTTCCGTGAAGTCAACCAGGGTTTGACCGCTGAACTGGCCCAGCAGGAGGCGCAGCGCTGCCTGGTCTGCAAGAACAAGCCGTGCATGGAAGGCTGCCCGGTGGGCGTGCGCATTCCCGATTTCCTCACGGCCGTGGCCGAAGGCGATTTCCGGCAGGCCGCCCGGATCCTCCGGGTGGACAACGCCCTGCCCGCCACCACCGGCCGGGTCTGCCCGCAGGAAGTGCAGTGCGAAGGCGTCTGCGTGCGCGGCAAGAAGGGCCAGCCGGTGGCCATCGGCTTCCTGGAACGCTGGGTGGCCGACTGGGCCGCCGAAAACATGCCGAAGGAAGCGCCCCCCGCGGTCCAGACCGGGTTCAAGGTCGCCGTGGTCGGTTCAGGCCCGGGCGGCCTGACCGCCGCGGGCGAACTGGCGCGCATGGGGCACAAGGTGCACGTGTTCGAGGCGCTCCATGACACCGGCGGGGTGCTGCGCTACGGCATCCCCGAATTCCGCCTGCCCAAGACCATCGTCGACCGGGAAGTGGAGAACCTGCGCGCCCTGGGCGTGACCATTGAATGCAACGTGATCATCGGCCGGACCCTCACGGTGGACCAGATCGCCGCGGAGTTCGACGCGGTGTTCATCGCCAACGGCGCCGGACTGCCGATGTTCATGAACGTCCCCGGGGAAAACCTCAAGGGCGTCTATTCCGCCAACGAATACCTCACCCGGGTCAACCTGATGGGCGCCTGGATGGACGTGGAAGGTGGCACCCCCATCGCCCGCGGCGAGACCGTGGTGGTGTTCGGCGCCGGCAACGTGGCCATGGACTCGGTGCGCACCGCCAAGCGCCTGGGCGCGGCCCACGCCATCTGCGCCTACCGGCGCACCCGGACCGAGATGCCGGCCCGGGCCGAGGAGATCGAGCACGCGGAAGAAGAGGGCATCGACTTCCAGTTCCTGGTGGCCCCGGTGGAGATCCTGGGCGACGCCAAGGGCTGGGTGCGCGCGGTCAAGCTGCAGCGGATGGAACTGGGCGAACCCGACGCTTCCGGCCGGCGCCGTCCGGTGCCGGTCCAGGGGAGCGAATTTGAGATGCCCTGCAACATCGTCGTGGTGGCCCTGGGCACCACCGCCAACCCGCTGCTGACCAACACCACCCCGGCCTTGAAGCTCAACAAGTGGAAGAACATCGTGGTGGACGAAAGCCAGGCCACCACCATGCCGGGGGTGTTCGCCGGCGGCGACATCGTGCGCGGCGGCGCCACGGTGATCCTGGCCATGGGCGACGGCAAGGCGGCCGCCCGCGGCATCGACCAGTACCTGAAGACCCGGACGCCGAAGGCCTAGCAGAGGCCGAGCCGTGCGATACTCTGCCGATGCCCACTCCAGTTCCCTGCCCCGCACCGCTGGCCCTCTGCGACGAAGGCCTGGCGGAGTGGCACCAGTTCCACCAGGATGCCATGGCCAGGATGTCGGAACTGGCCCTTGCCCTGGACTGCCAGGGCTGGCCGGGAGTGGAGCGGGCCTGCCGGTGGGTCCATGAAGCGTTCCACCCGCACAACCAGTGGGAGGAGCAGTGGCTGTTTCCCCTGCTGGAGCGGGTGGGCAGCGGGCCGCTGGGGGAGCAGCTGAAGCTGGACCACCGGGAGATGGGCGACCTTGCCCAGGCCATCCTGGACGGCTCCACCGGCGGCTGGGTGGCGGATCCCAGCCCGCACGGCCTGCGGGCGCGCCGGCTGCTGGACTTGGTGCGCCAGCACATCGATACCGAAGTGCACTGCATGCTGCCCCTGCTCCAGGGCCAGCCGACCGGCGCCCCGGCCGGCGAAGGCTACCAGACTAGCCCCGGGCGTAGCGCTGCAGCTTCTGGATGTCCAGGATGCGCACCACCGGGAACGTGCTCTGGATCAGCCCCAGATCGGCCAGCAGACGCAACGCCCGGCTGAACGCCTCGCGGCTGGCGCCGATGCACTGGGCCAGGTCCTCCTGGGTTTCCCGGAACTCCACCAGCGCCCGCCCGGGGTTGCGCCCCTGGTATTCCAGGATCAGCTGGGCCACCCGTTCCGGCACGGAGTGCAGGCTGAGGGTCTCCACCAGGGAGATGAGATGGCGGATCTTGCCGGCGAAATGCTGGATGAGGCACATGGCCACGGCGTTGTTCCGGCCGGCCATGAGCCGCAGCGGCATGGCCGGGATCAGCCAGCACTCGGTCTCGCCGTGGGCTTCGGCGCCCGAAGCGGCCAGGCCTCCGTCGAACACCTGGACCTCGCCGACACAGGTGCCCGGCTGCAGGATGTCGATGACCTGGACCTTGCCGCGGCCGTCGGTGCGGAACACCTTCAGGGCCCCCTGGATCACCACGAACACCCCGGGCATGGCCTCGCCCTGGGTGAACACCGGCGCGCCGTCCGCATAGCGCCGAAGCTCGCTCACGGCCGCCAGTTCCTCGGCTTCGGCGATGGGAAGTCCCGCCAGGTAGTCTATTCGTCTCAAGTTCACCACAGCCTGGCCCATGGGGTCGCCTTCCCTTCACAGTGATTTGTATCACACCTGGCCGGTGGCCGGGAACAAGGGTTATTCGTCGGCGCAGACGGGTAGGTTGGGAAAGATCAAAGAAGGGACGTTTTTAAAAGGCAAATTATGCCCAGTCAAAAAAGCCCCGATAAACGGGGCTTCAGGTCCATGGCGGGTGAAGCTACTTCACGCGCTCCATGAAGGTGCGATCGACGGTGTTGACCCGGATCTTCTCACCGGCCTCGATGTAGGGCGGAATCCCGACGGTGACGCCGTTCTCCAGCTTGGCCGGCTTGTAGGAGCCGGTGGCGTTGGCGTTCTTCATGACCGGCTCGGTCTCCAGGACGGTCAGCACGACACTGGGGGGCAGGGTGATGTTGAGCGGGTTGCCGTCGTGGAACTCGACTTCCACTTGCATGTTGGGCTGCAGGAAGGCGGCGTCGTCGCCCAGGAACTCCTTGGGCAGCTCGATCTGCTCGTAGGTCTCGCCGTTCATCAGCACGAAATGGTCGCCGTCCTGGTACAGGAACTCCATCATGTGCTGTTCAAGGCTGACCTTGTCGACCTTCTCGGCGGAACCGAAGCGGTTCTCCCGGTTGAGGCCGTCCTTCAGGCGCTTCATCTTGGTGGCGATGCGGGCGGGCAGGTTGCCGGGCGTCTGGTGCTCGACGAAGGTGACCCGGCAGAGCTCGTTCTCGAAATTGACGATCATTCCGACCCGAAGCTGCACGGCATTGATGAACGGCATGGAACCTCCTCTTGGACTTCCTGTTTCCCATGAAAACCAAAAATGGCCCCCGAGGGAACCCAGGGGCCGCTTGGATCATGGTGGGCATACCAGGATTCGAACCTGGGACTTCTACCGTGTGAAGGTAGCACTCTACCGCTGAGTTATACGCCCGCGGCTCATTAGAATAGCAAATCCAGCGGGTTTGTCTAGGGTTTGATTTTCAGAAGCGTCGGCAAATTTCCAGACGCAGCGCCTGCGGGTCGGCTTTGCGGCCGTGCCGGCCCCATGCGCCGGCCGGTTCATCGGCCAGGCGCGAGAGGTAGTAGTACTCACTTGCGGCTGCTGAAGGCATTGAGCACGCCCAGCCAGAACGACCAGTCGCGCCATCGCTGGGTGAGCTTCAGGTCCAGGGCGTAGCCGCCCAGGCGTTTCAGGGCCAGGGTCGCCGAACGGGACGGGCTCTGCCGGCCCAGGGCGGCGAAGCCGGTCTGGCCGATGGCGCCGGTGCGCAGGCGGGCGCCCAGCAGCAGGCGGCGGGTGCGCAGGCCGTCGCCTTCGTGCGGGTCGTCCTGCGAGCGCATCGATTCCGGCGCGCCCCCGTCGCCCTGCTCCCGGGTGGCCAGGAGGGTGACGTTCCAGCCCAGGTCCTCCCGGCCGAGCTGGAAGGCGGCGTTGAGCCTGGAGGAGGGGTCCAGCTCGTCCCAGGGCCGGGCGTTGCGGGAGGCTTCCAGGGAAGGGAAAAGGTTCACGCCTCCTTCAGGGCCTGGGCCATGGCCTGGGCGAAGCGGGGCGCCTGGGCCGCGGCCATGCCGCAAATGCCCACCCGCAGGCCTTCCGGCAGCGGCACCACGTAGACGCCCTGGCGCTTGAGGCTGGCGCAGACCGCCGCGGGGTCGGCCGCCTTCAGGGCGATGAAGAAGCCGCCCACCCAGGGGGCGCCCGCCAGGCCCTGCGCCTTGAGGGCCGCATCCAGCGCCTGGGCCCGCCCTTCCAGCACCCCGGACCAGTGCCGGTGCTCGGCCAGAAGGCTCGCCTGGCGTGGCTCGTCCCGCTCCAGGCGCTGCAGCAGCGACTGGGCAGCCCGGGAGCAGTTGGAGAAGGCGCCCCGGCACGAGGTGCCCAAAGCCGCCTGGAGCGCGGCGTCGCGCGTCCAGGGAAACACCAGGGCCCCGCCCCGGCCGCCGTACAGGGTGAGCGCCTTGGACAGGGACAGGCTCGCCCCCACCAGCACCCGGCCTTCTTCGCCCAGGACGGCATACTGGTCCAGGGCCGTCCTGACGTGGGCCGGGTCGGCGGTGTAGTCCAGGTAGGCGCAGTCCAGCACGAGGCTGACCGGGCCCCGCTCCGCCAGCCGGCGCAGCACCGCCATCAGGGCCTCCCGGTCGGCCGGGGCGAGGCTCCGGCCGGTGGGGTTGTGGCAGGGATCGTTGAGCCACACCAGCACCCGCTTCTGCTGGTCCATGAGGGCGTTTCCGGCCCGCAGCCAGGCTTCGGCGTCCAGGGGCCGCCCGGGCTCCGGGAAGGGCGCCGTGACCAGCCCCGCCCCGTTCTCCCCGGCGAGGGTGTTGTAGGGCCCCCAGAACGGCGCGGCCGCCAGCAGCTTCATGCCCGGCTCCAGCAGGTTGCGCACCGAGATGGCCAGGGCGCCGCTGCCACCGGGCGCGGCGCAGCCGGTGCCGAAGCTGTCCAGGCGGGGCCAGTGGCGCCGGACCAGGGCGCGCAGGTAGGCGGGATCGCCGGTGATGGGCGCGTAGGGCATCACTTCCGGAGGGGTGAGCTCGCGCCACAGCGCCTTCACCGTCTCCAGCAGCACCAGCTCCCCGCTGTCCGCGGCCAGGGCCCCCAGGGTGGCGTTCAGCACGTCCTCGCCGCCCGCCTTGCGCTTCTGGGCCTCGGCGTTGAGGGCGAAGATCGGGTCGTCCACCGGAAACTGCCGCCGGGCAGAGATAAGTTGTTCAAGCATCGCTGGCACCTCGTTGCAAATTCTTGTCATTCAAATAATACCTGCTTGCCGCCGGGCCGGGACAGCCGGAAGCGGCGTTCGGCGTTTGCCGGTACACTGGGCGACGCCTGGCCGGAATGGTCGGGAACCGAGGTGAAACTTGATCTATCCCTTCCAAGGCATGGCCCCGAGGATCGGCGCCCGGGTGTTCATCGCCCCCAACGCCACCGTGGTGGGGGACGTCGCCATCGAGGACGACGTCTCGATCTGGTTCAACTGCGTGCTGCGCGGTGACGTCAACGCCATGCGCATCGGCGCCCGCACCAACATCCAGGACCTCTGCTGCCTGCACGTCACCAACGACAAGTGGCCGCTGCTGGTGGAGGAGGAAGTGAGCATCGCCCACAACGTGATGCTGCACGGCTGCACCATCCGCAAAGGCGCGCTGGTGGGCATGAGCTCCACCATCATGGACGGCGCCGAGGTCGGCACCGGCTGCCTGGTGGCGGCCGGGTCCCTCCTGAAGGAGGGCTTCCACGCCCCGCCCCACACCCTGGTGGCGGGCTGGCCGGCCACGGTCAAAGGCGAGCTCTCCCCGGGCCAGCTGGCCCTGGTGGCCGGCGTCTGGCCCCGCTACATCCGCTACAAGGAAGCCTATTTCAAGGACGGATGGGGGATGGCCGTGACCGCCCCGGCGCCCTTCCCGGAACCCGGATTCCGGGACGGCCACCCCTTCCCCTGACCCCGACCCTCCGATTCCGCATTTTCTTCTAGCCCAGGAGGCGGGGTCTGCGGCTAGACTTTCCTTCTAATTATGCAAACACTCACCAATCCCCTTCTGATCCTTCGTGTTCACACCGATCTCCGCCTAGGGTTCGGCCACATCGCCCGGGCCTTGGTGCTGCAGGAGCAGTGGCGCGGCCTGGGCGGCTCCGCCTGCATCGCCGTTTCCGGCGACGAGCGGGCCCGGCGGGTGGGTGCCGGCCAGCACCCGTTCCTCGACCAGCCGCTGCCCTGCGCCACCGCCGATCTGGGCGAGGACCTGAACGCGCCCCTGCCTAGCGAGCTGAAAGCCCAGGGCACCGTGGTGCTGGTGGACCACTGGGAGACCACCCCGGCCGAGTTGCAGGCGCTCCGGCCGCTCAAGGTGGCTCTCATGGAGGATGAGACCGACGTCCACGAAAAGGCCGACCTCCTGTTCCAGCCCTTCCTGGAAGGGGTGAGTTGGCCGGTCTCGCCCCTCAAGATGGTGGGCGGGCGCAAGGTCCGGCCCCTGGAAGCCCAGCACGGCACCTGCCGGGTGCTGCGCGGCTCGCATTTCATCGTGGTGGACGGCCAGGCGCTCCAGGCCCGGCCCCGGCGCGAGCCGCTGCAGCCGCTGGCGGTGCATAAACTGCTGGTGACATTCGGCGGCACCGACGGACCGGGCCTGGCCCGGCGCGCCTTCGAGGTGCTCGCGGCGCTCACCGCCACCGGCCGCTGGTCCGGCAGTTGCACCCTGCTGGCCCCCCGGGGCCTGAACCGGCCCCCCTTCCCCGGCTGCCGGATCCTGCCCAGCCTGCCCGGCCTCACCCGGCGCATTCCCGAATTCGACGCCCTGTGGTGCGCTGGCGGGCTGACCCTGTCCGAGGCCATGTGCCTGGGCGTGCCGGCCGCCACCTGGGGCCAGAACGAACGCCAGCACTTCATGCTTTCGGACATCGCCCTGCACAACGGCTGCCTGGACCTGGGCCTGGGGCTGGACGCCAACCCGGCGGCCACCGCGGCCTCCCTGGCGCAGTGGCTCGGCCCCGAAGGCCAGGAGGCCCGGCAGGAACAGGTGCGCGACGGCATGGCGCTGGTCGACGGCATGGGCGCCAACCGGGTCGCCCAGGAGCTCTGGGCCCTCGCCGGTCAATGATGATTGTAAAAACATCCCTTGACCCTCGCGGGGTAAGGCGATAAGGTTTTCTTTCTGCGCACCCCATGATGGGTGGCGTTTTGAGTATGTCCTTACGGAAGTTTCGGAGTTTGGCCATGAGCACCTATTTCCCCAAAGGCCTGGATAAGATCGCTCGCAAGTGGTTCGTGGTGGATGCCACGGGACTGCCGGTGGGCCGCCTGAGCACGGTCGTCGCCGACGTGCTGTCCGGCAAGAGCAAGCCGACCTGGACCCCTTTCCTGGACATGGGCGATCATGTGGTGGTGATCAATGCCGCCAAGTGCGTCTTCACCGGAAAGAAGAGCACGACCAAGATGTACCGGCGCACCACCACCCAGCCGGGCAGCATGGTTGAAGTGCGCGCCGACGTGCTGAAGAATACCTTCCCCAGCCGGATCATCGAATCCGCCGTCAAGGGCATGCTCCCCAAGGGCCCGCTCGGCCGGGCCATGTATCGCAAGCTGAAGGTCTATGAGGGCGCCGAGCACCAGCAGGCCTCCCAGCAACCCGAACCCATGACCATCAAGCTGTAAACCTTACCGAGGCTATGACAATGGCGATTTCGCAAAACTACGGAACTGGTCGGCGCAAATCCTGCACTGCCCGCGTCTTCATGCGCCCCGGCACCGGCAAGGTCGTGGTCAACGGCCGCACCCTTGAGAACTACTTCCCCAACGCCGTGCTGCGCATGGTGGTGCACCAGCCCCTGGTGCTGGCCGACCTGGAGAATAAGTTCGACCTGGTCGTCAGCGTCGCCGGCGGCGGTCCCGCCGGACAGGCTTCGGCCATCCGCATGGGCCTCTCCCGCGCCCTGCTGAGCTACAACGACCAGCTCAAGAGCATGCTGCGCCAGGCCGGTCTGCTCACCCGCGATCCGCGCATGAAGGAACGCAAGAAGCCCGGTCAGATGGGCGCCCGCCGCCGCTTCCAGTTCTCGAAGCGCTAGTCTTTGCCAACGCTTTTCCACTGCGGGGAGACATGTTCTCCCCGTCTTTGTCTTTGACGGGTCCCGTCCCCTTGGGCGGAACCGATTCGGGTGGAAACACCTTTCATCCCACACCTCCGGGAGGCCGACATGGCTGCGATTCAAATGAAGGAACTGCTTGAAGCGGGCGTCCACTTCGGGCATCAGACCAAGCGCTGGAACCCCAAGATGAAGAAGTACATCTTCGGGGCGCGCAACAGCATCTACATCATCGACCTGCAGAAGACGCTCCGGCTCTGGAACCAGGCCGCCAACTACCTGACCAAGAGCGCCAGCGAAGGCAAGACCTTCCTGTTCGTGGCCACCAAGCCCCAGGCCCAGGAACTGATCGCCGAGCAGGCCCAGCGCTGCGGCGCCTACTACGTGAACAACCGCTGGCTGGGCGGCATGCTGACCAACTTCTCCACCATCAAGAAGTCCCTGGACAAGCTGAAGGAGATCGAGGCCACCCTGAACGATCCGGCCCGCACCGCGACGCTCTCCAAGAAGGAGATCCTCACCCTGACCCGCAGCAAGGAGAAGCTGGAAGCCTCCTTCGCCGGCATCCGCGACATGCGCGCCGTGCCCGACGTGATCTTCGTGATCGATCCGCACCGGGAGGACATCGCCGTCACCGAAGCGGTCAAGCTGGGCATCAAGCTGGTCGGCCTGGTCGACACCAACTGCGATCCCGACAAGATCAACTACGTGATCCCCGCCAACGACGACGCCATCCGCTCCATCCTACTGTTCTCCGAGCGGGTCGCCGACTCCATCCTCGAGGGGCGCCAGTCCTTCCAGGACAAGAGCGACAACGACGACATGAAGGCCATGATGGCCGAAAAGATGGAAGAAGGCACCGAGGCCTAGGCCAACCCAGACAAGCGGTCAGGCGTCGGCTCCCTTTGGCTGATTCCTGACCGCTCGGCACTTCAATCCCAGATCAATTACAAGGAGTTTCCCATGGCTTATACCGCCCTGGATGTCAAAGCCCTCCGCGACAAGACCGGTCTCGGCATGATGGATTGCAAGAAGGCGCTGGAAGAGAACGGCGGCGACATGGAGAAGGCGATCGACTACCTGCGCAAGAAGGGCCTCGCGGCCTCGGCCAACAAGGCCAGCCGGATCGCCACCGAAGGCATCGTCGAATCCTACATCCACCCCGGCGGCCGGGTCGGCGTGCTGGTGGAAGTGAACTGCGAGACCGACTTCGTCGCCCGCACCGAGGCCTTCCAGCGCCTGGTGCGCGAGATCGCCATGCACGTGGCGGCCCACGACCCCCAGCCGCGCTTCGTCACCAAGGACGAGGTCACCCCATCCTTCCTGGAGAAGGAGAAGGAGATCGCCACCGAGCAGGCCCTGGCCACCGGCAAGCCGGCCAACGTGGTGGAAAAGATCGTCGAAGGCAAGATGAACAAGATCTTCGAGGAAGTCTGCCTGCTTGAGCAGAAGTTCATCATGAACGACGATGTCACCGTGGCCCAGTACCTCTCCACCAAGACCGCCGAGATCGGCGAGAAGCTCAGCATCCGCCGCTTCACCAAATATGTGCTGGGCGAAGGCCTGGAAAAGCGCAAGGATGATTTCGCCGCCGAAGTGGCCGCCCAGTCCGCCGCCGCCAAGTAGGATTGATCCAGCATACGCACTGACGAAAAGGCGGCCCCGGGCCGTCTTTTCCATGTCATGAGGTACACGATGAGCAAAGTCGCATGGTTGTTTCCGGGCCAGGGCTCCCAGGCGGTGGGCATGGGGGTGGACCTGGCCGCGGCCGAACCCGCGGCCAAGGCCGTGCTCCAGGAGGCCGACGCGGCCCTGGGCTTCCCCCTTTCGGCGCTGATGGCCCAGGGGCCCGAGGACCAGCTGAAGCTGACCGAGCACACCCAGCCCGCCATCCTCACCCACAGCACCATGGTGGTCCGGGCCTTCGGCCCGCGCCTGCCCCGGCCTGATTTCGTGGCCGGCCACTCCCTGGGCGAGTACAGCGCCCTGGTGGCCAACGGCGCCCTGGACTTCGGCGCCGCGGTGACCACGGTGCGCGAGCGCGGCCGGGCCATGCAGGAGGCGGTGCCGGTGGGCGTGGGTGCCATGGCGGCGATCCTCGGCATGGGCGCCGTGGACGTGGAAGCCGCCTGCCGCACCGCCCAGACCCAGACCGGACAGGTGGTGGTGCCGGCCAATTTCAACGGCCCCGGGCAGATCGTCATCGCCGGCCACGCCGAGGCGGTGGAAGCCGCCATGGAACTGCTCAAGGCCCGCGGCTGCCGCAAGATGATGAAGCTCCCGGTGAGCGCCCCCTTCCACAGCCCGCTGATGGAGCCCGCCCGGGCGCGCATGCAGCCCGTGCTGGAGGCCCTGGCCATCGGCGAGCCCACCTGCCCCCTGGCCAACAACGTCGATGCCACCCTGGTGAACGATCCGGAACAGATCCGGGACGGGCTGGTCCGGCAGATCCCCGGCGCCGTGCGCTGGGAGGCGCTCACCGCGCTGCTGCTGGAGCAGGGCGTCACCAGCTTCTTCGAACTGGGCCCAGGCAAGGTCCTGGCTGGCCTGGTGAAGCGCCAGGCCAAGGAGGCCGGGATCGACGTGAAGGCCTGCTCCATCTCCGGCCCCGAAGACTTCCTGGCCGCCCAGTAATGGACCTCGTCTACCTGCACGGCTTCGCCTCCGGGCCCCAGGGCGCCAAGTCGGGCCACTGCCGGCAGTGGTGCGCGGCCAGGAACATCCCGTTCCATGCCCCGGACCTGAACCTGCCGGACTTCGAGCACCTGACCATCACCGCCCAGGTCACGGCGGTGACGGCCCTGCTCCGGGCCATGCCCGAGCCACCGGTGGTGGTGGGTTCCAGCATGGGCGGGCTGGTGGCGGCCGCCGCAAGCCACCTGGGCGCGCCCATGGCCAGGCTGATCCTGCTGGCACCCGCCTTCGGCTTCGCCCGGCGCCGGCTGGCCGAGCCGCGCTGGGCCGGATACCGCAAGCGCGGCACCATGCCCGCCTACCACTATGCCCTGGGCCGCTGGCTCACCCTGGGGCCGGAGCTGCTGGCGGATCTGCCCCAGTGGCAGGTCGACGACCGCTGGCAGCTGGCCCTGCCGGTGGCGATCCTGCACGGCCGCCAGGACGAGGCGGTGCCGCTGGCCGAAAGCGAAGCCTTCGCCGCCCGGCATCCTGCGGCCGTGCTGCGCGTCATGGAGGACGATCACGGCCTGCTGGCGCCAGCTTCCCTGCTGGCCCTGGACGGCCTGCTGGAGGAAGCCTTCGTCCGATAGCTGTCAATGGGCTGCCAACAGGGTGTTAATATAGCTCGATTCATAGCTCATCAGAGGTCCTCTTGGAAACCCAGGCCTGCCTCCTGTTGATCGAGGACGACCCGGCGCAGCGTCTTCTGCTGGCGGCCTACCTGCGGCGGGATGGCTTCGAGGTGCTGGAGGCGGCGACCATGGCCCGGAGCCGTGCGCTCATGAAGGGCAGCCCCCCGGACCTGGTGCTGCTGGACCTGAACCTGCCGGACGGCGATGGCCTCGAACTGGCGCGCGAGCTGCTCCGGCGGGAGATCCTCACGATCATCGTCACCAGCCGCCCCGAGGACCGCATCCCGGCCCTCGAGCTGGGCGCGGATGACTACCTGGACAAGCCCTGCCAGCCCAGGGAACTGCTCGCCCGGGTGCGCAACCTGCTGCGCCGGCGCGGCAGGCCGGCGCAGTGTTTCGGCGGCTACCGCCAGGACAGGGAGCGGCGCAGCATGGTGGACGCCGACGGCCGCGCGGTGAACCTGACCCGGGGCGAATTCGATCTGCTGGCCGCCCTGGTCGAGGCCCGGGGACGGGTGGTGAGCCGGGCCGACCTGCTGGAATGCATCAGCCCGGACGGCACCTCCACCGCCGGCCGCAGCGTGGACGTGCTGATCTCGCGCCTGCGCCGCAAGCTGGAGGCAGACCCCGGCAACCCGCGGTTCCTGGTCACCGTGCCTGGGCTCGGCTACCGGCTCCAGGACTGAAGCCATGGCCCCCGTCGAGCGCATCCTGCTTTCCCCGTGGACCGGCGAATTCCTGGATCCCGGCCAGGAAGCCGCCTTCCAGGCCGACAACTGGCCGCGCTTCTGCCGGCAACTGCGGCTCATGGCCGGGCTGGCGGCGGCCGTCTTCGTCGCCGCGCTCTACATCAACTGGCAGGGCTTCGGCGCCGGGGTGGCGTTCCGCACCATGATCGCGCTGCGGGTCGGCACCGGGCTCAGCCTCGCCGCCATCGCCATCGCCAGCCGGCCCTCCTGGCCGCAGCGCCGGGTCCACTGGCTCATCATCGTCACCATCCTGTTCCTGGTGGTGACCCGGGTGACCCAGAACCTGCTCGGCGCCCCGCCGGTCCCCCCGGGCAGCGGCCACCCGGCCCTGGCCCTGCCGGTGATGCCGTTGATGATCTTCGCGGTCATCGCCATTCCCGGCTGGATGGCGGTGCTCTGGAGCGGCGTGGGCTCCCTGCTCTTCGCCCGGGACCAGGTGGCGCAGGGGGGCTTTCTGGCCCCGGCCACCCAGGTGATGCTGCTCAACCTCCTGCTGGCCAACGGCGCCGGCTATGCCTTCCGGGTGGCCTGGAACCGGGTTTCCCGCCGGGACTATGCCCTGCGCGGCGAACTGGAACGCGAGGTGCTGGTGCGCCAGCGCGCGGAACAGGAAGCGCGCCAGGCCGACAGCGCCAAGGGGCGCTTCCTGGCCGCCATGAGCCACGAGATCCGCACCCCGCTGAACGGCCTGCTGGGCGGCGTGCAACTGCTCCAGGAGACCCCGCTCCAGGACGGCCAGGGCCAGCTCCTGGACCTGTTGGCGCGCAGCGGCAACCAGCTGGCGACCCTCCTGGACGACATCCTGGACCTGGCGCGCATCGAAGCGGGCTGCCTGGACCTGACCCGGGAGCCGTTCAGTCCGCTGGAACTGCTGGCCGACGTGCGGGCGGTGGTCTTTGCCCAGGCCCGGTCCAAGGGCCTGGCGTTCCGGGTGGAGCATCCGGTCCCACTGCCGCCAAGCCTGGAAGGCGACGCGCTCCGGCTGCGCCAGGTGCTGATCAACCTGGCCGGCAATGCCGTCAAGTTCACCGCCGCGGGAGCCGTGACGGTCGCTTTGGAGGCCTCCGCCCTGGACGGTGCTGCGCGGTTCCGCTGCCGGTTCTCGGTGCGGGACACCGGCCCGGGCCTGGACGCCGAGGCGCGCGCCCGGATCTTCGCGCCGTTCGAGCGGCTGCACCGGCGCGAGGCCGGCGCCGGCCTGGGCCTGGCCATCAGCCGGGAACTGGTCGACGCCATGGGCGGCGAACTGGTGGTGGATAGCGTTCCCGGCCAGGGCAGCACCTTCAGGTTCACCCTGGAGCTGCCGGCCGGCGCCGCGCTCCTGCCCGCGGCGCCGCCCTTGCCGTCCAGGCCGCTCGCGATCCTGGTGGTGGATGACCAGGAGGCCAACCGGATCGTCGCCGAGGGCCTGCTGGCCAGCCTCGGCCACCGGGTCCGGTCAGTGCCGGGCGGCGCCTCGGCCCTGGCCGCCCTGCGCGCGGAAACCTTCGACGCCGTGCTGCTGGACCTGCACCTGGAGGAGATGGACGGCCTGGCCCTGCTGGGCCACATCCGCGCCCTGCCGGAGCCGATGTCCCAGGTGCCGGTGTTCCTCGCCACCGCCGACGCGGAGCGCTCCCATCTCCAAGCCTGCCTGGACGCCGGCGCCCAGGGGGTGCTGCCCAAGCCGATCCGCAAGACCCGGCTGGCGGCCCTGCTGGCCGGCGTGGGCAGGGTGGCGGCCCCCCTGGTGGATCCGGCCCAGGTGGCCCAGACCCTGGCCGACCTGGGCCCCGGGATCTGGTCCGAGGGCGTCCGCGCCTGCCGGTCTTCCGCCGAGGCCAGCCTGGCGCGCCTGGAAGACCCGGCGTGCGCCGCTTCCGCGCTGCACCAGCTGGCCGGCCTGGCCGCCAACTATGCCATGCCCGCCCTGCTCAGCCAGGTGCGCCGCGCCGAAGCCCTCCTGACCGACTCCGCGCCGATCCCCCTGGAAGAACTGCGCGCGCTGGCGGCAGCATCCCTCGGCGCGCTGGAAGCCAGCTCCAGAGCGCCGGCAGCAGATCCGGCGCCCTGCCCATGAATTCGTCCCTTCAATCCCGCTTGACCGCCGACTTGACCCCGTCGCCAACCGCTTTGGCCCCGTCCCTGATCCCTTCCGCCACCTTCTTCGCGCCGCGCCGCACCGCCTGTCCGGCCTTCTTGACGCCCTCCTTGGCCGCCACCGCGCCGTCATGCACCGTCTGGCCGACCTTCGCCCCGGCTTCGCCCACCGCCCTGCTGGCAGACTTGAGGCTTTCCTTGGCCTGCTCCTTGGGCCCTTCCTGGGCCCCCAGGCTCGGCACCGCGAGTGCCAGCCATCCGCACAGCAGCAGTCGCAACATGGGTTGCCTCCCGCCGCCATTATAGCTTCAGCCCTGGGCAGCTTGGTCAAGCAGGTTTAGTAAATTATTATTTTATTTAGCGCGTCTGATATATTAGTTAGCAGGGTCCGCTGCTGCTATACCTTTGAATGAAAGTCTTGACAACGTCCATTAGCTGTATTTATATGGCCATATCGTTTCCTTTTAGTTCCCATCGTCCCCATCCCAACGCAACACCCCAGCCCATGCAGCGCGGCTCGCTGGTCAGGCCGCGTGTTGAGGATCTGTCTCAAAGCCTCACCAGGAACCTGGCCGCGACCCATGCGTCAGGAGTTACTGCGGATTGATGCCGTAGTTGATAAACTGAATCTCCGGCAGGGAAGCAATAGTATTTTTAATTAATATTTTTCCCACTCACCCACAGAGGAGCACGCTCGTGAAAAAAACGCTGTGCAGTATTCTCGTAGCGGCCATGGCGCTCAGCGCCAGCGCCCAGGCCCCCAGTACTGTCAAGATCGGCTGGTTCGGGCCGGAAACCGGCGATAGCGCCCTCTGGGGCCAGGCCGAACTCGCCACCGTGAAAATGATGGCGGAAGACTACAACGCCAAGGGCGGCGTCGCCATCGGCAGCAAGAAGTACAAGATCGAGATCGTGGCCTATGACGACAAGGGCGACTCGGTCGAGGCCGTCAACGTCGTCAAGCGCCTCATCAGCCAGGACAAGGTCGTCGCCATCGTCGGCGCCCAGGGTTCCGGCGAAGCCATTCCGGTCGCGCCGCTCTGCAACGACGCCAAGGTGCCCCTGGTCGCCTCCACCGCCACCAACCCCAAGGTCACGGTCAACGACAACGGCTCCATCAACGCCTTCGTGTTCCGCGCCTGCTTCACCGACCCCTACCAGGGCAAGGTGGCCGCCTACTTCGCCAACCAGAAGCTCGGCAAGAAGAAGGCCGCGATCCTGATGACGATCGACGATCCCTACTCCACCGGTCTCAGCCAGTACTTCAAGGAAAGCTTCCAGAAGCTGGGCGGCAAGGTGGTCTCCGAAGTGAGCTACACCTCCGGCGAAAAGGACTTCCGCGCCCCGCTCACCAAGATCAAGGCGTCCAATCCCGACGTCATCTTCATCCCGGCCTACTACAACGACGTCGCCCTGGCTTCCAAGCAGGCCCGCGACCTGGGCATCAAGCAGCTGCTGCTGGGCGGCGACGGCTGGCCCTCCGACAACCTGATCTCCCTGGCCGGCAAGTCGCTGGAAGGCTGCCTGTTCATCAACCACCTGGACATGGACGGCGCCGCCGCCAAGCCCATGCGCGACGAGTACAAGAAGAAGTACAACAAGAACGCCGAACTCAACTCCTACATGGTCCACGACGCCCTGCTCATGGTCGTCGATGCCATGCAGCGCGCCAAGTCGGTCGATTCCATCTCCATCCAGAAGGCCCTGACCACCTGCAACCTGCAGGGCATCACCGGCCACATCAAGATCGGCCCCAACCACGATCCCGTCGGCAAGGAAGCCTGGCTGATCAAGATCGTCGGCCCCGACATGAAGTTCCAGGAAAAGTTCGCCACCACCAACTGATCCGAGCCTAAGCCCAAGCCGGTCCGGGGTTCCGGACCGGCTCTTTTTGGATCACCCAACGGGGAGTCACGATGGATCAGTTCCTTCAGCAGCTTGTTAACGGGCTGTCCATAGGCTCGATATACGCGCTCATGGCCGTCGGCTACTCGCTTGTCTATTCGATTATGAATTTCTCGAATTTCGCCCATGGCAGCGTCATCATGCTGGGCGCCTACTTCGGGTTCTACAGCCTCACCGCCCTCGGGGCGCCGTTCAGCGTGGCCTTCATGATCGCCGGCTTCGGCACCGCCGCGGTCGCCGTCATCCTGGAACGGCTCGCCTACAAGCCCCTGCGCGACCGCCGGGCGCCCTTCCTCTACTTCATCATCACCGCCATGGGCGCCTCCATCTTCATCGACAACTCGGTGATCGCCACCATCGGCCCCACCCCCAAGACCTTCCCGACCGAACTGCTGCCCGACTTCCTCAACGGTTCGCCGCTGGAATGGGGCGCCCTCAACATCGGCCGCATCGACCTGGCGATCTTCGTGGTCACGGCGGTCTGCCTGGGCGTGCTGATGCTGTTCATCGACTTCACCAAGCTGGGCAAGGCCATCCAGGCCACCGCCTACAACATGAAGGCCAGCGCCCTCATGGGCATCAACCCGAACTTCGTCATCATCCTGGTGTTCGCCATCGGCGGCGGCGCGGCCGGCATCGCCGGCGTCCTGTACGGCATGAAATACCAGGTGTTCCCCCAGATGAGCGCCATCACGCTCAAATCATTCATCGCAGCCGTGTTCGGCGGCCTCGGCAGCCTGCCGGGGGCCCTGCTCGGCTCGATCCTGCTCGCGCTCATCGAGACCTTCGTATCGGGCTACCTGTCGACCCAATACCGGGACCTCTTCGCTTTCATCATCCTCATTGCCATGCTCGTCGTCCGTCCCTCTGGAATCATGGGCAAGGACGCCGAGGATAAAGCCTAGGAGCCAGGCATGGATTACATACAGGGAATCGCGGTTCTCATCGGCATCAACCTGATCGCCGTCCTGGGCCTGTCCATCCTGACCGGCTTCACCGGGCTCTTCTCCTTCGGCCACGGCGGCTTCATGGCCATCGGCGCCTACGTCTCCGCCATCGTCAGCTCGCGCCTGAACCTGCCGCCGGGGATCGCCTTCCCCGCCGCCATCCTGGCCGGCGCCCTGGCCGCGGGCATCATTTCGGTCTTCATCGGCAAACTCACCCTCAACCTGAAGGGCGACTACTTCTGCATCGCCACCATGGGCTTCGGCGAGGCCGTGCGGGTCATCCTCAACAACGTCAACTACGTCGGCGGCGCGCGCGGCTGGGCCAACCTGCCCAAGTTCACCAGCTGGTGGGTGGTGCTGGTGCTGGACGTGGTCTGCGTCATCATCACCTGGAACATCATCAACTCCCGCCAGGGCCGCAACATGGTCGCGGTGCGCGAAGAGGAGCTGGCGGCCCAGATGGCCGGGGTGAACGTGTTCCGCTCCAAGATGGTGGCCCTGATCGTCAGCGCCGCCCTGGCTGGCGTCGCCGGCGCGCTGATGGCGAACTACATCCAGTTCATCCGGCCGACCATGTTCAACATGGCCAAATCGACCGACCTCACCATCATGGTGATCTTCGGCGGGCTGGGCTCGATCTCCGGCACCATCGCCGGGACCATCCTGCTGGTGTCCCTGCCTGAGATCTTCAGGAACTTCGCCCAGTGGCGCCTGGTCATCTACGGCCTGGCGGTCATCGTCATCATGGTCGGCCGGCCCCAGGGCCTCATGGGCGGCGTCGAGCTGACGCCTTCGGGCATCCGCAAGCTCTTCGCGGCCAGGAGGGCGAAGGCCAAGCTGGACGCCGAACTCAAGATGGCCGAGCAAGGAGACGTCGCATGAGCGAGGCGCTGCTCGAACTGAAGAAACTGACCAAGCGCTTCGGCGGCCTCGCGGCGGTCAACGACGTGAGCTTCCAGGTCCGCGATGGCAGCATCTCCGGGCTGATCGGCCCCAACGGCGCCGGCAAGACCACCATCTTCAACCTGATCACCGGGGTCTACAAGGTCACCGAAGGCGAGATCCTGTTCCAGGGCAAGCCGATCCACAACCAGGAGCCCTACAAGATCGCCGGCGCCGGCGTCACCCGCACGTTCCAGAACATCCGGCTGTTCAAGAACCTGTCGGTGTTCGACAACGTCTACACGGCCTGCCACCTCTCCGCCCACTACACCCTGTTCGAGTCGGTGTTCCGCCTGCCGCGCTACTGGAAGGAAGACAAGATGCTCCGGGAGAAGGCGCGCGGGCTGCTCGCCATCATGGGCCTGGAGGACCGCCAGGACGTTTCCGCCAACAACCTGCCCTACGGCCTCCAGCGCCGGCTGGAGATCACCCGGGCCCTGGCCCTCGACCCGAAGCTGCTGCTCCTGGACGAACCCGCGGCCGGCATGAACCCCGACGAGACCGAGCACCTCATGAACATCATCGGCGATGTGCGCAAGCAGTTCGACATCTCGGTCCTGGTCATCGAGCACCACATGGATCTGATCATGGGCATCTGCGACCACATCCACGTCCTCAACTTCGGCTGCACCCTGGCCGACGGCACCGCCGACGAGGTGGCCAACGACCCGAAGGTTGTTGAGGCCTACCTTGGCGCCGACGAGGAGGAGGAGAAATGATGCTGAGCGTGAAGAACCTCCATGTGTCCTACGGCGGCATCAAGGCGCTGAGGGGCGTCACGATGGACGTCAACCAGGGCGAGATCGTCACCATCATCGGCGCCAACGGCGCCGGCAAGTCGACCCTGCTCAACACCATCACCGGGTTCCTGAAGCCGGTGAGAGGCGAGGTGGACTACAAGGGCCACCGCCTCGGCCGCAATCCGGCCAGGATCGTCAAGCTGGGCATCTGCCACGTTCCCGAAGGCCGGCTGGTGTTCGCCAACCTGACCGTCCAGGACAACCTGGTGCTGGGGGCCTACCTCCGGAAGGATCGCCGGCAGATCGCCGCCGACATGCAGCGGGTCTACGAGCTGTTTCCCCGGCTCCAGGAACGCATGAAGCAGATGGCCGGCACCCTTTCCGGCGGCGAGCAGCAGATGCTCGCCATGGGCCGGGCGCTCATGACCAACGGCGAACTGGTGCTCATGGACGAGCCCTCCCTCGGCCTGGCCCCCCTGCTGGTGAAGACGGTCTTCGACATCATCCGGGAGTCCAAGGCCCTGGGCAAGACCATCCTGCTGGTCGAGCAGAACGCCCACAAGGCGCTCGAAGTGGCCGACCGCGCCTACGTCCTCGAGCAGGGCCACATCGTCAAGACCGGCCCCGCCCACGAGATCGCGCTGGACCCGGCGGTGCGCGCGGCCTATCTGGGGACCCGGTCGGTGGCGCAGTCCTGACCGTTCACGCCTGGCGAGCCTTGGCCCCGTACAGCAGATAAAGCATCGCGCACACCAGCCCGGTGGCCACCAGCCCGAGCTGGAGGGCGGTCATGCCGGCCCAGACCAGCACGTCCCGGTCGCCGTGGAGGAATTCCAGGGCGAAGCGCAGCAGCGAATAGCCCGCCAGGTGGAGCCAGATCGCCTGCTTCAGGCTGGCCTGCTGCCTGCGCAGCGAGCGCACCAGCAGGATCACCATCCCGGCCAGGAGCAGGTCGCCCAGGCTCTCGTAGAGCTGGGTGGGGTGCAGCGGCACCGTGACCAGCGAGGAGGGGGCCGAATAGCCCTTGGCGACGCACCATTCCCAGGCCGAGCTGGGCATGGTGAGGTCGGCCCTGAACTGCGGCACCAGGGTGCCGAAGCGGGGTTCGGAGACGCCCCAAGGCAGGCGGGTCGGGATGCCCCAGGCGTCGCCGTTGAGAAAGCAGCCGACCCGGCCGATGGCCTGGCCGAGCAGGACCGCCGGGCTGAGCGCGGCGGAATAGGCCCAGAAATCCGCCTTCCGGAGCCGGAAGCAGACCACCGCGGCGAGAACGCCCCCGGCCAGGCCGCCGGTGATGGTCAGGCCGCCGTCCCAGAAGTGGAAGAAGGTCATGGGATCGGCGAGGAAGGACTGCAGGTCCCAGAACAGGAAATGGCACAACCTGGCGGCCAGCAGGGCCCCCAGCAGGATCCAGAGCAGGCTGTCCTCGAACACCGTGGGGTCGAGCCGGGCCTCCTTGAGCCGCCACAAGCCGAACAGATAGGCGCTGGCGATCGCGATGAGGAAATATAGGCCCTCGTAATAGTAGAAGATCCGGAAGCCAAGGTTCAGGTGGATGGGAAACATTCGCCCTCTTTCTGTTGCACCAAGGATATCAGGGGATGGGCCAGCCCCTCTGCCCGTCTACGCGTCGGCCTGCAGGCGGAACATGCCTTCCACGGCCGGCTTCACCACGCCGGCAAAGTCCAAGGGACGTTCCAACAGCAGGCTCACCTTGCCCGCCTTGGCCGCCAGGGTGAGGCGGACATCGTACTTCTTCCGCACGACCAGCACCGGAACCTCCTGGGGCAGCCCCTTGTCCCGGAGCAGGTCGATGATGTTCAGGGCCTCCATGTGGCCAAGGACTTGATCGACCACCAGCAGGTCCAGCGGCACCTTGCGCTGGTGGTTGAGGGCCTGGACCAGGCTGCTGGCTTCGAAAAAACACCGGTAGCCATCCTGGTGCAGCATGGCCATGAAAAGCATGCGCTCCAGGTCATCGGCCATGACCAGCATGATCTTCTTGCCGCGTTTCCGGATCTGGTTCAGGCGCTCCCGGTCCGTGAAGGCTTCCCGGATCGGCAATTCCTCTTCATCCGGGTCGGGCTGCGGTTCCAGTTCCTCCGGGACGGCGACAGCCCCGCACGGTTGCGGGAGCTTCAGCTCACCCTCGGTCAGGTCCCGCCTGCGGCGCTTTTGCGGGAAGCCGAAGGAGAAGCCGGGCGACCTTTCACTGAGGAATTTGCCGAGGATGCCGTTCTCGAAGCTGCCGAGGCTTTCAAAACGGATCCCGGCGATCATGCCCTGTTCGGTTTCCCGCATGTAGCACAGGTAACCGCCGCATTCCACCAGGGGCAGGTCGGGGAGGTCGGGCAGACGCACCACGGCCAAAGGGGTGCCCGGCGGCATGAGGTCAGGCGTGATGGGCACCTTGCCTTCGCCTTTGCTGTGAACGACCCGGGTGAGCAGGAAGCAGCAACCGCCCATGGACAGGTCCACCAACCGGCCGGCGAGGCCCAGGCCGTCCGCCAGGCTCTGCAGCACAACGATGCCGAACGTGTCCTCCGGCAGCATTTTCACTCTGACCGAATCGCGCCGCTCGGCATGCAGGATGGCCGGCGGAAGGCTGAACCGGTATTCCAGGTAATGGCCGCGCCCCAGATAGGCCAGCTCCGCCTGGAACCTTTGGCCATCCATCGGGAACACCGCCACGATCCGATGCCCCACCGAAGGCTCATCGGAGGGCTTCCATTGGAGCAGGACGGTCAGGGCGCCGGAAGCTTCGTCGACCGCCACGACCGCCCCGCGGGTCGGCAAGACCTCCGAACCGGAAAAGGCCAGGTCCAACTCCGTGCCCAGGCGGGCCAGTTCTTCCATCCAGGCAAGAATCTGCCCGGAATCGCGCAGCATCCGGTTCCGCTCGCTTGCCGTTTTCCTGGTTTTCCTGAAGTAATCCCTGATGGACAAGCCCGTCTCCGTCAGCATGATCATTTCAGGCCCTGGTGACGAAGTTGTCCCCATGGGGTTGTGATTTCGCGTCACCGGCCATTGCAACCTGGGTTGGACCATGCGATAACCGGGAACCCCGGCGCGCCCGCCGGTCCGCTGAGGCAGCGCACAGGAGCGTTCCATGTATCGACCAAGACTTTGTGCTTTCGCGTTGATCACCGTCCTGGCCGCGACCCCGGCGGCCGCGGCCCTGAAGGTGGGAGACCGGGCGCCCGATTTCCAGGCCCAGGCTTACCAGAATGGCCAGGTATCCACGTTCTCGCTGGCCGCCAGCCTGGCGAAGGGGCCGGTCGTGCTGTATTTCTATCCGGCGGCGTTCACCGCCGGCTGCACCAAGGAGGCCAACGCTTTCGCCGAGGCGATGGGCCAGTTCAAGGCGCTGGGCGCCACGGTGATCGGCGTCTCCCACGACCCCATCGACAAGCTCAACCAGTTCTCCGTGAGCGAATGCCGGGGCAAGTTCCCGGTGGCGGCCGACCCCGACCAGAGCATCATGAAGGCCTATGACGCGATCCTGCCCGCCAACCCGCAGCGGGCCAACCGCACCTCCTACGTCATCGCCCCCGACGGGCGGATCCTCTACACCTACACCGACCTGAAACCCGATCTGCACGTGGCCAACACCTTGGCCGCCCTGCAGGCGTGGAAGGCCGCCGCCTCCCAGTAGCGACACCTGCCCGGAAGCGGGATAGAATGCCATTCATTCCCGCCCCTTTCCAAGTCAGGATCCATCCATGCGCAACCGGCTACTGGACGTCATCAACGAGTACCCGAGCATCGCCGGGATCAAGGATGATGCCGGCCTGCGCCAGGTGCTCAAGACCGAATGCAGGATCGTGTTCATCCTGTACGGCAACGTCATGACCATCCAGGCCATCGTCCAGAAGATCAAGGAACACGGCAAGATGGCCTTCATCAACGTCGACCTGATCGAAGGCTTTTCCACCAAGGACATCGTGATCGAGTACCTGAAGCGGCACACCCAGGCCGACGGGATCCTGAGTTCCAAGGCTTCCGTCATCAAGGCCGCCAAGGCGCAGGGGCTCTACACCATCCACCGGTTCTTCGTCATCGACTCGTTCTCCTATCACAACCTCTCCAAGCAGGTGGACATCTCCCAGCCGGATTGCATCGAGGTCATGCCCGGATGCATGCCCAAGGTCATCTCCTGGGTGGTGGAGAGCATCCATCTCCCGGTCATCGCCGGCGGGCTGGTGTGCGACCAGGAGGATGCGGAGGCGGCCTTGAAGGCTGGCGCCATGGCGGTTTCTTCCACCAACCCGATCGTCTGGGCGCTGCCGGTGGCGGCCGGGGTGGCACCGGCGGAAAAGAAGCCGCCCCGGGACATCAAAATTTCCAATATTTTGCTTGACGCCCAGCGGAACCCGTAGTAGCTTTCATTCATCCAAAAGATTGGACGTTGACACGCGGCTTAATGCTGCACCAAGTAGTGAATTACTAGAGCAAAGAGAATAGTAATTCCCCCTAGGGGGAGTTCTGTTCGCTTTGCTCTTTTTTTTTGTCTTTTTTGCTCCAGGGAGGGGCTCATGGCCAACATCACCGATTTTTCAATGGACCTGTTTTCATTGAAAGGCAAGAACGCGATCGTCACCGGCGGCAACGGCGGACTCGGTCAGGCTTTTTCCCTGGCCTTGGCCAAGGCCGGCGCCAACGTGATGGTACCCAGCCTCGTCGACGACGACGGCGAGACCAAGGCCCTGATCGAACATGAGGGCGTCCGCTTCGACTTCATGAAGGTCGATATCACCGAGGAAGGCGCGCCGAAACGGGTCATCGACCGCTGCGTGGAGACCTTCGGTTCGGTGGACATCCTCGTCAATTGCGCCGGCATCTGCATCAACATCCAGGATGTCACCAAGTTCGACCGGAAAGCCTGGGACCCCATGATCAAGGTCAACCTGACGGCGGCCTTCGAAATGAGCCACGAAGCCGCCAAGCGGATGATCCCCCAGAAGAGCGGCAAGATCATCAACATCTGCTCGCTGTTCTCGTTCCTCGGCGGCCAGTGGTCGCCCGCCTATGCCTCCACCAAGCACGGCCTGACCGGCTTCACCAAGGCCTATTGCGATGAGCTGGCCCAGTTCAACATCCAGGTCAACGCCATCGCGCCGGGCTATTTCGCCACCAAGCTGACCGCCCAGACCCGGGCCAACCCCGCGGTCAACCAGAGGATTCTCGACCACATCCCGGCCAACCGCTGGGGCGACCTGATGGACCTCATGGGCACCACGGTGTTCCTGGCCAGCCGGGCCGCCGACTACATCAACGGAGAAATGGTGGTGGTGGACGGCGGCTATCTGGTCCGCTAGTCGAATGCGCTGCAAGTTACCGAATTCCGACCCTTTTCAACCCTGCAGGAGCAACCGAATGGTGGCCCCACACAGTGACAAGCGGAAATGGAATTTACCGATAACCATTGATGATCTCCAAAACCTGGGGTATTTGGAGATCCCTAAAACTTGAGGGAGGAATCCAGAATGAACAAGGAAACAGTGCGGCGCTACTTCCAGTTCTTTCTCATTGTTCTTGCCGCAGGTGCGATTTACCCAATCGTCTACCTGCGCACGAACTATCAGCAGACGCTGCTGGAGGTGTTCAATATCTCACTCCCGCAGATGAACACGATCTATTCGGTGCTCGGCATCGTCTGGATGATCGGCTATCTTCCGAGCGGGCTGATAAGCGACAAGTTCTCCGCCAAGTGGCTGATCGTCATCTCGCTGTTCGGGACCGCAGCGGGAGGCTTCTGGTTCGCCCAGGTTCCCAACTTCGCATCGGTTATAGCCATCTACTGCATCTGGGGCATCTTCAGTGTCTTCACCTTCTGGAGCGCGCACATGAAGCTGGTCAAGCTGCTCTCGGAGAAGGAGGAGGAAGGCCGCTTCTTCGGCATCCTGGATGGCGGGCGCGGGGTCGTCGAGGCCCTGCTCGCCAGCCTGGGCTTGTTCATCTTCTCGCGCATCTTGGGAGCGAGCCTGGCCCTGCCAGACAAGCACGCCGCGATTGTCGCGGTCAGCTACATGTATTCCATCGTGCTCACGATTACCGCCATCCTGATCTGGATCTTTGTCGATGAGAAGAAGGGTGAGCATGCCAAGCGCGCCGAGGCTGATAAATTCCACCTCTCCTCTCTGCCGAAGCTGCTCAAGAACAAGAACCTTTACCTGCACGCCGCCATCCTCTTCTTCGGCTATGCGGTAACCTGGACGGTCTATTACCTCGGTGGCTTTCTCCAGACCAATCTCGGCGCAGCTCCTGTCACGGTCGGTGTGGTCACCGTGGTGATCCTGTGGATGCGTCCCGTGGGTGGTTTCATTGGCGGCTTCCTCGCCGACAAGATGGGGAAGACCAAAACGATCATCGCGGCTTTCGCAGGAGCCGGAGTGTGCCTGGCTATAACGGCCATTCTGCCCAGCACCTTCGCCAAGGGACTCTTCTTCGTGCTCGTCATCGTGCTCTCCATCTTCCTGTACGCCATTCGCGGCACCTACTGGTCGATCCTGGGCGACGACAAATTCGATGTCGTGACGCTTGGCAGCGCAATCGGAACCATCTCGCTGATCGGCTACCTGCCCGACATCCTCCTGCCCCAATTCAACAGTTTCCTCTTCCACGTTTTTGGGGACAAGGGTGGCTACAATGCCTATTTCCTTGCAAGCGCGGGTATGGCGCTCATTGGCATCGTGTTGACGGCTGTCTATGGGTACATGTGCATGAAGGAGAAGTCTGCCGCCGCGTGATTTTCATGCAGGCCGGGGGGAAGCGTCGTTCGAATCAGTTGACCACAAGACGGCGGTTCCCCCTGAAAACACTATTCGCAATATAGGAGTGGACAGATGAACATTGCGTTACAGAGACTCTTCAAGACCTTCGACGGCAATTTCGGCGACATCCGGGCCTGGGGCTCTGAAAATAGCTCGGAGGTCGCATCATGAGCACGAAATACCTGATTGGGGTCGACGGCGGCTCCCAGAGCTCCAAGGTGGTCATCTTCGACCTTGCCGGCAATATCATCTGCGAGGGCCGGCAGGAACTGCGCCCGCTGTACATGCCTGAACCCGGAGTGGTGGAACACCCGGACGACGACCTCTGGGATTCCATCGTCATCGCCTGCCGCCAGGCCATGTCCCGCTTCCCGGGCGATCCGAAGGACATCATCGCCCTGGGCTCCGGCAGCATCCGCTGCTGCCGGGCCATGCTGAAAGAGGACGGCACCCTCGCCTCGCCGGTACTGAGCTGGATGGACACGCGCCTGGCCAGGCCCTACGAGCACCTGGATCCTCAAGTGCGCTACGTGACCGCCGCCACCGGCTACATCAACCACCGCTTCACCGGCGTGCGCAAGGAAGATGCCGCCAACCTCTGGGGCCAGTGGCCCATCGACGACCGCACCTGGCAATGGAGCACGGACCCGGAGGCGTACAAGAACTACAACCTCCCCCGGAAGATGCTCTTCGATCTCGCCATGCCCGGCGAGGTGATCGGGCCCCTGACGGCCGAGGTCGCGAAAGCCACGGGCATCCCCGCGGGCATTCCCGTGGTGGCCACCGCCAACGACCAGGCCGTGGGGCCCCTGGGCGCCGGGCTCATCGACGAGAAATCCATCCTGGTTTCCCTCGGCACCTACATCCCCAGCTGTGTGAAGGGCCGCACCTACCGGGGCGATGCCAAGACCTACTTCATGAACATGGCCTGCATCCCCCACGAGTACCTCTACGAGAGCGGGGGCATCCGCCGCGGCATGTGGACCGTGAGCTGGTTCAGGAATCTGTTCGGTGAGGAGATCGCCGCCAAGGCCGCTGCCATGGGCATCAGCGTCGAGGCATACCTGGAGCGGGAGGCCCGCGAGGTCCCCGCGGGCAGCGATGGCCTGCTGACGGTGCTCGACTGGCTGGCCCCGGTCAGCGAACCCCATCGAAAGGGCGCGATGATCGGCTTCGACGGGCGGCATTCCAGGGCCCACATGTACCGCTCGATCCTGGAGGCCATCGCCCTCACCATGAAGAACCACTCGGAGGCCATGCTCGAGGAAATGGGCATGACGCCCGGTCGTCTGATCGTCATCGGCGGCGGTTCCAAGAGTGATCTGTTCATGCAGATCTTCGCCGATGCCTACAACCTTCCGGCCCAGCGCATGGAGGTTCCGGATGCCGCGGGACTGGGCGCCGCCATCTGCGCGGCCGTGGGGGCGGGCGTCTATCCCGACTTCGACACGGCCGTGGCCCGGATGGTGCGCGTGGCGAAGGTGTTCACCCCCATCCCGGAGCATGTGGAGATCTATGGCCGCATCAATACCGCGGTCTACAAAGGCCTGCGTGACCGGCTCGAACCGATCCTGCAGGATTCATACCCCATCTTTCACTGAACCCCGGTGGGGTGCTGGCGACCCTTTTCACGCCAATGATTCGGAGCTATACGAAATGCCAATATCCAGAGAACAGATCGTCAAGGAACTCATTCAACTCTTGGGCCAGGACCAGGTCGTCACTGACGAGCAGGTCCTCAAACTGAGCAGCGTCGACCGTTTCCGGCGCTACGAGGAACTCAACGGAGTCTTCGCCCTGCCGATCCCGGCGGCGGTCGTCTATGTCCAGAGCACCGCCGAGGTCCAGGCGGTGCTGATGTTCGCCAACAAGAACCGGATCAACGTGGTGCCGCGCACCGGCCATTCGGCCACCGAGGGCGGCCTGGAGACCGCGGTCGAGAACTCGATCGTGGTCGACGGCTCGCGCATGAACCGGATCCTGAAGCTCGATACGTACAACATGCAGATCACCTGCCAGTGCGGCACGCCGCTCCAGGCGGTGGAGGATGCCCTGCGGGCCCAGGGCTACACCGCCGGCCATTCGCCCCAATCCAAGCCTTTGGCCCAGATGGGCGGCCTGGTGGCGACCCGCAGCATCGGTCAGTTCTCCACCCTTTACGGCGGGATCGAAGACATGGTGGTCGGCCTGGAAGCCGTGTTCCCCAACGGCAAGGTCTGCCGCATCAAGAACGTGCCGAGGCGGGCGGCCGGTCCCGACATCCGGCACATCGTCATCGGCAACGAAGGCTTCCTATGCTTCATCACCGAGGTCACCGTCAAGATCTTCAAGTACCAGCCCGAGAACAACATCTTCCTGGGCTATAGCCTCGAGCACATGAAGACCGGTTTCGAGATCCTGCGGGAAGTGATGGTCAACGGCTACCGGCCCTCGGTCGCCCGGCTTTACGACCCGGAAGACGGCGCCTATCATTTCTCCCACTTCGCCGACGGCAAGTGCGTGCTCATCTTCATGGCCGAAGGGCCCCGGGGCATCACCGAAGCCACCGCCAAGGCGATCGAGGAGATTGTCGCCCGCTACAGCGAATGCAAGCAGGTCGAAACCCGCATCATCAAGAACTGGTTCGACAACCTGAACTGGGGACCCGACAAGGTCGCCGAGGAACGGATCGAGATCATGGCGACCAAGAACATCGGCAACACCACCGAGATCTCGGCCAACTGGGAAGTCATCGACCAGATCTACCAGAACGCCTGCAAGCGGCTGCGCGAAGAGATCCCCGACCTCACCCTGGTCGGCGGCCATTCCTCGCACAGCTACCTGAACGGCACCAACCTCTACTTCGTCCACTACTACAACCTGGTGGACATCCGCCCCGAGGAGGAGATCACCAAATACCACCAACCGATCAAGAAGATCATCGTCGAAGAGACGCTCAAGCTGGGCGGCACCATGTGCCATCATCATGGGGTCGGCAAGCACCGGGCCGAATGGATCAAGGACGAGTACGGTTCTTCCTACTACATGCTGGAGACCTTGAAGAAAGCCTTCGATCCCAATGGCATCATGAACATCGGAACCATCATACCGATGCCGTGAAAGACGGGCGCCCGGGGCGGCCGCCCCGGGCGCCTTTACCCCTCACCCGGACGGACGTTGCGACCGGGCCGAATTCGAGAAGCGTCATGAACCTGCTGGTCTGCTGCAAAATCGTGCCGGATCTGGACCGATTGTCCCTGGGTGACTGGGTCATCGAGGGACAGGGTCGGATCGACACGGACTATGTACGAAACATGATCAATCCCTTCGACGAAAGCGCGCTGGAAATGGCCCTGCGCCTTTCGGACGGGCCGGGGCTGACGGCGCTCACCATCGGCGGCCGGATGGCGGACCCCTTCCTGAAGACCCTCCTCGCCCTGCGCTTCGAGCGCGCGGTGCGCATCGAGACCCCGGCCGACCGGCGCTTCTGCCCGGACTGGATCGCCGCCCTGATCGCCGCCTTCGTGGCGCGCAGCCCGCAGGATGTGCTGATCCTGGGCCGCCAGAGCGGCGAGGGGGACAACGCCAAGACCCCGCTGCTGGTGGCCGAGCTGCTGAAGCGGCCCTGCATCACCGAGGTGCTGCGGATCGAAGCGGCCGCGGAGTGCTTGCGGGTGACCAGCCAGGTCGACGCCGGCCTCCTGGTCCAGGCGGTCAGGCCGCCCCTGGTCCTGTCGGTCGGCAACGCGGCCGGCACGGCCCTGCGGGTGCCGACCCTGAAACAGCGCATGCTGTCCGGCAAGCAGCGGATCGAGGTGATCGACGCGGACAGCTTCGGGCTGGAAGCGGTCCGCGCCAGCGCAGGCCAGGACTATGTCCTGGACGGCATGACCCTGGTCAGCCATCGCCGGGCCGGCCGGATCGTGGCCGGGGCCGATGCCCGCGCCACCGCCCGGACCCTCTACGCGGAATGCCTCAAGCAGCGGCTGGAAGCGTTATGAAGTACACCGTGGTCATGAACGGCTGTACCGGCAGCCCCTGCGCCCAGGCCCTGGAGCTGAACGGCTTCCTGCGCCAACCGGCCTTCCAGGGCGGGGCCGGAACCACCGTCCTGTTCCATGATGGCGCCTTTGCGGCGCTGCTGCCGCTGGTGGCCACCGAGGCGGTGATCCTGGTCCAGGTGACGCGCTATCAGCCGGAACAGGTCCTGGACATCCTGGAAGAGCTGGCCCCCCGGCTCGCCGATCTGTACTTGTTCTTCGATGATCCGTCCGGACGCGAACTGTCGGTCCGCCTCGGCCACCGGCTGGGGGGAACCGCCCTGACCGGGGTGCGCGCGCTCAGCCCGGCCGCGCAAGGCTTGCGCTGCACCAAGGCGGTCTACGGCAGCCATGTGGAAGCGGCCTTCCTGCTGCGCCGGAAGCCCTGCTGCCTGGCGCTCGCCAAGGGCTGCGCCGATCCGCTGCCGGTCACCGGGACGCCCAGGATCCTGATGACGCTGGACCGGCGCGCCGAGCCGCCGGCCTGGGTCGAGCAGGCCGAAACCACGCCCGGCCCCGCCCCGGCCGGGCTGGAGGACGCGACATTCATCCTGGCCATCGGCATGGGCGCCCAGACCCCGGACCGGGCCGCGCGCCTGGCGGCGCTGGCGGACGCCTTGGGTGCCGAGCTGGGCGCCAGCCGGCCGGTGGTGATGAACGCCTGGGTGCCCATGCACCGGCTGGTGGGGGTTTCCGGCGCCATGACCCGGCCGGCCCTGTGCATCGTCGCCGGCGCCTCGGGCTCGGCGGCCTTCATGGCCGGCATTCAGAAAAGCCGGTTCATCCTCGCCCTGAACACCGACGATCAGGCGCCCATCCTCAAGTGCTGCGATGCCGGAGCGGTCGGCGATTGCCTGGCCATCCTGGAAGAGCTGGTCCAGCTCTTCAAGCACGGGGGGGCCTGACATGCGGCCGCTGATCCTGGTCACCAACGATGACGGCGTCTTCTCCCCCGGCCTGGCGGCCGCGGCCCAGGCCGTGCGGCAACTGGGCGATCTGCTGATCGTCGCCCCCCGCCGGCAGCAGACCACCATGGGCCGGTCCTTTCCCAGGACCGAAGGGGCGGGCATCATCGAAACCCTGCAGCTCCGGCTGCAGGGCACCGAGGTGCGGGCCTACGGCGTACATGGCTCCCCGGCCCAGGCGGTCGCCCACGCGGTGCTGGAGCTGGCGGACCGGCTGCCCGACCTCTGCGTCAGCGGCATCAACTACGGCGAGAACCTGGGCCTGTCCCTGACCTGCAGCGGCACCCTCGGCGCGGTGTTCGAAGCCTTCAGCCACGGCATCCCCGGCCTGGCGATGTCCCTGGCCACGCCCCTGCACCTGCAGCATGCCGAGGATTATCCCGAGCTGTCCTGGAGTGCCGCGCAGTACTTCACCGGGTTGTTGGCCGCCGGGATCCTGGATCACGGCCTGCCGGCGGCAACCAGCCTGCTCAACGTCAACGTCCCGGCTTCGGCCACCGCCACCACCGGGATCCGCATCACCCGGCAAAGCCGGCTGGCCCATTCGGTCTTTTCCCGGCCTGCCGCGCGCAGCTTCGACACCGCCCTGCAGCTGGGCACGGAACTGAATCCCCAGCTCTCCCGGGTGGAAACGGACAGCGATATCCATGCGCTCTGCTTCGGAAAAGTCGTCTCGGTCACCCCGATCGGCTGGGATCTGTCTGCGAACGCAACACTTGAATGCAAACCATTGTGAGGGAGGTGCTCAGTGTGCAAGAAACGGTTCAACGCAATCCCAGTCCTGATCCTGGCTCTGGCGATGCTTGCCAGCGGCTGCCGGAGCAGCGCGGTGCGGGTCAGTTCGAAGGAGTTCACCGAGCAGCTCCTGCTCGGCCAGATCACCTTGCTGACGCTGGAGAACGCCGGCTACAAGGTGGAGGACAAGACCGGCATCGCCGGCTCCAACAAGTTGCGGAGCGCCCTGCTCAACAAGGATATCGACATCTACTGGGAATACACCGGCACGGGCTGGCTGTCCCACCTGCAGCACAGCGACCCCATCGCCGACTCGCAGCAGTGCTATGAGAAGGTCCGGGACGAGGACCGCAAGAACGGCATCGAATGGCTGCAGTTCGCCCCGTTCAACAACACCTATACGGTGATGATGCGCAAGCCCCAGGCCGACGCCCTGGGGATCAAGACCCTGAGCCAGATGGCCGCGCAATCCGACCGGCTGTCCTTCGCCGTGGACCACGAGTTCACCGCCCGCCCCGACGGCCTGCCCGGGCTGGTGGCGGCCTACGGGCTGAAGCAGAAGGAGGACAAGATCATCGTCATGGACAATGCGATCATCTACAAGGCGCTGAAGGAAAAGCAGGCGGACCTGGGCATGGGCTTCGCGACCGATGGCCGGATCGAGGCCTTCAACCTGGTCAATATCGTGGACGATAAGCACTTTTTCCCGGCCTATAACCCGTCGCCCAACCTGAGGACCAAATTTGCCCAGGAGAATCCGAAGATTGTCGATATCCTGAACCAGGTCTCCGCAAAGCTAGATAACCAAACAATCATGAAGCTCAACTACCAGGTTGACATCGAGCAGAAGGTGCCCCGGGAAGTCGCGCAGGCATGGCTGAAGCAGGCCGGGCTGATCAAGTGACCACGGCCTTCTGATCAGCTGTCCTGGCCATCCTGACATGTGAGGGAATGCATGGCGTTCATAGGATTCTTCGTCGCCAGGTGGCAGACGATCCTGCAATTGACCATCGAGCACCTGGTCATCGTCCTCGTGGCGATGGTGATTTCCATCGTGCTCGGGGTCAGCGTGGGCATCCTGATCTGCCGGAGCCGCACCCTCGCCCGGATCGTCCTGAACCTGACCAACATCATGATGACCATCCCCAGCCTGGCGCTGTTCTCCCTGCTCATCCCGGTCCTGGGCATCGGCAAGGCGCCGGCCATCGTCGGGCTGGTCGCCTACACCCAGCTGCCGCTGGTGCGCAACGTCTACACCGGGATCACCGGCATCAACCCGGCGATCATCGAGGCTGCCCAGGGCATGGGCCTCACGGAGCGCAAGATCCTGTTCAAGATCAAGCTGCCCCTGGCCTTCCCGGCGGTGATGGCCGGCATCCGCACCGCCACCGTCATGGGCATCGGCATCGGCGCGATCGCGGCGTATATCGGCGCCGGCGGGCTGGGCGTGTTCATTTTCCAGGGGATCAGCCGCACCAATGACAAGATGGTCCTGATCGGCGCCGTCTTGATCTCCCTGATCTCCATCCTGACCGATCGCGTCCTGGCCAGGGTTCAGCGGAAGTTCAATCGATGATTAAATTTGAATGCGTTTCGAAGCGATATCCCAACGAGCCGGTCGACGCCGTCGACCGGCTGAGCCTGCATATCCGCGCCGGCGAGATCTGCATGCTGGTCGGGCCCTCGGGGTGCGGCAAGACCACCACGATGAAGATGGTCAACAAGCTGATCGAGCCCACCTCCGGCACCATCCACATCGACGGCCGCGACAGCAGGGCCATCGACACCATCGAACTGCGCCTGAACATCGGCTACATCATCCAGGAGATCGGCCTGTTTCCGCACATGACGGTGGCCGAGAACATCGCCACGGTCCCGGTGGAACTGGGCTGGACCAAGGCGCGGATCAGCGCCCGGATCGACGAGCTGCTGGAGCTGGTCGACCTGGACCCGAGGATCTACCGGCAGAAGAAGCCCCGCGAACTCAGCGGCGGCCAGAAGCAGCGGGTGGGCGTGGCGCGGGCGCTGGCGGCGGATCCCAGGATCATGCTGATGGACGAGCCGTTCGGCGCGCTGGACCCGATCACCCGGGCCAAGATGCAGGACGAGTTCCTGAAGATCCAGGAGAAGATCCGCAAGACCATCGTCTTCGTCACCCACGACATCGAAGAGGCCATGAAGATGGGCGATCGGATCGCCGTGCTGAAGGCGGGCCGGATGGTCCAGCTGGGCACGCCGATGGAGATCCTGGCCCATCCGGCCGATCCCTTCGTATCGGAACTGATCGGCGGCCGCCAGGCGCTCAAGATGATGAACTTGATCTTCTGCGACCGGCTCATGCACGAGGTGGTCGCGGTCGACCGCGGCCAGAGCGTGGAAGGGGCGCGGCGGCTGATCGCCGAATCGGGCGCGGGCCGGCTGGTCCTGTCCTCCGGCGGCGTCCACGAGCGCTTCTACGTGGATGCCCAGACGCTGGCCCAGACGCACGATTTCAACGCCGCCATCCGGCCGATCGCCCGCGCCCTGCGCCTGCGCGCCTCCGCCCAGGACGCCTTGTCGGAGATGCTCCGGACCGGCGAGCGTTTCCTGTTCGTGGAAGACGACAGCCATGAGGTCAAGGGCGTGGTCGACCTGGAGGACCTGTTCCGGCAGGTGAGCGAGCATGAGCATGCAGACCAGGCCTGAAGGGCGCGGCCACCTGGGCAGCCTCGGCAAGATCGCCGGTTTCCTGGCCATCGGCATCTTCATGACCGTGGATGTGGTGCGCTGGCCCCAGGACAGCATGGTGGCCCGGCTGGTCAGCTACCGCAAGATCCTGGAACTGCTGGGCCAGCACCTCTATATCGTCGGCATCTCCAGCGCGCTGGCGATCCTGACCGCCGTCCCGGCCGGCATTCTGCTGACCCGGCCGCGCCTGAAAAGCTGGGCGGCCCGGGTGGTGAGCCTGGTCAATATCGGCCAGACCGTGCCCAGCCTGGCGATCATCGCGCTTTCGGTGGGCCTGCTGGGCATCGGCGCCCGCACCGCCATCATCGCCATGTGGATCTATTCCCTCCTGCCGATCCTGCACAACACCCTGGTCGGCATCCAGGACGTCGACCCGGCGATCATCGAAGCGGCCAACGGCATGGGCATGAAGCCCGCCCACGTGCTCATGAAGGTGGAGGTGCCCCTGGCGCTGGCCATGATCCTGGCGGGCATCCGCACCGCGGTGACCATCAACATCGGCTCGGCCATCCTGGCCGCCTTCGTGGGCGGCGGCGGGCTGGGCAACCTGATCATCGCCGGCAACAACATCAGCCGCATGCAGGTCCTGGTGCTGGGCGCGGCGTTGCCGGTGCTGATGGCCCTGTCGGCCGACGCGCTCTTTGAAATGATCGAGCAGCGCACCAGGATCTGAATCCCGAGGTACCCATGAAAATCATCGACGTCCAGACCTTCGTGGTCGGCAACCCGCTCCCCGGCGTCGGCGGGCGCTACTTCGTGTTCCTCAAGCTGAAGACCGACGCCGGCATCGAAGGGCTCGGCGAAGTGTACTGCGTGCCGTTCCACCCGTCGGTGGTGGAGCGGATGATCCAGGACGTGGCCGGGCGCTATGTGATCGGCAGGGAGCCGCACGACATCGAGCGCATCTGGCGCAGCCTCTATTCCAGCGGTTTCACCCAGCATCCGGACCTGACCATGATGGGCCTGCTCAGCGGCATCGAGATGGCCTGCTGGGACATCATCGGCAAGGACGCCGGCCAGCCGGTCTACAAGCTTCTGGGCGGCCAGGTGCATGAGAAGCTGCGCAGCTACACCTACCTGTATACCCAGCCCGGGGACAAGACCGACGTCTACCTCGACCCGGTCCTGGCCGCCGAACGCGCCGCCGAGTACGTGGCCAAGGGCTTCACGGCGGTGAAATTCGACCCGGCCGGCCCGTACACCGCCTTCGACGGCCGGCAACTGTCCCTGGCCGCCCTGGACCGGTCGGAAACCTTCATGCGGCTGCTGCGCGAAGCCGTGGGCAGCCAGGCCGACCTGCTGTTCGGCACCCATGGGCAGATGACCGCCTCGGGCGCCATCCGCCTGGCCCGGCGCATCGAGTGCTATGACCCGCTCTGGTTCGAAGAGCCGGTCCCGCCCGACAACCCCCGGGAGATGGCCCGGGTCGCGCGCGCCACCACCATCCCCATCGCCACCGGCGAGCGGCTGGCCACCAAAGTCGATTTCCTCCGCCTGCTCGAGGAGGGCGCGGCTTCGATCCTGCAGATGGACCTGGGCCGGGTGGGGGGCATCCTGGAGGCCAAGAAGATCGCCGGCATGGCCGAGGCGCACCACGTGCAGATCGCCCCGCACCTGTACTGCGGCCCGGTGGTGGGCGCGGCCAACATCCAGCTCGCCACCTGCAGCCCCAATTTCCTGATCCTGGAGGGCATCCTCGACTGGACCGGCTTCCACGCGCAGATCCTCAAGAAGCCCATCCAGTGGCAGGACGGCTTCGTCATCCCGCCCACCGAACCCGGGCTGGGCGTGGAACTGGATGAAGCCGTGGCCCTGGCCCACCCCTACACCGGCACGGAGCTGCACCTGGACATGGCCCGCGAGCCGCTGGATGGCGTCGAGGGCTGATCAAGCTTTCGGGCCTTCGTGCTGGCTGACCAGCCAGTCGACAAACGCCCTCATGTGGGCCGGCTTGTCGGCGTCCAGCGGCACCAGCGCGTAGAAGGTCGAGCCCGGCGCAAGCAGGGCGGGGAATGGCGTCTGCAGCCGGCCGGTGGCGCACTCGGTCTCGAGCGTGGGAAAGGGACCGATGCCGAAACCGAGCCCATCGAGCACCGCATGCAAGGTCACGAAAAAATGGTCGAAGCGCAGGGTCCGGTTGGCACGCAGCGTGGGCCGGTTCGCGGCTTCAAGCCAATCTTCCCAGTCGCGCGGGCGGGATTCGCTGGTCAGCCAGGTCTCGTTGACCAGCTCCTCGACGCTCCTGATGCCGGTCCGGGAGAGCAGCGCCGGACTGGCGATGACGGTATTCGCTTCCCGGAAGAGCGGCCACGCCTGGAACTGGCCGCCGTTCGGCACGTAGCGCCGGATGGCGACATCGAAGCTTCCGCTGAACGCCGGCTCCGTGGAAAGCACGGTCGAGACGCGCACGTCCACCTCCGGGCAAACCTCGGCAAAGGAATGCAGCCGCGGGATCAGCCAGCGCATCGCGACCGTGGCCAGGGCGCTGACCCGGATGATCTTCACCTGCTGGTTCTTGCCGTAGCGTTCCGCGGCGTCCGCCACGTGGTCGAACGCGGCGCTGATTTCCCGTGCCAGCGCCCGGGCATGGGGAGACGCCACCATGCTTTGCCCTTCGCGCACGAACAGCGGCTGACCCAGCCAATCCTCGAGAATCGCGATCTGCCGGCTGACCGCGCCGTGGGTCAGGTTCAGCTGCCGGGCCGCGGCCGAATAGCTCCCGGCACGGGCCGCGACTTCGAAGATGCGCAAGGCGTTGAGCGGGGGAAGCGAATGTCTCATATGTGAACTTTCCGCACAGGTATGGCGAGTTTTTGTTGGTTGTGTGAGGAACTTGTTCATCCTACGCTGAAGCCCATTCAAAGAGAACGGATACCCATGACGAATGCACCGGGTTATGCCAAAGGGCGACGCACGCTCATCGTTGCGGGCATGGCCCACGCGCTGCACGACGGCTACACGGACACGATCTTCGTGCTGCTTCCGGTGTGGCAGGTGGAATTCGGCCTCGGCTACGGGGTGATCGCCATGCTGCGCGGCCTCTACGCGGGGGCGATGGCCGGGCTGCAGGTTCCGGCGGGCGCCCTGGCGAACCGCCTGGGCGGCCGGGCGGTGCTGGCGCTCGGCACCGCGCTCGCGGCCCTGGGCTACCTGCTGGCGGGGTTCACGGGCAGCTTCCCCGGGCTCTGCCTCGCCCTGGCGGCGGGCGGCGCCGGGTCCAGCACCCAGCACCCGGTCGGCTCGGCGGCGGTGGCGCGGGCGTACGGGGCCAAGGCGCGAGGCCCCCTGGGCATCTTCAATTTCAGCGGCGACCTGGGCAAGGCCGCCCTTCCCGCCGCCGCCTCGCTGCTGCTGATGCGGCTGCCCTGGCGCGGCGTGCTCGGGCTGATGGCGGGGTTAGGCCTCGTCTGCGCCATCGCCATCGCCCTGTTCATGCCGGCGACGCCGCCCGGGCAGGCCCAGGTTCCGGAGGCCGCGCGCCAGGGCGGAGGCCGAGGCGGGTTCCCGCTGCTGTTCACCATCGGCGTCATCGACACCGCCGTGCGCATGGGCCTGCTGACGTTCCTGCCGTTCCTGCTCAAGGCCAAGGGCGCGGCCCTGCCCACGGTCGGCCTGGGCCTGGCCCTGGTATTCCTGGGCGGAGCCGGGGGCAAGTTCACCTGCGGCTGGCTTGGCGGCCGGCTCGGGGTGCTGTGGACGGTGGTGCTCACCGAAGGCGGGACGGCCGCGGCCATCCTCCTGGCGCTGGCGCTGCCGCTGACGGCGGCGCTGGCGGTGCTGCCCCTGCTGGGCATCATGCTGAACGGCACCTCGTCGGTGCTCTACGGCACGGTGCCGGAGCTGACCGCCGCCGACCAGGGCGAACGGTCCTTTGCGCTGTTCTACACCGGCACCATCGGCGCCGGAGCCATCTCCCCGGTGCTCTATGGCCTGCTGGGAGACGCAGTCGGGGTGACCTGGGCCACCGCCGCCACCGCCATCACCGCCCTGGCCACCCTGCCCCTGGCCATGCTGCTCGCGCCGCACCTGGCCAAGGGTCCGGCCCGGCTCCCCTGATCCGGAAGGCCATGCCCATTGCTGCTCCCTTTCTCCCTTGCGCAGGTAAGGAAAATAGAGAAAATGTAAGGGTGACAAGGAAGAGGTGCGCAGTGATCCCGAAGTCCACCCTGACAAGTAAAGGGCAAGTCACGATCCCCCTGGCCATCCGGGAAGCACTTGGCTTAAGTGCTGGAACCCAGCTGAGCTTCGAGTTGATGGGTGGAGAACTGCGGGTTCGGGCCATCAGCAAGAAGACCTGGCCCGATCTATGGAGCATGGCTGCAGGCGTCCCCCGGCCGACCAAGCCAGTCGATGTGAGCGCGGCCATCCAGGCGGCCGTGAAAGAGCGGTCTGACCGATGATCGGAGTGGATACCAATATCCTGGTTCGGGCCATCCTTGACGATGATCCGAAGCAATCCCCGCTTGCCCGTCGCGCCATTGAGAACGCCAGGGATATTCTTGTGCCGATAACCGTGCTGATGGAACTGGCTTGGGTCTTGAAATCGGTCGGCTGGAGCCGCCACCAAATTCATCAGGCCCTTTCCACCCTTGCCCAGCAGCCAACCGTTCACTTGGACAGAGCCATGGAAGTTCAAGCCGCGTTGGACGACTTCAAGTCGGGTCCGGCTGATTTTGCGGATTATTTGGCGCTTCACCAAGCCAGATCGCTCGGAGCAAGAAAACTGCTTACTTTCGACCGCAAGCTCGCCAAGTCGGCTGGTGCAGAGCGATTGCAATAGTACTTGCCGGGCCCCGGAAACCTTGGCCCTGGCGGCGCAATTGTGGGAGGACGGCCGGCGGAAGATGATGGTGGCTCGATGGGTGATAAGCAGGGCCATGTCCGGGGTTGAATGCAACGGTTAGTTAGGCAGAGGCGGAAGCATGAAGATGCAGTCCGAGGGCTCGCACCACCTTGATAAAGGTTTCTAATTCGGGATTCCCCTCGCCAGAGAGGGCCCGATAAAGTGATTTGGGGTTCAGCCCTGTTTCTTGCGCAATCTCGGCCATGCCTTGTGCCCTTGCGATGGCGCCAAGGGCAGCGGCAAGCACTACCGTGGCCTCGCTTTTGATGTGCTCATCGATGCGAGCGCGAACGACAGCATTGGCAGACACGAATCACCTCTGAGCTGCGTTGTAGCTCACACTGGATATCTAGCAAGGGTGACGAACCACAGATTCGATTACAGTTGACGGCCTCTGCAAAAGGAAGCGCCCGGCTCGCTGGCCGCTATTATCGTTCCGGCCTCGGAGGGGAAATGGGTGAGCTCAGAAACCTTCCTTCGGCCACCGCTCCTCCAGCTCTTCCGCAAGGACGCGGCTCCTGCACTCCGGGCAGACACCGTGGCTGAACCTGGCTTGGGTTCGCTCCGTGATGTATTGCTCCACCTGCCGCCAGTATTGCTGGTCATCCCGGATCTTCTTGCAGTAGCTGCAGATGGGGATGATGCCTTCCAGGGTGCGGACCCGTTCCAGGGCGTCCTGGAGCTGGCTGATGGTCTCCTCCTTCTGGGACTGGACAACCCGGAGGGCTTCCTCGGTATTCTTCTGGTCGGTGATGTCATAGAACCAGAAGGCGATTCGCGCCTTGCTGTCGAAGAAGACCTGGTGGGCGGACATCAGCGTCCAGCGTGGCTTGCCGCCAGCGCCGCGCAGCTGCACTTCGAGGCCGCGCACCACGCCGCCACCCCGGATCTGCTCCAGAGCCTTCTCGTATGGGCCAGGGCTCTCGAAGATATCGTCGGGTGGCGTGTACCTGACTTCAGGGAAGAAGCGGCCCAGAAGCCGGATCATGGGATCGTTAATGAAGTATATTGTTCCGACCTCGGGCTCCACGATCATCACCGCTGCGCTGGACAGGGTGAGGATGTCGCGGAGGTTGCGCTCCATGCGCAGGAAGTCTTGGGCCAACTTGTGCTCTGGCAGGGCGGCCAAGCGGCGTCCCTCGCGGCCGTGGCCCCTCACCGGGGGCCAGGTGGGAAGGCCTGGCATGGGGACGTTCCCGCAGGCGAAGGAAACCACCCCTGCCTTCGCATCCACGTAAGGCAGCAGGAGACGACACCAGGTGGTGGTGATGAGCTTGGGGGAGGAGATAACCTCCGTATAGAGCGGTTCGTGCCGCACCGCGGAGGCCAGGTAGCTGGAAGCGTAGAGCAGGGAGTGCTCCATGAAAGAGGCCATGTCCACGGTGGTCCGGCCCGTCCAGTTCATGTTCGCGTGGGCAGCCAACTCCTCGCCATAGTGCCTGTAGCGGAAGGACCTGCCGTCCTCCAACAAATCCAGGAACATCATGACCGATGAGAGCTCGCCATAGGCCTCGGGCCGGCAGTCCTCCATGGAGGGCAGGTCCCGGTCCCCCGCATGGACCTTCCAGATGGCGTGCATGGCCCCCAGGCGCTCCCCGGGCATGGAGGCCACCTCGGGCGACCACACGCAGTGGGGCTCCGGGATGCCCCACTGGTCCAGCAGATCCGCCACAGGATCTAAATCTTCCTCGATCCAGGCAGGCACCAGCCGGTGGAGCACGGCCTCGTGACGCGCGGTAAAGGTGGGGTGCTCTGGCTGGGTCGACAAGTGGGATCTCAAGTAAGGGTTGCAAGGAGCGGAGAAAGTCTTGATTCAAGATTAGAAGCATGGGGCAGCCGGTGGACAGGAATTACGATCACCTTGTGGGGGGTTTCTCCGGGTAAGGGGAATTCCTTCCCCTGCGCGGTCCACGCCCAGCCCGAGGAGGTCAACATGAAAACCGTCCAGGGGGCTGGAATGACAGATTCGATTACAGTCGACGGCCTCTGCAAACGAAGCGCCCGGCTTGCCGGGCGCTTCATGTGCGAGGGCTCCGATTATTCATTAATGGCCCGAATAACTAAGGCAAAGCCGTAATCCTGAACGTGGGTTGTTACCTCGCTGGGTTGGGGTCGT
>Ga0181535_10000315_pt1 | contig 74744 bp, 73 predicted proteins | sample PEATcosm2014_Bin_44_FD_119774 | JGI IMG/M metagenome (GOLD analysis project Ga0181535, IMG submission 119774) | Peatland microbial communities from MTU Mesocosm Facility, Houghton, MI, USA - PEATcosm2014_Bin17_30_metaG | ecosystem: Environmental > Terrestrial > Soil > Wetlands > Peat | place... | reverse complement strand
TTTCCGCAATATTTTATAAGGTAAACCTACAATGTATCTAGGCAATCTGCCTAAGTGACTCAGCCCGGTAGAGTACCTCCTTGGTAAGGAGGAAGTCGCGAGTTCGAATCTCGCCTTAGGCTTGAATTAAATTTTCAATTTTTTTGGGTTCTTTTGTCAAAATAACCCCAGATTATTTCCCTATTGCTTAACTCTATAAACATCATGGCTGGCACAAAGTCCGGTCGGATTGTACTCCTTTTCAGGTCACAATCTCATCTCAAACGATTATCCTGTTTTAGCAACGGGCATTCAGGCCGCGTGCATAAATGGCAGGTAAGGTTCTGTAACGTCTTTGGTATCTGATGTATTTTGTAATTATTTCCCGTATTTTCTTATTCGCTCCATCAGGTATCTTCGACTTCAAAAATGGATCAGTTATTCCTGCTGATATATCATCGTGCTCAAAAACGCAAAAGCTGTCGACACTCGACAGAACAGTTCTCTTAAAAATGAAAGGATGTGTCAATATTTTTCAAAGTGCGAATACGAAGAAGTTCCAGGTGAGGTGTGTAAAAAAAATGGGTTGATCATCGCCTGGTACGCAGGGCAATACCGGCGACAACCCCGCAGCCGATGAGTGCAGAGACCATGTCATATCCCGGCGACTTTTTTGTCGTGGTGGCTACTACAGCGTTTTGCTTGGCAAGCCAATCTGCTGTGGAGGAATCCGTTGTCTTGGCAGCCGTGATGGCGAAGGTTGGCGCCAATGATGTTGGGATAGGTGTTACCTGTGTCACGGTTTGTGCGCCGCCAGTCACCGTTATAAGATTCGTTTTTGTGGCAACATTGCTGCCTTCGGTGTTTGTTGCAATCAGGGTGATGGTATATGTTCCGGCAGTGGAGTAGGTGTGAACCGGATCCTGAACCGAACTTGAAATGCCATCGCCGAAACTCCATGTCCACGATGTTGGCGTATTGGTCGATGAATCAGTGAACTGGACCATCAGAGGGGCAGTCCCGGATGTGGGATCCGCGGTAAAACCCGCTACCGGTGCCGCAGCCCCGACTACGATATAGTCAGTCATAGTTGTAGTATTGGTGCCAACCGAGTTCTTTTCTGTCAGGGTCACCGAGTATGTCCCGTTGTTCACGTAGATATTGGTGGGATTTTCAAGAGTGCTGGTATTGCCATCCCCAAAGATCCAGCTCCATGATGCCGGGGACCCGGTTGATGCATCTGTAAACGTTACCGAAAGGGGTGCAGATCCAGATGATGGCGAGGCAGAAAATATCGGTACCGGGATGGTCGTTGCTGTCGCTGCAAAGGTGTATTTGTCACCGGCTGCTGATGTGGAGGTGCCGCTGGGTGTCGTAACAAGTACGTCAACTGTACCAACCGTTGTAGTGGCCGGGGTTGTTGCGGTGATTGACGTACTGCTGACAACCGTGAAACTGGTAACTGCGGAGCCTCCAACGGTTACCGCAGTCGCTCCGGTGAAGCCCGTTCCGGTGATTGTTATCGCAGTGCTGGTGGAAACCGGGCCGTATGCTGGTGAGACGGCTGTCACGGTTGGAATTGCTGTATAGGTGAATGCTCCCGTCCCGGTTGTTATGCCCCCGGGTGTGGTAATGACGACGTTAGCGGTTCCGGCTGTGCCGGCCGGGGTTACTGCAGAGATCGACGTAGAGCTGACAACTTGAAAACTGGTAGCTGCTACCCCTCCAAAGGTTACTGCGGTCGTACCGGTAAATCCGCTACCGGTGATTGTTACCAATGTGCTACCAGCAGTCGAGCCGGTTGCCGGTAAAATGTTGGTGAATGTCGGAGCCGGAGCTGTGTAGGTGAATAATCCTGTCCCGGTTACGGGGGCGCCACTGGATATGGTGACGATAACGTTAGCGACTCCGGCTGTGCCTGCCGGGGTTATTGCTGTGATTGAAGTATCGCTGACAACTACAAAACTGGTGGCTGTTGCACCTCCAATGATTACCGCTGTCGCATTGGTAAAGCCGCTACCGGTGATGGTTACCGGTGTACCCCCGGCAGTCGAACCGGTTGCCGGTGAGATGCCGGTCACTGTTGTTGTCGCTGACACAGGTAAGCAAATACCTGCAAAAACAAGCAGGACCATGCACCCGATAAAAACAATCTCTCGTCGGGTCACTGGGCATCACCGGTCGTTTCATCGCCAAGTATGTCATCCATTCTATTGCCGATCATAATTTTACATCCTCTGTATGATAGCACAACGTCGTTATACCTCCCAATGCCGGAACGCAGTGGTACGAACCGTATTTGGGGGGTTTGTGTACAATATCACATTTTTTTAAATTGCAATTTACACCTGCTATTATAAACATTGTACCTTTCATTTCCGGATAAATGCGCACACATTAAAACCATAACCTGCGCCTCGGGCCGGGGGATATCAGATTTCCCTGAAGGCTGAAGAGGCTGGCACGGAGTCACACCCGTCTGCCGGGGTAATTGCGGAATTATTCTCTATTAAACCCAAAATGGGTGCCTTATCAAATCCGTTTTTAATGGAGATGTCCCCAAATAAAAAAAAGTCTAGGACTGAATTCCAAAGAGACTCTTGAACATCCCGATAATCTGATCCAATATCCCGCCTGATTGATTCATTTTCGAATTTGTAGTAGTGGTTGTTGTAGCGGGTGTCTGGATGGAATCAGATATGACAGCGGTCTCGGTAACCTGAGAATTGGTGACAACATTCCCGGTTTTATCAACTTCATAGGCGTTCAGCATGGTCCTGGAGGAGGTTGTATTCACCACAGGAGTTGTGCCCGTTAACGTGACACTCATCACTTCACTGCCATGTCCCTGGTATGACAATATGATACCGCTCAGGTCAAGCGTCTGGTTATAGAAACCTGGTGTCACGGCCGACCCTCCATCACTCGTCGTAATCGTGTATGACCATGTCGGATTCACTAGGTCCGTTGTCATTACAAGATCGCTACCAGAAGGGAATGTTGCCTCAGATGTGTTTGCCGGGAATTCGACCGTGAATGAAACTTTTACCGGTGTATTCTGGGCCAATAATCCGGACGGAGCAATCGTGTAACTGTCAACATTCCATGCTGATACGAACGGAACACACACAGCCAGAAAGACGGTTGCAAGAATAACCAGTTTTGTCAGTTTTTTCATCGTTAACCTCCCACGAAAAAAGGAACGAAACATTCTTTGTATTCCCTAATTTCTTAACCCTGCAATTAATAAAATTGTCTGCGCCTCTTAAAATCCTTAAAAACCCAAACGTTTCTGAAAAGATACGCGGATCGGGGTTTTATTTCCGCCAGCAGTTCCTGGAACATTGCGTGGGCCTTTTGATTCCCGATTGTACATGCCAGGACATCCCTGATAAATATCCCGGTTCACAGTTTTTTCTTCAGTTCCTCTGCATAGAGTTTGAGGAACCAGCCGTTCATGCTGTACGACAGGCTGAGGGAATTGTAAAAATAATTCAGCAGTTTTTCCCTGACCGTATCTGATTTGACCCTGTTAATCTTATCATATTCGTCGTATAACCGGAGGAGCGTGTCCCGGGGCAGCGTCCGGATCCGTTTCTCAAAATACCGGATCTGCAGGTCTGTCATGAAATCGTCATTCCCGGATGACTTTTTTATATAGTCCACAAAAAAAGGCTCGGTCTTCCGGATAAAACGTCCGCGGAGATCGTCCATCCTCGAACGGCTGATAAACAGGTTCCTGATCTTTTTATGTATTTTCGTGACGAGGGAAAAGTCCTGCAGCTGGTTTTCAATAAAATCGGTATATTCCTGTTGTTCTTCCCGGGATAGCATACCCGGTATTGTAGGCCGGCTCCCAAAAAATTATCGACTCTTCTTTTTTTTAGTAAATCCACAAAAACCCTGCGAGGGTCACCCGGGCCGGACTCAGGTTTCCCTGGCCGGCCCCGGGTCTGCACCGGTTCCGCTCTCCCCAAACAGGCTCCCGACACCCATCAGCGTGTTGATCCAGCGGAGCTCATCGCTGAACTGGAAGAGGGTCATGAGCATCAGCGTAAAGGGAACGGCAAAGAGCATGCCGGCAAGCCCGAGTAGCCAGCCCCAGAAGATGACCGAGAGGATGACAACGAGAGCCGGTATCTCGAATTTACGTGCCGCAAGCCAGGAAAAGACCGGGTTCTCCACGATCAGGTTGAGGATGCAGACAAGCACGATCACCGCGACCGCCCCCCAGATCCCGAACTGGAGCCAGGCAAAGAAAATGGCGGGGATCGCCGCGATGACAAGGCCGAAGTACGGGATGTAGCCGAGGATAAAGGTCAGGACCCCCCAGAGGATCGCAGCATGCACGCCCATGATGGTGAGGACTCCGCCAAAGAGCAGGCCGTGGACGAGGTTGGTCTCGGTGCGGACGACGATGAAATCGATCACAAAGCCGCTCATCCGGGAAAGCTGACGGAGTTTTTCCGGTTCGCCGTGCAACATCGATTCGACCCGTTCAATCAGCCGTGGTGCTTCAAGCAGCATGAAAAACGTCGTTACGGCGACAAAAAAGACATCCATAAGTGCCCCGCCGAGATTCAGGAGCGACGAGAGCAGGGCCGGGATAATGTTCCCGAGGTCCGGTGTGGCAGGGAAGAATTGTCCGGTGCTATAACCGTGTGCACTGAGGAACGCGGTGATATCCCCGAGCCGTAATGCAAGGTCTTCCTGGTACTGCGGTATGTCGGCGATGATCATATTAAACGAAGAGATGGTCAGGACCACAATCAGGACGATACACAGTGCGGCGATGACCGTCACGACCCCGACAGCGGCAGGTGCCGGGAGGCCTTTTGTGCGCAGCCAGCGGGTTGCCGGGTAGAGAAGAAGCGTGAGGATCAGCGCGACAAGGACAATGGTTATGATCGACTCGGCAGTTTTGATACCAAGGAGAATGACCACAACAAGGGCAAGGCAGAGCAGGATACGCTCGGTGCGTGACAGGGTCGCGGGAAACGTCATCATGCTGGTATCTGTCGGCAGATGATACAAAGATTCCCTTTAGCGAAAGGTTGCCTGCTGCCGAAAAAAAGGTGAATCAGAACCCCGGCTGCTCGCGGCTTTCCCACTTCGCAAAGCCGAGCCGGGCAAAGAAGACCGCAGGGATCAAGAGGAGAACTGCACCGAGCGCGGCAAACGGTGCGGCAAATACGACCGCCGAGAGGACGATAAGGGCGGCCCCGGTCAGGGCAAGGTACGTGACCATGACCCTGACATCGTACACAAGCACGCTCGGCGAGAGGCCGGTCAGCCAGACCGTGAGCCCGAGACTGTAGAACGAGACCGAGAGGCAGAGCACGACCGCCGGCACAAGATAGATTGCCTGCCCGGAGAGCACAGCGACTGCCGCAATGAAGAGTGCCGGGATGATCTGGAGGACGGAAAAACTCACGATCTTGCTTTTGATAAGGGTGCGGACGCTGACCGGCAGGCATGCGTAGGCCCCGAACGTATCGAACATCGTGATCCACGTGTACATGGTCGATGCAATCACGCCGGTAACAAGGGCAAACTCAAGGAGCACGCCGTAGGCTGGCAGGTATCCTGAAAGGAGCGAGAGGAAGAACCAGATCACGACCAGCGGGATCAGGAATGAGAAGAGGGTCTGGCCGACCATGCCGCCGCTCCGGTATATGTCGATAAGATCCTTTGCTGCAAGGGGCGGGCTCGGAAAGATCGAGAGTTTTTTTGCGAGCGGCACAAGCAGGCTCCTGTGGTGTTTTGTTGCATCGGAGGATTCCGGGGAGAAGAGCCAGATCGAGACACAGAAAAGGAGGGCAATGACTGCACAGGAGAGGACAAGGCCGGTCCATGAGAATGCAAGGAACAGGCGCAGCGGCGGGTAGAACCGTGCCGGGTTCTGCCCGGTAATAAGGGCAAGCGCCCCGGCAGCCCCGGCAAGGATGATGAGGACCACCGCGAGCGCAGGTTTCGAGCGCGAATAGACCGAGGAGAGGAAAAAGACGGCGCAGAGCCCGGATAAAAACGAGAGCGTGAGCGTGAGCGCAAGGAGCAGGGGCAGGGTGACCGGGACACCGATAAAGGGCGAGGCGAGCAGGAACCCGAGCGCGAGCGGGAGCACCCAGAGGACAAAGTAGTAGAGCGTGTCTTTGACGACAAAATTTGCAAAGATGAACCGTTCGGAGAGCGGCAGGCTCCGTGCGGAATAGGAGAGCAGGCTTGCCTGCCCGAACCGCCGGTTCATCACCTCGGAGCCAAGGAGGCCGAAGGCTCCCACCATGAAGCCGAGCATCATGTAGTTCGCATGGAGGATGAGCGAGAGTTCCCCGGCCGGCAGCGCCTGGCGCATGAGCGGCAGAAGGAACGAGCCCATGAACGCGATCCAGAAGATGAGGACGGGAAAGAGCGCAAAGGAGAGGCTCCCGAACATCGTCGAGTGGACCCGCCACTCTTCCTTTACCATCGCAATAAAGAGATCAAGCATGGCTGCCACTCTTCACGAGCGAAAGGAAGAATTCGTCAAGGTGCCGGTGCTCTGCCGTAAGATCGGCAACGGGCCCGGCATGGAGGATGTTTCCCTTGTGCAGGATTGCAAACCCCGAGCAGATCTCCTCGGCGACTTCGAGGATGTGAGTCGAGAGGAAGATCGTGTTTCCGGCCCTCACGTAATCCCTGAGGTAGTCCTTGACAAGATGCTGCATGATCGGGTCGAAATTGATGAGCGGTTCGTCGATCAGGGCGAGCTCTGGTGTGTGGACGAAGGCCTGCGCAAACATCAGTTTCTGCCGGGTCCCTCTGGAGAGGTCCTTGCAGAGCACGTCTTTTTTGTCGGCAAAGTCAAGGAAGTCAAACCACCAAGCGGCCCGCTCATCGATATCGGGGATCTTACGGATCGCACCCACGAACTGCAGGTACTCCGAGGCCGTAAGAAAACTCGGGGGCGTCTCCTGCTCGGGGATGATCCCGACACGCTCCCGGACATGGACCGGCTCTTTCTGCACATCGATCCCAAGGACCGTTGCCGTGCCGGCAGTCGGCCGGATCTGGCCGGTCAGCATCTTTATCATCGTTGACTTGCCGGAGCCGTTTGGGCCTAGGAGGCCGTAGAGCGCCCCTTTTTCCACCGACAGGCTCACGTGGTTGACAGCCGTCAGGTCTCCATACACTTTCGTGAGGCCCTGGGCCTCAATGACATTTTCACTCATCTGTTTTCTCCGGGTACTTCCTGTTCCATGGTTATCAGCCCCTCGTTTTTGTTCCTGGTTTTTCCTTTGTGCCGCAGGGCTCCCCTGCGGGGTGTGCCGCGATGCCGTTCCAGATAAATAGCAGTCCCTGCCGGGCGAGGATCTCACGCTCTCCGGGATCCAGGGATTCCATGATCCGGGCCGTAAGCCCGGAGAGCGACGAGGCGAGCACCGAACAGAGGAGCCCGGTGTCGCACTCCCTGATGGTTCCTTCCCGTACCCCGTCTCTTACCAGTTCCTCTAAAAAGAGGAAATGCGACATACCCTCCTCATGGGCGGTCGTGGAGACAAAGGGAGAATGGGCAAACTGCTCCATGAACCGGAACTCGTCCGGGTGGGTGGTCGCCCACGCGAGCGCATTCTCCCCGACTTTACGGATCTTTGCCTGCACTGTCGGCTCCCGGTCGACTCCTTCACGCAGCGCGGCGGCAGCCTGGCTCTTGATCTGCCGGTAGAGGGTGTCGATCAGCTCCTCTTTTGTTTTGAAATAAAAAAAGAGCGTACCGGTTGCGACCCCGGCCTCCCGGGAGATCATCGCAGTCGGTGTGCCGTAGAACCCCCGCCCGGTAAAGAGTGCAAGTGCGGTCCTGAGGATCGCGTCCCGTTTGTCAGTTGCCTCCACGCTGCTCACAGCAGGGCCTCCAGCTGATCGCGGGTAAACGGCCCGCCGTGGCCGGTGTAGATGACCGTCGGCCGGGCGTCAAGGATCGTGCGGATGCTCTTTTTTGCCGCGTCCATGTCCTCGGCAAAGAGGGGGAGCCGGGGTTTGTGTGCCGGGAGCATCCCCATCACAAGGTCGCCGATGATAACCTCGCCGGTCGCCAGCTGTACCGAGAGCGATCCCCGGGTATGGCCCGGGGTCGGGACGACCTTGCCATCGATCCCGAACGCGTCGAGCCGGTACGGGGCATCGATCCGGATCACCGGTTTTATCGCGAGATCCGGGGCCGGGGCGTGCTTCCCGATCATGAGTGCAAGCATGCGGCCGAGGAGCGAAGCTGGCATTGCCGGAAGAGTCGTACCCGTGGTAAGGGCGTCTGCTTCACCGCTATGGACAAGCACCGGTGCGCCGGTCGCCCCGGCAAGGGCGGCAGCGCTCCCGAAATGATCGGTGTGCACATGTGTGATGATGATAAGCGCAAGGTCCCAGGGCTTGTACCCCTCTTCCTGCAGGGCGGCGAGGATCTTCGGGGCGTTCCCCGGCAGGCCCGTGTCGACCAGAACCGGCCGGGTTCCCCGGATGAGAAACGCGTTCGCGTGGCCGAGCGGGATCGGGTGGACAAGCGTATTCCGGGGAGGTGCCGCGTCAGTCATGGGACTTCTCCTCTGAAAAGAGGGCGCGGACTTTTGATACCTTGTTCATGCACCACAAGCCTCCCTTGAGCACCGGCACGGTGACACGCATCCCGCCCTCCATATCGGCTTTCACATCCTTCATGAGCTGCGGGATCGGCAGGTGCTGGGGACAGGCCTTCGCACATTTCCCGCACTGCCGGCAGAGCCCGGCATACGAGACATCGCCGATGAGGCCGCCGTGCCGTCCGAAATAGTGGAACTTTGCACTCCGGTCCTTTGGGAAGAGATGGCGGGCGTTGTAGAGCGAAAAACATCCGGGGATATCGACCCCGGCCGGGCAGGGCATGCAGTACCCGCAGCCGGTGCAGCCGACCTTCATAAGCCGGCGGTATGTGTCTTTAACCCGGCCGATACGGGCAAGGTCATCAGGAGTAAGCGACTGCGGGAGTGCGGAACCGGCGACCCGAATGTTCTCATCGATGTGGGCCTCGTCATTCATGCCCGAGAGGACGACGGTCACCTCCGGGTGATCCCAGACCCAGCGAAGTCCCCACTCGGCCGCCGACCGTTTCTCCGGCGCCTCGTCCCAGATCTTCTGTATCTCATCCGGCACCGGCCCGGCAAGGTTCCCGCCGCGCAGCGGTTCCATGACCATCACCGCGAGGTTTTTTTTGGCTGCATACCGGAGTCCTTCGGTCCCGGCCTGGTTGTTCTCGTCAAGGAAATTGTACTGGATCTGGCAGAATTGCCAGTCGTACGCGTCGACAATTTCTTTGAACGCCACAAGAGTGCCGTGGAACGAGAACCCGGCGTTTTTGATCTTCCCGTCACGTTTTGCACGGTCGAGAAATTCCAGCACGCCGAGTTTTTCCAGTTTCTCCCGACTCTCTTTACCCAGGCTGTGGAGCAGGTAGTAATCGATGTGATCGGTCTGTAAAGTTACGAGCTGCCGGGAAAGGATCCGGTCCATGTCACTCGCGGTGCGGATTTCCCAGTGCGGGAGCTTGGTTGCAATACGCACTTTTTCACGGTAGCCGGCAAGGAGTGCTTTTCCCAGGATCTGTTCGCTTTTACCGAAATGGTAGGCAGGAGCAGTATCAAAATAATTAACACCAGAATCGATCGCGTGGCGGATTTGTTGTATTGTCCGCTCTTCATCGATGCCTCTTTTCTTTGCCGGAAAACGCATGCAGCCGAAGCCAAGGATGGAGAGCCGGTCGCCGGTTTTTGGAATGGTACGGTAGAGCACAGGAACACCTCATCAATATGTAAATTGACTGGTCAGTCAGTACGTGGGACGGGCATACTATTTAATTTGTGTGATATAGCGTTTGGCCCCCTAGATCGTATAAAAAACGCCCGTAAAACCGTCCGACTGGAGGTGGTGGAAATTGGACTCTGTATATCTTTTTGTTCGCTAAAATACGCTCAAATTAAGCCCCATATAATGCCCTTTATCGGGTCATATTCGCGTTCTGGCAGCGGTCATTTTCCTCATCAACAGAAAACCCATCCGGGCCCATGATCGGGCCTCAAAACGAGTCTATGTGGTTGTTTTATTTCGTCCGTTTGGCAAAATAAGGCCTATTTGGGCTTATTTTAAATCGGAGCCCGATACGGGCTTTTTTGGGATGCGAAAGGGGCAATCGGAGCCCAAATTGAGCCCGGATTGGATCAGGTCTGTAATAAGGACCCACGGGGAAAACGGTCGGGTCGGGGGTTAAATCAGGTCCGGCAGGTCCCGGATAAGAGCAACAATTGCGAGCCGCAGCTCTTCGCTGATGGCACCGATCCGGTGCTGGAACCGTTCGCGTTGTCCCATGCAACTCTGAAATGTTTTCGGTTATGAACTAAAAAAACTTTCCTGGATGAATTTCCTATAAGGACTATTCTTAATTTCCATTAAAGGAACGATGTAAACTCCAAAATTTTAAAATTTTATACTGGTAAAAGTGACGAAAAAAATCCGGTAAACCATGAATTTTTGCGATATTGCGAATTGGAAAAATTATCCCCCCGTCCCGGGAATCGTTCAGCACGGAAAGAGTGTGATTGGGAACTATCCCAAAAACTTACGGATGTTTGCGGCCTGCAGGATCATGGACTGGAGATCGTTAGTCCGGCAATCGTGGAGTGCAAGAAGAATAGAATCGGTAATCTGCCTGTGCGCATCATGTATCTCACTTCCACAGATTCTCTCTGCTGCTTCCTTCATTGACGGTGAAAGAAACGGCGAGTCGGGATTCATGTACCGGATCGCATCAAGAAGATCCCGGTCAAAATTCACGTACACTTCCCGCACAAACGCAAGATCGTCCCGGTCAAGCGCAGACAACCCAAGAAGTTCCGGGGGAACACCGATGGAGTACAGGGCAGCAGTAAACGTGATAGCGCGGGGCAACGTGATACCGTCAGTGCTCCGGGTATAGCCAAACAGGCCGATATGGAGCTTGCGTTTGCGCCGGCCCGGAATGTAGGCTGCGACACGGTTAACAACATCCGCAAGTGGGTGAAGTTCATCGATGTATGCCCTCGTGTATTTCTCAATAATCTCTCCGCACCGCTTTTCATCGACGGCCATGGGTGCAGCAACCTCGCGCTGTTCGAGTTGTTTTACCGCGGCCTGCACCGCATCCAGCGGATAATCGTACTTGAACGCGGACTGGATGGTGAGGGTATGAGTGGATGGGTACTCGGCGCTGACCCGGTCCACGGTATCCGGCCGAAGGTTGCCCCGGAACGGGGCTGAGCCGACCCCTATGATCGGATAGATGGGGGTACCGGTCCGCTCCTGCAGGATGCTGAGGTTAAACAGGGCGATCTTGTTGAGCAGGACGGCACTGACCAGTCCGTAGTTCATGGCCGGGTCCGAGCGGGCCAAAAAAACCCGCTGGTATGGGAGGTGCTTGTCGAGCAGGTACCGCTTCACGGTTGTGTGGGCACCGAGCATGCTCTTCTGGTCTTCGAAGAGCGGGATCACGTTGATGTGCTGAGGGGCAAACGTCCCGATCCAGTCAGCGATGGTTGTGTCCCTGCCGCCGAGCCGTTTGTACTGCTTACCGCACACGAAATCCGCGTAATACTGGTAAATGTTGTCGATGGCTGTATGTGAATCGGTCATCGGCAGGATCACTTCGAAGATCGGGGCGATATCTTCCTTGTAGAAGAGTTTTGCAGTGTCAAAGGAACGGGGGATGCTCTCCAGGGTTTCGAGCAGGATTTTTCCTTCGGCTTTTTCCACATGGGGATTCGGGACGCGGAGGGTGAGGAAAATATCCTTTCCCAGTTTGTGGTCTGAGAAGAACGAGGCATAGGAGGTCAGGAGCTTTTTAACGACAAAGTTATCCACCTCCTTTCCTTCACAATCCCACATCTGCTCCCTGCAGGTGAGGTGGGAATAGACATAATACGCTTCCCGGACTTCATCCTCACCACCGAATTCAGATGATTCTGCAAAAAATGGCACATGGACATTGTCCGGGTGCTGGGTGCTCATGCACTTTGGGATTCTGGGCAGTTCATCCATGGGTAATACACCGGCCCCCGGGGTTTTATCCGGTGGGGTCTCTCTGGAATATTATCGTCAACCATATTTATTTTTGAGGTTGACGAACGTGAAAAATTTCCGCGTGGCAGGGAACAATCTCTTGGCTGATCCACTGGTCAGGATGATACTGTTTGCGATCGTGATCGGGCGGGTCTCGCCATGCGTTTATGTGGGTGGATATCTCACACCAATGGGTAAAAGTATGTTGCGATGAAAAGAAGGCCGGTTTTAAGAGAGACAAATATTTGAAAAGTGCGAGGGATGGGATTCGAACCCAAGAACTCCTACGAGACTAGGCCCTCAACCTAGCGGTAAACAAAGGCACTATATCATATGATGCAGATTAAGGATCATGGAAGATGTTTTGATAAAATACAAGCGGCTCGATCCGGTCAATAATCAGTATTTCGTTGATTACCTCCGATACCTACAACTCCGGAACATCCGGGAAACAACGATCACAACGAAACTCTGGAAGGTCTACGGGTATCTGATCTGGTCGGACTTCCGGGACGCGAAAACAGCCCGACCCGAAGAGCTGGAAAACTTTTACCTGTCCCGGAGAAAGGAGAGGTCCCCGATTACCGCGTTTGGAGATCTTCAAGAACTTACCCTCTTTTTCCGCTGGTTACTCCCGGACCGTGAGCTTATCAAATTCAAACCGCAAAAGCCCCGGGCCGATGTTCCGCCCGAGAAGGTCCTCCAATCCGATAATATCCGGGGAATCCTCGAATACTGCGAGTCACAGCGGGATCGCGCCCTGGTTGCCGTGGCATGGGACAGCGCGGCCCGTATCTCTGAATTACTCGATACCAATATCGGACATGTCAACTTTGACCGGTATGGTGCGATAATCAGCGTTAGCGGTAAGACCGGGCGCCGGAATATCCGGCTTGTGAGCTCAGTACCGGACCTTCAGGCATGGATCAATATTCACCCCCTCAAAAACAACCCGGATGCCCCGCTTTTTGTCACTTCCCGGAGACGCGGGAACACATCACTATCGCGTCTCACCGTGCGCAGGGTGCAAAATATCTTTGCCCGGCTAGGAGATCTCGCAGGATGCGCCAAGGATACCAACCCCCACGCATTCCGGCACGGGCGTCTCACTGTAAGAGGTAAGCAGCTCACCGAGTCAGAGCTACGGGAATATGCCGGATGGTCCCCGGGATCCAGCATGGCCCGGGTCTATGTGCATCTTTCCAGCCGTGATATCGACAACAAGATCCTAGCAGTGGATGGGGTTAAACCGGAAGAAGAGCCGGAGGCGGACCCGATGGCAGCGCAGATATGCCCCAGGTGCAAAAAGTCAAACGCCCCGGACGCTATGTACTGTGATCGATGTAGTATGGCCCTGAATGATGAAGCAGTGAAAAATATCGCAGTGCTTCAAAATATCAACGAGGATCCGGATACTCATGCTGATTACGCGGTGTGGTTGAAGGCCCGGAAAGAGAAGAGGGGTTGACCCCCGCGCATACTCATTTTCCCTTAAAAAAATACATCTGTTTTTTTAAAAATTCAATCAAATTTTTGTGATTAAATCTCAGGCATTATCAGACGTTTTTTTGAGGTTATAAATATCATTGTAGTCGTTAAAGGATATTTTACAGAACAAAATCTTTAAACGGTTAAAGGAAATCGTTCCGATTTTAAAAAGAAGCCTAAAAATTGGTTTTATTACCAAGAAAGTTATATAGGAGAATTTTTGTATCTTTAATTATGCAATCACCAACAGTAACAATACGGATTGATGCAGCCGCCCACGAAAGAGCGAGGAAAGCGGGGCTATGCGTCAGTAAAATTGCATCCCAAGCCCTAATTCGGGCAGCGGATACCCTTGAAGGAACTACAACGAAAACCAAAGAACCCCGGGAGAGCCGCCAAGCATCAACCCGGGATACCACTCCATCATCAGGAGGGCAGGAAAATGTCCGTTCCTCAACCTGATAAACCCGTTGTACCCCTTCGGGTGCCCCGTGCCACTATTGAAGCATTCAGGGCGACTGAACCCCTGTTTACGGAGTTTCTTCTCGAAACCGGGCGGGTCGTAATTGAAAATTTACCGGGAAAGCCGGCGGCAGCGAGGAACGATCATGGTATCAAATCTTCTTCCCTTTGAAATACCCCGGGATCGCGCTGATGTGTTGCACCTCTTACGGCAGCACGATGACGACCTCAATGATTTAAGCCCAGTGCAGATCGCCGCCATTCGGAAAATTTACCGATTAGACGACCCTCGCACCATCGCCGAACTTATCGCAGCGGGGGAGATCATTGTCAGCAAGACGGATATCGAGGCGGGGGATTCAAAATGATGGAAACGAGCCTCCAGAAAATGTTGTACCGCCACGAACTGGCATGGTACGTTCGCTCCCGGCTCGATGGGGACATTATCGGGCCATCGGGGCGCGACTGGGCAGAACGTAACCCGAAAGTAGCGCGACGAATAAACCAAGTGGTCCCGGCAGGAGAAATCCGCGAATCTGTTTGGGCTGATTATATCAAAAAAGAGATCGACTCGGCGAAAAAGGAACACCGGCGCCCTGCACCGTGGGCAGAGGGTTGGCCATGACCTCATCAGCACCGGCAGAACCCCAAGAGCCTCCAATACACCTTTGCTGCGACGACGACCCAGCCGACCTTAAGGAGCTGGATCGCAAGTGTGGGGCAGCCTTCGCGGACCCGGCCCGGTTCGGAGAAGCGGTTGATCTTAAACGGCAGCTCGCTGCCCGCGAGGAGTCCACACAGAAGGCCAAGGAAGCGCGGCAGCCAGGACCAACAGAACATACCACGGTACCCGAGAAAGTCCAACAGACAGCCCCCGTGAGCACACCTGCCGCGCCACTCCCGGATACCCCTGTCAACATCTGGCAGTTTGATCCGGTTCACCACAGGCTTGTGTTCACAGCATCCGAAAAGGGAAGACAAAACCGGAAAAGCCTTCAGTGTAAAGAGTTTCCCCGGTCGGATCTTGGCAACTCGCAACGATTCACCCTCCGGTTTAAAAGAGACGTTCGGTACAGCTTCCCTTTCAAGAGCTGGTTTATCTGGGACGGATCCCGATGGCAACAGGATAACCAGGGGCTGGTGTACGAGATCGGCAAGGAGGCCGTGTTTCGTCTTGGAGATGAGGCCCCACTCTACGAATCTGAAGCAGAACGAACGGCAGCATTTAAGTGGGCGGCAAGCAGTCAGAGTAAAAGCGCTATTGAAAATCTCGTTGCCCTTTCCCGGTCATCACTTCCGATATCCCCGGACGATCTCGACCGGGATCCGTACTTGTTCAATACCGTAAATGGCACCCTTGATTTGAGATCGATGGAATTCACAGGGCACCGGCAAGAAGATCATATCACCAAAATGGCCGGTGTACCCTATGTCCCTGAAGCCAACTGGACGCTATGGCAGGACCACCTGCGGCTAGTGTTTAACAACGATGAAGAGTTTATCAATGGGTTTCAGGAGATGGCCGGGTATTCACTTATTGCCGGCAATCCTGAACAAGTGATGTTTATCCTTCACGGCACCGGAAAGAACGGTAAAAGCGTCACCCTTGAAACGCTCTCCCGTGTGTGGGGGGAATACTCGGTCAACATCGCACCGGAAAGCCTGATGCAACGAAGGAACAACGAAGCCCCACGGGGGGATATTGCCCGGATCGCTGGTGCCCGGCTGATCACCTCATCTGAAGGTGAAGACGGCGCCCGGCTTGCTGAATCTATCATAAAGATGCTTACCGGCGGCGACCGCGTAACCGTCCGTAGACTCTATGAAAAAGAGTTTGAATTCACCCCCTCCGGTAAGATTTGGCTAAGCACGAACCACAAGCCCGTAATACACGGCACTGATGTTGCCATCTGGCGCCGGCTCTGGTTGGTCCCTTTCGATGTTACGATCCCTGAAGATCGGCGGGATACTCATATCTTGGAAAAGCTCGCGCTTGAAGGTCCCGGGATCCTGAATTGGTGCTTGGAAGGATTGAAACGATATTTCGCGAAGGGCAAACTTCTCAAACCGGCCCGGATCGCTGAAGCATCCGAAACATACCGGGATGAAAGTGATCTCTTGGGGGAGTTCCTCGCGGACCGGTGCACCATGCAGGGAGAGGTGGAGCGCCGCAGCCTGCTTGCAGAATACAAATCCTGGTGCAACGACGTTAATGAAAAACCCGTATCAAGCAAGCGTTTTGCATCGCTCCTGCGGGACCGTGGGATATCAGAACGTAAAGATCTTGGTAACCGGTTATGGGTCGGAATCAGCCTTGTTGGGCAGGTAAAATTCACACCATAACCCCCCAACCACTTTTAACCACTTTTCAAAAAAAAAAGCCCGTATAATTGATTAGGGCAGCAAAGGGCAGGATATTATCTATTTCCATAAAGTCTCTTATGAGAATTCTACCAGAAAAGTTTACAAAATAGGAATCTATGTGCCCTCTTCTGCCCTTTTTGAAAAAGAACCTCAAATTATAGAAATATCTCCCAATAAGCAATATCTCCTGCCCTTTTTGAAATTAACAATAGGAAAGATAGGAACCTATGAACTCTGTGAGACTGTCAAGACGGCCCTAAATTCACCCCCGGATCCTTGCAACGAGGTAATCATAGAGGTAATTAAAAGACCCTCGATGATCTCCGAAAAATTATTCATTCAGATACCTGAAGACACCCCCTTTCCTGCTTCTCACTACGACTGATGACCCGGATCCTCATGCACAGTCCTTATGCAATGGAAATTAAGGTAGTTCCTGTGCGTGAATCGAAATACCCTTATTTCCTGTGGAAACTCTCCAATGGAAACCAACCATAACCGAACGTTTACGGTGTGTTTATATACAATACACACTAAAGGGTAATTATGGTGTATTATATTGGATATGCCCGGGTGAGTACCGGCGATCAGCACAAGGATAATCAGTGTGTCGAGCTTCTAAAGCACGTTGACAAAGAGAGGATCTTCGTTGATACCGTCAGCGGTAAGACCGAAGCCCGGAGCCGTCCAGGATACTCAAAGTTGTATCAATATGTGAAGAGCAACCCCGGGGCAGTCTCTAGGCTATACGTCTATGAGATCTCCCGTATTGGCCGGACGTATGCAGACGCTATCCGGTCTATCCTAGACCTTGAAGATCTCGGGATTGAAGTATGGTCCCTCTCCCCGGCAGAGGCGTTTCTCAATAGCTGCACCGATAAGGGCATGCGCCGGATAATGCTTACCTTCATGATCACCATGGCAGAGCGCGAGCGGGACCTGTTAAGCGAGAGGACAAAGCAGGGACTTGTGGCAGCCAAGGCCCGGGGAGTCCATGTAGGCCATCCGTTCCGGGATATCGATATGCAAGCAGTCAAGGCCAAACGTAAGCAGGGTATGACCATCGCAGAGATCGCGGAAGAGCTGGGCGTCCATGTAAACACCCTCTCACGCAGGATACAGAAGGGACAGTGACCGGCCCCTACGCATACCTGCCTTCACACCATCACCCCGAACGCACCCAAAATAACGCCCGTATGAGGCTGCAATAGCCAATAGGAGCCCGTATTCTCGGTTGACATCAGAAAATTGAATTCGGATCCTTGCCTGGGCCTTTTTTTAAAAATCGGGGTATTTTGGGGTTTTTTGAGGTCGTTATAAATTGGAAAGTGCCCCGAGTCCAAAACAAAAGACCGCCAAGGCGATCAGGGCGATGAAACCCAGTACGATCGCTACGGATATCCCGGTGGCAAATTTCCCGCAGAAAGATAGCAGGTCCATTCTCTCAAACACTCTTTGATTTGGTTTTTCCCCTTGACAAGATAAAACGTGTGGGGGCTCTGGATAAAATAACAAGATTAATCCCAGTAAAAGTATCTTAAACGACATTATGAAAAAGAGTATTATTTTTACTGGAGTATTGCTTTTGATCATCGCGGTGTTTGTTGCCGGGTGTACATCTAATTCCCCCGCAAGCACCGCCACTCCGGTACCAACAACCCCCCAATTATCAACAGTTGACCCTTCAGACATGGCACTGGCATTATCAGATGTCCCCGCCGGTTTTACAATAAAAGAGGGATCCGAAAAGACCACTTCTGATATGAGTCAGGAAGCTCTCGCAAATGGATGGAAAAAGGGATATGATGTAGAGTTCCAACGAATGAACACTGCGACTCAAGATTATGAAATTTTAGAGCAAACAATAAGCGTTTATCCAATAAGTAACCTGAATCAGGTCATGACGGAAGCCACCACCGAAACATTGCAAAAGGCAAATGCGACAACAACGGTGGAACAGTTATCAGATCCGAAAATTGGAGATTCGAGTAAAGCCTTTAGAATAAAAACCAGTTATTTAGGCGTTCCAGTCACATCATTTTCCATATATTTCATAAAAAAAGATGTATATGAGGGGTTGGTAATTGGGGGCACATCGGCAGATTATGAAACTCTCAAAGGACTGGCAAACGTTTCAGCCTCGAAGATCAGATAAATAATCAATCATATTTTTCGTTTTTTTAGCAAACTCACGTCAGAAAAGTTACTGTTTACCTTGTTCAGCCTGTATACAAAAAACAAATTCACTTGCCTTAACTAAAGTAAAGTTTATATTGAATAGTGCAGTATAGACTATTCATTATGAGAACTATCATCAGAGGAGAGAAAACGTACTCCTTAACCTCCGTGGCAATCCCTGCGGATTTGAAGGCCCGGGCACAGGATCACGATGTCAACATGACCCAGGTCTGTGTGAATGCACTTGAACGGGAAGTCGAACGTCTGGAGAAGGCAGGGGTGCCCGCATGATATCCGATGAAGAATTACACCTAACCCCCGCCGAAGTAATGAACCGGGACCGCAAACAGCGTGCAGAGACAGCCCTCGCGGAAAACGAAGCGTACCAGCGCGGTATGGCCGAAGGGATGCGGAAGTTTAACAGTACCCTGTTGAACCCCGAAAACAATCAGGAGAAGGTGCAGTAACATGGCCGTCTCCGAAATGCAGATCGAGCTTCTACTCCGGCCTTCAATGGCAGATTTTCAGCGAGCGGTCTTCAAGGTCGCCGATAAACTCCAGAGGGACCAATTGGCGATCAACGTCCAAGAGATCGAAAAAGGGTTCAGGGACGGTCAAAAGGCAATCCCGAGCGCCTACGCAGCCCTCAAATATTACCGGGACGATGATCCCGACCTTCGCGGTCTTCCGCCGGGTAAACGGAGCATGGAAAGACAGACTTTGAACAAGGGGGTCCGTGAGGTCCTTCGTGCAATCCGGTGGTACCGCAAGCACCCAAACGCAACCGAACGGGACCTCATGCAGATCCGTAAGGTGTTACGTGATTTCCCCCAGACTCTTGATATCCGTGCGATCCCGACACTGGTGTTGTGGGGCGACGTCTTCACGATGCTATCCCGGGCGCAAAGCGATGCGAAATTCGATCTCGATCTAGAAGAGGATGAAGCCGACGACAATATCCTCAACCCCCGGCAGCCACTAAAGCCGGAGGACGACACAATGCTGCCTAACCCCCGGGGCCCCGGTTTCGAACGATGAGTCCGGGACAAAAAAGATCCAAACCAGTCGTGTGCCGGCAATGCGGCAGAAGGTTTGCGGACCGGGTGACGTTCGTCCAGCACAAACCCTGTAAGGGCGTACCCGTCAAAGCCAAACCATAACCGACCGGGGGGGCGAGCGGGGACCGGTTCCACCCCCGCGATGAACCCCTGCATCGCCACCTTTGTGCATTTGCTGCATCCCCCCGGGGACTTGCTCCCCGGGGTCGTGCCTCTTTTGTAACCGCAATCCCCGCCAAGGCCTCTTCCGTGGCGTTTCTCTGCTCTGATGGGTAAAAGTATGCAGCAAGTGGGAAAAAGCCGGTTTTATGAGAAACAAACTTTAGAAAAGTGCGAGGGATGGGATTCGAACCCAAGAACTCCTACGAGATTAGGCCCTCAACCTAACGCCTTTGACCTGGCTTGGCTACCCTCGCCCATTACTTCTTTTTTTGAGGGATCTCTTTTTTGTCGTGCGATGCAGCGAATAAACCTTGTCCAAGGCCCTCAACCTAGCGCCTTTGACCTAGCTTGGCTACCCTCGCTCTATTAAGAATATGCACTCGCGACGCCGGATACCCGGCTTACCTCGCTTTTGTGCCATAACAAAGAGGTTGTCTATCTAAAAGAATGTTATGGCATATTTCGGGCAGGCCACGTCAGAACATTGGGAATCTGAACGATTTTCCCGGGACCCGGGCGCCCGCCCGGTTTGCGATGAGCCGGGTCAGCCTGCCCTGTATGTTCCCGGCACGTCCGGACTCTTTTTTATAGACGCTGATGACATGCAGGAAGCATACATGTATATTTTCATACGTTTTACCCGGTGCGTGTATGTGGTCTGATATCATCCACGAATTTGCCGACTCGCCGTCACAGGGTCGCGTGGTGCGTTTCCTCCTCGAAAACGGTTTCGGGGTCAACAACGACGGGAAGATCTGCAGTAACGGCATCGATATCCCGGCAACCGCCATTGCAAAAGCGATCGGTTCGGACCGCCGCGTCGTGGATGCCACCGCCCGGCGCATCCTCGAACGCCCGTTCCTGCGTGGGATCTTCTTAAACATGCGCTCAACCCCCGACCTGAGCCGGGTGGCAGAATCCCTCGGGCTCTCGGTAATCACCGTTATGCCAAAAGACGCAAACGAGAAAGGCATCGTAGGGGCGGCGGTCAGGGTGCTCTCCAACCATTCACTTGCAATACGGCAGATCTTTGTCACCGACCCCCAGTTCTCCGAAGACCCGAAGCTTGTCATCATCGTGGAAGACCCGCTGCCTGCCGGTGTGGTGGACGAGATTCGTGCCCTCCCGCAGGTGCGCCAGGTCATCATATAACATAAAAAACGTCTTTTTTGCTTACTGCGTAAGCCGTTCTACTTCGTCTGAAAGCCGGCGCATCCGTTGCCGTATCTCTTCTGGCAGGTGGCTGGCCGATGCGATGCTTTCCTCGATCGTCACCCGCTTTGTACCAGCGATCAGGTTATCCGCGTGGGTAACGATCTTCTCCTCGATCGTCCGGGGCATGCAGTCCCGGGGGGCAAGCCCGAGGGCCAAACATTCGTCCGCGGTCATCCCGGCCCCGGTGTGGCACTCCACGATCCGCGCCACGCTCTCGGGAAATCCTTTTTCGCGCAGGAGGTCCGCACCCTTCTGCGCATGGCCGATCCCGTGCGTGATCCCCCGACCGATGTCGTGGAGCAGCGCTCCCGTCATGACAAGGTCTTTGTCGGCACGATCGCACTTTCGTGCGTACTCCATCGCACAGTCACAGACTGCCTGACAGTGGGCGATCACCTTCGGGCTGCACCCGGCACTTTTAAGCAGGGCAATGCAGCGATCCTGTATTTCAGGCATGGCCCAGCGTTTTTTTCATGGCGTCGATACGCTCCCGGAGCGCTTTTACGAGCATCTCGTTATCAAAATGAGAGAGCGGCTGCTCGCAGTTCGGGCACTTGAAGTCGCCGCCTATGGCCTGCGTAAAGGTGAAAATATCGTGGCAGTCCTTGCAGATGAAAAAATCGTTCTCCTCTTCGAACTGCATACGGTGCTCGAGTTTGTCCAGCACCACGTCCATATCATCGCGGATGGCATCGTGGATATGATCGAGCCGCAGTTGCCAGAGATACGTGAGCCAGCCGGTTTCGTTGTTCTTAATCCTGTGATATTCGGCGAGCCTTCTCTCATACAGCGTATAGAGCGTGTGGCGCACGGAGTTTAAGTTAATCCCGGTACTTGCGGCCAGTTCTTCATCGCTGTGTTCACCCTCTTTTGGGAACTTTTCCAAAAGATTGAGGCCTTCATCGCCAATCAGCCGGTGTATGTAAGACCGCATTGCCGGATTATTGAGCACTTCTTCCACAGGATCCATTAGCGAATATATTGTCGGACAGAGCTAATATTTTTATCCAGCGCAGAAAGTGCCTCATCGCGTGTTTTCCCGGTCCCGGACACGCTCACAACTGCCTGTTCTTCTTCAAAGAATGTCCCCGGCCACGGGATGTCGGACACCAGCGGCGCGAGATCCCTGAGGTCTGTATCAAGGGTCATGTCCCGTTCGGCAAAGATGATGCGCCGCGCTGCATATTCCTGCAGTTCCGGCGCTTCCGGCAGCGTCCCCGCGCAGGCATTGACATGGTACCGGAACAGGCTGCACCCGTATGCCATCTCTACTGTATCTACCGTTCCTTGGAACCGGGGGTTCACTTCGATCACGTACAGGGTGTCGTGGTCGATCACAAAATCGATGCCAAGCGTGCCCGTGCAGCCGCTTGCTGCGGCGATCTTCTCGGCAAGGGCGATCATCTCGCCGCACAGGGGATGGTTAAAAGGCGTGACCGACCCGGAGAACCCGAATGCCGATTCACCCTCTCCCCGGAGCAGTTGTTCGTTTACGGCAATCGCACGGGCAGCATGGCCGTTTGCCACGCAGCAGACACTTGCAGGAATGCCGTCAATCACCTGCTGGCGGATATAGGGGATGTCCGGGTACAGGGACGCCCATGCTTTCTCTTCTGCGGCATCGCGGAGCACCGCGTTACGCCATCCACCCGCACCCCGGCGCGGCTTTGCCATCACCGGGTATTCCCCGTCGGCCGCAATGCGGGGCACCGGAACTCCCTGCCCCTCAAAAAAGTGCTGCATATCCAGTTTGTCAAGGAACCGGCCAACCTTGTCCCGGGGCGTCCCGCAGAGCGGGACCGGGAACGTCAGGTCTTCGGCACCCGAAGTAGCGACGACAAAATCAAAAGAATACGTGCGGCACATCCGGTCGACCGTCCCGGGAAGATCGGAGAGATCTTCAAACTTCATCCTGTCCCGGGTATACCAGGACAGGTCCTGGTCACAGAAATGGTCGACCGCACAGACTTCGTAACCGGCCTGTGCCGCCGACTGCGCCACATGGCGCGTGGAAAACCCGGCAACGAGGACCCGGCCTCTCACAACTCCTCCGTCTGCTTCCCGGCCTTTGATGGCACGATCCGGATCTTCGCGTCGGGGAACGGGTGGGAGAACTCCGCTCCTTCAGAAAGGTGATCCAAAAAGAGCGCGAGGCTTGAGATCTCCGAATGGGGCTGGCCGGTCACGGCAACATTGTAATCCGCAAGGCCGTACATGTCGCCGGGCACCTTCTCCGCCCCGACCACCACGAGAAGTTTCCCGCACGGCCGGATCTCGCCGATGATATCGGGCAGGTTGATCCCGTACATCGTGAGGTGGACAACTTTCCCCCCGGCAGCCTTCCAGTCCCTGATACAGGCGCGCCACTTGATGTTATCCTCGCAGAAAAATTTCCCGCCCCACCGGTCTGCCACATCATGGACACTCTCGACCACGCCCTTGTCGCTTGCGGCGAGATACATGCCCGAAGCACCGAGCGCCCGGCCGGTCAGCGCGACATGAGTGGTCACCCGCTGGTCACGCTCGGGCCGGTGCCCGATACGGAGTATTGCAACTTCCTTTCCTGTCATGCTTATTTCTTCCTTGCTTTTATCACGCCATTTTCGATAACGTACGGAAGCGCATTATCGTATTTTACCTGGCATTGAATGAGCGCCTCTCCCACGGAGAGCACCCGGACGTTACCGCCGGTCCGGTCGATAAGGAGATTGTGGTCGAGCCGGGCGAGCGACGCGGCAACAACTGCTGCGTCAAGGCCGCTTTTATCGGCCAGTTCATCCGCAGTAATCTCGCTCTTCTGCGCGATGAGATGGTAGATCAGCCAGTCGGCGTCCTCTTCTTTCACCTGTAAATATTCCCGCCCGGCCTGATTATAGTTTATTGCCGGTGGATTCTTTATCTGGCCTCTACGGCATTCTTTTTGTTCTTTCCCGCGAACCTTATCCCATGGATACAGAAAATCCCGCGCCGTCATTTTCCGAACTGGTCAGGATAGCAGACTGCCTGCTTGACGAGAGCGGCGAGGACGAGGATGCGCTCGTGCGCCGGCTCGAAACCCTGCCCGGGCCGGTGAGGAGCGAGCTCCTTGTATCGGATCTTTTGAATGCGTGGCAGGTATTCTACTATTTCTTCCGCACCGTGCCGGATGAACTGGTGCGGGAGCGCCTCGAACTCGAACCTGCATCGTCGCTCGTCGATGGGGTGGAGATTGATGAGATCGAATTGCTGACCCGGGTATTCCTCGTAAAAAACAGCATGCCCGTGATCATCGTTACTGACGGGAAAGACCCGCTGAAAACATTTTCCGGTGCCAGTGCGGTTGCCGACAGCCAGTCCTATATCGAATCGACATTATAACCGGTCGCCGGCGCTTATCAGCTGTTCGTCCACCCGGGCCGGGACAACGGGGGGGACGACGCCCCATTTTATCACTGTTTTTCCCATAATCGCAAAGACGCCCTGTACCTTGTCAGGATCGAGCTGCTCAAGGATGCCCTGATCGTCCGGTCGTATCTGGTTGCAGACTGCTGTTGCCCATGCATCGGCGAGCAGGGGATCGGATGCGAAGATCGTGACCGCATCTGCGATACCAAAGGAGATGGACGGGCCGACCGTCGCTGATGATGTGCAGATGCCAAACGGTGTATTGTGCGGCGGGACGACAAAGGCGATTTTGTCTGAGAGCGGTGCGGTCCCGGCATGCACGCCGACCCGGACGTCCCGGTCGCTGACAAGAGCGATGTCCCCGCCGTTATCGATCACCCCGAACCGGGCACCCGCCCAGATCATGGCATCGATCCCGGCGGCGGCAATGGCGCCTGCAACGGTCGCCATGGGCCCGACACCGGCGTCGGCGGCAGCGGCGGCCATGTGCAGGATCAGGGGCTTGTCCGTATCCGGTGCGTAGGGTGAAAAGGTGCTTGCAAAAAAAGGGTCGCGGGCGATATAGCCCTCGAGCACCTGCCGGGCAGCGATCATACCCTCCTTAGCTGCTGCCGCGTGAGCGGGAGTCTCTGCGAGGATCGCCGCAAAGGTCTCGCGGAACCGGAACGGCTCGCGGATCATAGGGGTAATGACAGCGCCTTGTGTGGGCACGCGTCCACGCATTTGCCGCAGAGCACGCACCGGTCTTCCGCGATCGTAAGTTTCCACTCACGGTCAAACGAGAAGACCTCGCGGGGGCAGATCGAGATACAGGCGCCGCAGTCCACGCACTCGCTCGTATTGAGGTTGATCCCGTGTTCGAGCAGTCGCACGGTCGCCCCGAGCCGGGTCATGGTTGTCCGGATCAGCTGGCACTGGTCGTCCGGCACTTCGATGAGCGCCTCGCCCTCCGATGAATCGATCATGGCCCGTTCGACATTGATGAGGACGCCGGTATCCTTTACCGCCTGCGCGATGATCGGGGCGTTTCCTTTCCCCCGGGAAAAGTTCACGAGCAGTTTCATTTCAGCCACCTCCCGCCAAAGAGTTTCCCGAGATTGATCGCGGTGAGAATGCCTATCACGTGCCGATCCTGGTCGACAACCGGCAGTGCGCTGATGTTATTCTGTTCGAGTTTCCGGACCGCGATATCGACTGCTTCATCGGTCGTGGTCGTTACGACCCTCTTTTTCATGATGTCGCTTACTGCGCACGCCTTCCCCGGGTTTGCAACCGCCTTTGAGACATCAAATGTGGTCACGATCCCCACAAGCCTGCCATCGTTCCCGATGACCGGCAGGTGGTTGGTCTCCCCTTTGAGGAGTTTCTGGGCTGCCGTGCGGATCTCCTCGGATTCCCCGACACTCACGACATGCCGGTCCATGATGTCCATCACACGCGGGCCTTTCCTGCTCTCGTGCATCGGGTGAACCTTCTTTGTCGCATCGATCGGCCGGGTAGGCAGTGCGAGTTGCATGGCGCCTTTCCCGATCCAGTCTTTGAGCTCTTCAGCAACCTTACGTGCCCTCCTGAAACTCGACAGCGAGGAGGTCCGCACCTGCTCGCCGTTGATCTCGACAGACCCCGATCGCAGTTCTTCATAGGTCACGCTCCGGATCAGGGGCCGGTTGCGGCTCGGCACGCCGTAATCGATCAGGTCGACCGAGATATCCTTATCCCGGACTGCCGTTGCCCGGACCACGTCAAGGTCGAGCACCGGCAGCGGCACCCCGAGCCCCACGTAAAGCGTAACACCGTAGCCGGTCATGGTCGCGGCACGGAGGTACTCGGAGGACATCTCTTTGAGGTTGCCCGTGACCATCAGCGTCCCGAAACCGCCGCCCGGCGAGTGCTGCGTCCCTTCCCCGATTACCATGCCCTGCGCACCGCACAGGAATATTGGCACACCGCTCCCGATCAGCCGGAGTTTCGGATCGTTTGAGATCGGATTTAACACGCCCGCTCCCGAGTAGGTGATGTTACCGGAATTCGGGAGGAGCGTTCCCATGTATGTATGCAGGAGCCGGTCGGTCGTGTTCGTCGCCGCGTTGTACCGCTGGTAGGCGTTCCGCGGGTTGCACATGATCGCCTGGTTGAGGTTTTCAAGAAGCAGTTCGGTCGTAATGGTCCTGCGCGGGTAACAGTCGGTGCCCCGGGAGGTTGCCCGCAGTTCCACCGATTTTCCCGAGACAAGATCCTCAAGTACGTGAGCGCCGCCGTACTGCTCCTCGAGCGTATCCGACTGCTGGGTCGCGCCGATATACGTATCGACCGCGGCAAGCCCGCCGTAGGCCTCGACGTCGTTGAGCCAGATCCGCTCCATCCGGATGGGCGGCTCCGAATGCCCGAAATTCAAAAACGCGCCGGATGAACACATCGCACCAAACGTACCGGTGGTAACAACATCGACTTCCTTGAGCGCGCCCTCCTCACCCAACTCGTCAACGAGGCCGGGCATCTCTTCTGCGGTGACAACACGGGCACTGCCGTCACGGATGCGCTCGTTGATCTGTTCGATGGACTTATGCATGACCAGATATGCCATTTTATGAATATTAAAACTCACTGCTATTACTCAAAGTAATAAACGGTATATATCCCCGACCAGCGATACTTCTGTATATGCACCTGCGTGCTTTTGCAGAAAAGATGGAAGCACTTGCCCCCCCGGCCCTTGCCGAAGAGTTTGATGCCGGCAGGATCGGGCTCGTGGTGGAGGGAAGACCGGAGATCGACATGATCTGCTGTGCCTTGGATGCTACGCCGGCGGTGGTTCGGCAGGCAGTAGCATCCGGCGCTGACATGCTCGTCGTCCACCACACCCCGATCTGGACCCCGCTTACGGCTCTCATTGGACCCACCGCTTCCCTGATGCGGGAGATCCTCGCCGGGAACCTGAACGTGTACGTGATGCACACGAACTTCGATCACGCGGCTGGCGGCGTCAACGATGCTCTATCAGAACTTCTTGGACTTTCGGATTGCGAGCCGATGTCGCTTGGCGCGGTGGGCACCTGCACGCTTCCGCTCCCGGAGATCTCCCGAAGGCTGGGCGGCAACCTGCGGGTCTGGGGCACCCTCGCATCGTACCGACGGCTCGCGGTCGTGGCCGGCAGCGGGTTTGATCTCTCCCTCATGGCCGAAGCACGGCAGCTCGGGGCCGATGCATTCCTCTCGGCCGAGATGAAACACTCGGTCGCCCGGGCCGCCCTGCTTCCCTGTATCGAATCGACTCACTATGCACTCGAAGCGCCGGCCATGAAACGCCTTTCAAGCCAGCGGGGCTGGCAGTACATCGACGATCCGCCGTTCCTCTCCGTGTGCCCATGAGCGATATCTGGCAGCAGCTGCATGAAAAAAAAGCGCTGGATGATGCGCTCCGCGCCGGCATTGTCGCTGAATTCGGGACCCGGGGCACAAAGGCACTTGACGCGATCGACCGTCACCTCATAAAAAAATATCTTGATTTCTTTGTCGTCACCGGGTCGACCGGTGAACACGTGGTCTCTGAAAACGTCTGTACCTGCCGGGATTTCGCCTTCCGGCAAAAGCCCTGCTGGCACCTCATTGCGGTCCGGATTGCAGAAGCAACCGGTGCGTATGAGTCCATTGATGCATGGTACCAGGAAAACTGGAAAAAATAAGTGCAGCCAAAGACAATAACTATCCTGGTACCCTTAATTATACAAGCAGTACGTGGTTTTTCATGTTCGAAGAAGAATACCAGCTCGAATATTTCAAGAATCAGGGGTTTACACGGAAGATCTGCAAATCATGCGGTTCCGCTTTCTGGACGCGCGACAGCTCCCGCGATAACTGCGGTGACGCTGTCTGTGAACCCTATACGTTCATCGGAAATCCCGTCTTTACCCCTCACACAGTTGATGAGATGCGCGAGGCATTTCTTTCCTTTTTTGAAAAGAACGGACACACGCGCATCGAGCGCTACCCGGTGGCCGCACGCTGGCGGGACGATATCTATCTGACCATCGCCTCCATCGCCGACTTCCAGCCGTTTGTGACAAGCGGGATTGTCCCGCCGCCTGCAAACCCACTCACCATCTCCCAGCCCTGCATCCGGTTAAACGATCTCGATTCGGTCGGGAAATCCGGGCGTCACCTGACCTCGTTCGAGATGCTCGCCCACCACGCATTCAACACGCCGGATGAGGAGATCTACTGGAAAGATCACACGGTCGAACTCTGCGATCAGTTCCTCGCATCCATCGGCGGTGACCTCACCAAGGTCACGTACAAAGAGCACCCATGGATCGGGGGCGGGAATGCCGGTCCGAGTGTCGAGGTTATGATTGGCGGCCTTGAGGTCGCGACCCTTGTGTTCATGAGCCTTGGACGGCAGAAAACAAACCATCCCGGCTATGACCTCAATGGCGAGATGTATTACCCGATAAAACTCCGGATTGTCGATACCGGGTACGGGCTTGAACGACTGGTCTGGGCATCGAAAGGATCACCGACGATTTACGATGCTGTCTTCCCTGAAATGGTCAGCCGGGTCATGAGTTCGGCCGGGCTTTCACACCTGCTCGAAAACAAGGACTACACAAAGATCCTGGCCTTAAACGCGAAGTTCGCCGGGCTCATGGACATCTCCGGCTCCAACCTCTTTAACCTGCGAAAGAAAGTGGCGGCCGCAATCGATATTTCTCCCGAGAAGCTCGACCGGATGATTACACCGGTTGAGAAAGTGTACGCGATTGTCGACCACACCCGGTGCCTTGCGTACATGCTTGGCGACTGTATCGTTCCATCAAACGTCCGGGAAGGCTACCTTGCCCGGCTCGTCATCCGCCGTACCCTGCGGATGATGAACGAGTTCAAGATGAAGGACTCCCTTGCCGATCTCATTGAAGAACAGATGAAGATCATCGGGATGAACAAGTTCCAGCAGGATATCGCCATCGTCCGTGAGATCGTCGACCGCGAAGTCGTGAAGTACGCCGACACGCTCGATCGCGGAACCCGGATCGTCCAAAAAGTCGCAAAGACCTACAAGGCAAAGAGCCAGCGTGTGCCGCTCTCCGAGATCATTACCCTGTACGATTCCCACGGCATCCCGCCCGAGATGATCAAGGATATCGCCGCAAATGAAGGTGCGGTCATTGATCTGCCGGACAATTTCTACTCCCAGATAGCCGACATGCACTCCGAGTCAAAGAAGGAAGCCATTGTTGATAAAACCGCGAAATATGCCGAACGGGTGCAGGGCCTCCCGCCGACAAAGAAACTCTATTACGAGCAGCCCGAGGACTTCGAGTTTGAAGCGGTCGTCATCGACTTTTTCGAAGGTTATGCGGTGCTCGACCAGACGCTCTTTTACCCGGAGGGCGGCGGCCAGCCGGCAGATACCGGCAGTCTCGTGGGTTCTGAGAGCATGGCGCGCGTTGACGACGTGGTCAAAGTCGGGGATGTCATCCTCCACCATATCAGCGGTGGTCTCCTCCAGCGTGGCGAGCGGGTCAAGGGAATGGTCGATGAGGAACGGCGTTTCTCGCTGATGCGCCACCACACGGCCACCCATATCCTTCTCCATGCCTCAAAAGAGGTTCTCGGCGCTCATATCCACCAGTCGGGTGCGCAGAAGGGGGAGGAGAGCTCGCGTATTGACATCAGGCATTTCAAGCATATCACCCCGGAGGAGCTGCGCAAGATCGAGATCGCGGCAAACCGGATGGTGATGGCGAACCAACAGGTCGAAATCTCGGTCGAGAACCGGACGAAAGCCGAGCAGGAGTACGGCTTCTCCCTGTATCAGGGAGGAGTCCCGCAGGGAAAGGATATCCGTGTGGTAAAAGTCGCCGGGGATATCGAGGCTTGCGCCGGGACACATTGCCGGAGCACCGGGGAAATCGGGATTATCAAGATCCTCCGGGTCGAGCACATCCAGGACGGGATCGAACGTATCGAATTTGCAGCCGGAACGGCAGCAGTCTATTACCTGCAGCACCTTGAGCAGCTCGCGACCGCCTCTGCTGATACCCTGTCCGTCCAGATCGAAAACCTCCCGGCCACCGTCAACCGGTTCTTCTCCGAATGGAAAGACCAGAGAAAAGAGATCGAACGCATGAGCCAGAAACTGGTGGATCTTGAGATAAAGACCGTCAAGCCTGAGACCATCGGCGGAATATCTGTTGTTGTAAAACGGATCGATCTCGCGCCGCGTGAACTTTCGACGATTGCCACCGCGCTTTCTGAACATGGCGGGGTTGTTCTCCTTGCGACCCCGGGTGAGACCGCACGGGTCGTCCTTGCATCGGGCGACAGCCGGGTGAACGCCGGGGAGATCATCGGACAGGTATGCAGCCTTCTTGGCGGCAAGGGCGGCGGAAAACCCTCGATGGCACAGGGTGGCGGGCCGGATGTTGAAAAACTCGACCTCGCCCTGAACGTAGGGCGTGAGCGGATCATCGCGGCGCTGCAGAAAAAGTAAAAAATGACCGGAAATGTGGTGGTGCTGGAACCGGGCGACGAACGGGCGCAGAAGATTGCAAAAGCCATGGCCAGCCAGACGGCAAACGATATCCTTACCCTCCTTGCTGCCGACACAAAAAGTCTCACCGATATCACGGAGCAGCTGAAAATCCCTCTCACTACCGCAAAATATCACACCGAAAACCTGCTCGACGCCGGCCTTCTTACAGTCTCTGAAACACGGTACAGCATCAAGGGGCGCGAAGTCAGGATGTATGCACTCACCGATCAGATCCTGATCGTCGCACCAAAACAGACCGACATCCGTGCCCTACTTCTTAAGTACAGTTCCCTTTTTGGGATTGTCATCGCCGGCACGCTCTCGATCTTTGCCCTTGCCCCCCTGTTCTCTTCACAGACCGCGATTGAGGCAGCGCCCATGATGGTGACCCCGGAAACCACGGGAGCGGGCTTGTACGCGGCAAAAGCCATGGCTGACACGGGCATGGTTCAGGAAGTATCACCTGACTTTGCACTTGCCTTCTTCTGTGGCGGGGTATTTGTTATCTTTGTCCTGCTCTGCTACGAGGCATATCTCTGGAAAAAGAAACGATAAACAGGTTCGTGGCTAAACCATTTTTTATAAATCCGGTCTCCCCGTTTGGGGGGAAGTATGCTGCCTGAAGGTATTGAAGTATTTCCCTGTTTTTACGCTCATTTAAAAAAAATATTTGAAGGATTTTTATGTACGGTCTTTTTTGATCCTGCCTGCAATCAGCATGGCGATCAGGAGCGCCCCGATCACGATACAGGTTGGCAGGGGGGATTTTGTGGGAGTGGGAATCGGCGTATAGGTAACCGTCGGGGTGGTATTGACTGTTTTTACCACTGTTAATGTGGGCACGGTTGTTGCAGTTGTCGGTGCCACCACGTGGAACGTGATAGTGGCAATGGCGCCATTGGCATCAGCGAACTTGACATCATAATCATCCGGTTGCGTCACGGAAATCGTCTGCGAGAAAGCACCGTCACCGCTCTGGATCATGGTTGTGGTCGGGATATACTGGGGGCCAAACACGCGACCGGCTGACTCGCCGTCGACCTGAACCTGTATGCCGGCGTTGCCCCCTTTCTGGAGGGAACCTGCAATCACGAGCGCATCGGCAAGATTCTGGGTTGTCGGGGAGGTGATAGTAAGTTCGCCGGATCGATCGGTGAGTGTGACAAGCTCGCTCATTATCGAGCCAGAGCGTGGATCCGACTCAACACCGTTGAACTGGAGCTCAACCTTGTACTGTCCACCTTTGAGACCTGTCGTGTCAAAGAGTTTGTACTGGGTAGCCTGGTTTGACTGGACGGTCATGGTCTGACGGTCTAGTTCTGTGGACGTATACTGGGACTGGTAAAAGACTACATCGAAACTGGTCCCGGGCGGGTAATCGGAATCAATCGCGCATTTCAGTGTCTGACCGACCGGGATTGTATTTGGCGAACAGTTCAGGTAAATACCATATGCGGATGCTGATCCCACAAGGAACAGGGAGAGCAGGACGAGGACAAGAAGATACCTTTTCATGTCTACATGGTCGATTGCGCAAAATTAAAAAGGTTCCCCTTTCTCTCTAAAAAAAATTTCAGGATTGTCCGCATTCTTCTGATACTTCAGACAAAGTCGATAAAATTTTTGAGCAAGTGCAAGCCGACTGCCCCGCTTTTTTCAGGGTGGAACTGGACCCCATACACGTTGTCCCGGACAATGGACGAGGCAAAGGGGACGATATATTCTGTTGTCGTAAGTGTATATTCCGGTGTCGTATCAGCATAGTACGAATGGACAAAATAGACATACTCTTCCGGGGAGAGCCCGGAAAAGAGCGGGTTGTTTTCTTTAGTAATCCGTATGGTATTCCAGCCCATATGAGGTACTTTTGCTCCCGGGACATGCGGGAACCTGCGCACGCTGCCCGGGATAAGGCCAAGACCCTCATGCGTCCCGTGCTCTTCACTCGAGTCCATGAGCATTTGCATGCCAAGGCAGATACCAAGGAGAGGTATCTCTTTTGAAGCAGCACAGACCGCCTCTTTGAGGGGGCCCAACTGGTCCATACCCTCGTGGAAAGCACCGACACCCGGGAGCACGATGCCATCGGCCGCTGCGATCTCCTCTGTATTCCCGGTAATGATGGCACGAGCTCCTGCGGCTTCGATCCCGCGCATGACGCTCCGCAGGTTCCCGAGGCCGTAATCAATGATGGTGACGTTCTTTCCCATGGACTCCCTCCTTTAACCTCCATGCCCCGCTTGTAATCCAGTCGTCCGGCAGCCCCTGTGCCTGCTGCCAGGCAAGAAGTCGTTCCTGCCATCCGTTCCAGAGCCCGGCAAAGTCGCTCTCGATCATGTGGATCAATGCCATATCACTGGATGGGCACATGAAACATCCGATCCGATCCAGCCGGTGCTCGTAGAGCCGGTTGTAGGGCGCCTCTTCCCGGAACAGGTACAGCCAGACATGGAGTGCGGTCCAGTCCTGGATCGGCGCAGCGGAAACCTGGACTTTTACCGTCGGGTTCCTCCAGACCCGGTCGCTCTCTGCCCGGGAGAGGGATTCATACCTGCGCTGCCCGATAAAGGAGAGGCATTCGCCCCAGGTCGAACGGATGGTCGCGGCGACCGGCAGAAGTTTACAGACGCTGCAGCACCAGCGGGCATTAACAGCCGGCGGGCCCTCCCGGGCGAGCGTCTCATAGAATTTTTCCGAGGTTTTTGTGCGGATGACCTCTGCATTGTACTTCTGCTGCACTTCCTCCACGTTTGCATACGTGTCGGGGAACTCAAGACCGGTATCGGCAAAGAGCAGCGGAACATTACCGAGTGCTTTTCTGACCACGAGCATGGTTACGAGGCTGTCCTTTCCCCCGGAATAGGAGATCGTGGGCTGGAGGGGGTACGCGGCAGCGACGTCTTTTACAAACCGCACCGATTCGTCTTCAACCCGTGCAATCACATCGGCATTTGCCCGGATTGCATCCTGCCATGTTGCCTTTCCCAGCACGATCTGCGAGGGGACGTTCCTGCGGTTGCGGACGATCTGGCCTTTCTGCATCGCCCGTGCCTCCTCTGCCCCCGCTTTTGCCCGGCCCACCGCAATACACTCCCCGCTTTCGGTGACAACAAAAACCTCATCACCGGTACAAACCGCGTCATCAAGAGAGACAAGGCCGGGCCTGAGGACGCTCATCCCCTGATCACGGATGAACGGTGCAGCACTGTCGTCCACTACAACGACGTGTTTTGTTGGTTTGAAGAGAACATATGCCTCCGGCCTGGGGATGGGTTCCCAACGTCGCTCTTTTGGAATATACCGGATGGAACCGGCGATTCCGCCACCGATCACGATCTCTTCCATACGGTCGTTGTCCGGGACCTTGTTCAAGAGGACCGGGTGCCCGTCCGGAACGAGGGGAACCCCGAAGTGTTCTTCAAAGATACTGTTGATGAGAGAGATATCGGCCGGAAAGGCCGGTCGAGCATCTCCCGGGGGGGTAAGCGGCACTTCGCGGGTCGGTGCACCGCAGGCGCAGGTTTTTGCAAGGACCGGCGTATGGCACTGGTCGCACCAACGCAGCAGGATCTTACCGAGATAGGACGGGTGCATTCCCACATCTGTTCGCGTTTGTCCGATAAAAGAGTAGGCGCCTCGTCCTGCGCACGGTTATAAGATCATTTATTGTATCCCTGGGAAAAATGTCACCCTGCATATGGGAATTGAACGAGGTTTGATATGCACCGGTTCTCCATTTTAATACTGTGATACGAGACAGCAGGGACCCCGGTAATCCCGGGGTTTTCGGAGTGTGATTGCAGGTGACCCTTGACATCTGGCTTTTTGCGGCAGTCTGCCTTTTTATTCTTGCTTTCTGTGCAGTACTGCGTGTCATTCCCGGTCCGACCCTGCATGACCGGTTGATCGCAGCAAATATAGCTACAACCCTTGCCTGTGCGGGAGCGCTTTCCCTCACCATTTCCGCAGGGTATTTGATTATCCCGGTACTAGCAGGGCTGCTTGCATGTATCGTGTTTGCGACCACCATACGGATCTCCCAGGTACAAAAGGGGAAAACTCCATGATCGAGTTCGCCGTTGACGTGCTCCTATATATCCTTCTCCTCACGGCCATCGGGTTTGGAGGGATCAGTGTGATTGGCCTGCTCCTCTTTCCGGATATCCGGAGCAGATCTTTTACCGGCCTTCGGGCTGGTATTATTGCCATGGCGCTTGTTACCGCGTCCGCGATCTGCTATGGCCTCTTTACCTGGACAAGAGATGGCGGGATGCAGTACCTGGTGCTGGTTCTTGCCGCTGTCCTCATGCTTCTCATTGTTGTCGCTTTAAACCGGATTGCTGCTGACGCTATCTGCCGTAATGCTGCGCCGGCCCCATCGCATTCCGGCGAACAGAAAGATCAGTCCTAATCTTTTTTACAACCGCCGTACCGGCTGGAATCAGGTACCAACAGTCCTGATGAGAGAAAAAGTGAGGACAGCATGTTATTCTAACCCCATAAAACAAAAAAAAATTCTGTGTTACCCGGGCAGCTCCCGATTCAGGAAATTAACCCGAAACATGAGTGTGAAAAAGTATGGCAATCCCGGTCGATGTTCAGTACAATTTCTCCTGACTTGCCCCATCATCCCCGTTTTCCTCTGTTTCAAGATCAAGGAAACAGAGGAGAGCTGCAATCCCGAGGACAATGATCGCCGGCATATACCAGTACAGTAAATTGAGCGTGCCGGCGAGCGGGACTGACAGTGTGATCCAGACCGCGGAGGAGAGCAGCATCCAGCCGGCAAACCGGGTTTCGCTATTTGCTATTGCCGCACCCATCAGGCCAAGGCTGGAAAAAAGTGCAGTCTGGACACCGGAAAGTGTCATTTCAGCGGACCCCGAAGAAAAAATCACGTATCCCGCGGTTGCAATACCCAGAAATCCTCCTATTGCACCAATGACAAATTGCCGCTTCATCTGTACACGATAGGACAACACACGCTCATAAAGATTACTTTTTTATTTTTTGTTCAAAAATAGCCGGGACCGGATGAAAGCGCATGAGCCGTATTTTAAAGAAAATCCTGCTGCATAATGAATTTGCCGAGTACCTCTATATTGGATATACTAAAAATAATGCTCGATTAACTCGTTTTTTGCCAAACAAAGCATTATTGTGAGGATTGCGCATTTCGCTCCTGATCGCCCGTAAAATCAGTTCTATTCGGGATACCCCGTTTTTGCGTGGGACAAAGTTGAGGTTTATAGCGATTCTATGCAGGAAACTATCATTTTGACCAAAATATTTATGTATTCATAGAATAATGAAAATTATAACCCTTTCCGGTGGGAGGTGTGAAGAAGATGGTTGTAGCAAAGAAACCAGCCGCAAAGAAGGCTCCAGCAAAAAAACCCGCCGTAAAGAAGGCAGCCCCTAAGAAGAAATAATATTTGGGGTCTCATTTTATTTTTTTTAGATTTTTAAAAAATTCTCCGAAAAAGTATGTGTTCGTTTTTGGAGTTCCCGATCTAACTCCCTCCCTCTGTATCCAATTCGGGCTTAATACTACCTTCGAAATACCTTCAGTCCGGACCAGATCCCGTGATCCCGGTATACCAACAACTGGGGATAAATGATGAAGCCGGACCCGACGTGGTGATTACGTATTTTTCAGGAGATTATTGAACAGCAGCAAACCTGTACGCACCCTCCGGGACTATCAGCTCGAACCGTGCCCCCGATCCTGGTTTACCGGTCTCCCGTATAGTGATACCGGTAATCGCAAGGATTTCCCGGGTGAGGAAGAGTCCATATCCGGTATTTTTTCCGTATCCTCTGGTAAATATCTGCTCTTTATCCTGTTCGGGAACACCAATACCATCGTCTTCAATGGCAAGAACTACGTTTTTTTCTGACTGCTGGTATGATACACAGATCCGGGTGACATGTTTGCCGTGGCGGAGTGCATTTTCAATAAGATTGAAAAAGACTTTCTCAATAAGGAGGTCTGCATAAATCTCCAGATTTCCCGTGTTGAGCACAACAGATACGTTTCCGACATTTGCCGTTACGAGAACTGACTCAACACTCGTTTTTACGTTTTTCCACTGGGGTGGTTGCACGCCTACATTCTGGTAAATCCGGGTGAATACAATCTGACTATGGATCGTCTTGACAATATTTTCCTCTTTCTGAATCATCCCTGCAAAGATATCGTCACCTGGTTGTTTTTTCAAGCGGGAGATGTACCCTTCCAGCATGGTGAGCTGATTAAGAATATCATGCCGTGTGATACTGGTTAAAAGGCTGACTTGTTTATTCGCCTTTTTTATTGCATCCTCTGCCTGCTTACGTTCCGTAATATCTCTGACAACCGATATTGCCACCCGTTTTCCCTGGAGACGGCCGATATGAACATTGATCTCGACCGGAACGAGGGTGCCGTCCTTTCTCCGGTGACGGGTCTCGAAGACCGTATGGCCAGTCGTGGACAATTCCCTTGTAATATCTGGTAAAGGTCGGTTGTGATCACCGGAATCAAAATCCAGAGGTCCCTGCTTCAGCATTTCGTCGCGGGAATACTGTAGTATCCGGCAGGCTGTTTCGTTTACATCGATAAATTTTCCGAGCCCCCCCTCATTTCCAATCTCATGGAGGTGGATTCCGTCATTTACTGTGTCAAAGATGCCCCGGAACTTCTCTTCGCTTTCCTTCAATGCGTTCTGTACCTGGATTTGCTCCTGAATCTGTTTCTCAAGTGCATCGTTGGTCACTAAAAGCTCTGCGGTTCGGTCTTTAACCTGTTTTTCAAGAACAACCTGGTATTTCTTCATTTCTGTAATATCTTCAAAGATAATACCGACGGCCCGCCCGCCTTCTTCAAACACGAGGGGAGTAAATTTTATCCGGAAATATCGGTCTTCATCATCCCCTTGTATATAAATATCAAACACGCTGCCTGATCCATCGAGTGCCCGGTTGACTGCGGCAAAATGTTCCCCGGTAAAATAGGGAGCAAGGGAGGAATGTTCTAATTGCCGTCCCTTCAGATCCCCTTTTGAAATATTAAAATAGGTGAGGAACGAGTCATTGGCTTCCTGTATGAAGAGATCCTTATCGAGGATAAGAATAAGGTCTGATGCAAGGCTCAGCAGATTGGTCAACGGAAGCCGCTGGGACAGATAGAAAAGTTTTGCCCGCCCCAGTTCTCTCATGTCTGCCTGACCTGACATCACCAGAGAATTGAGGTATTTTGCAGATGTTGCCCGGTTAAGCGAAAGTTTTTTTGAAACTTCCTCGATGGTCAAACCCTTTGGATTCAATCTCAATATCTCTTTAATCCGTTCCAGTTCGTTTTCCCGTTCCAAAATACCAGCGACCTTATAGGTTAAATGTAATCACTGACAATATATATTATTTTTGTTCAACTCTGATAAACACTCTTGATAATCATCATCAAACCAAATATTTAAATAGTTTTCAGATAAACAATGTGATTGCTGCCCAAAGCTGTATCAGACCGGCTCTGGGAATTTAACATTCTAAAGCATCAGGTGACGGATTTGAATGCAAAAACAACAATTCTGGAAAACCGGGCAGGAAACGGACCTACCAACCGGTCTGTTGAGGATGATCTAAAGAGGCATTTTGCTGTTCTTTACGTCCTCTCGCAAAAATTTGAGGACTACAGAACTATCCCGACAATCCCCGTCGATTGCCAAACGGGGTACAGGTAAGAAAAGGACACTGCGAGGAATTATGAATCACCTGCTCAAAAAACAGGAAACTGCTGCGCTCTGGGTGCAGTATAATGATCTTATGGTCCCGGTTTTCACAACCGGGATTTCCCGCTGGATGGATAATGGAGCACGGGCAGCCGGGGTTCTACAGCAGGCCCCGGTCAGGTTCGGTAATAAAGAGATTATTGTTGCACAATGAAACCGGAGGGAGTATACGATGGATACTGAAACAAGCACTATCAAGGACACTATCAGGATTGCCGATACGACCGCCAACCCGACACCGCTTGGACTACTGGCTTTTGGCATGACCACGGTGTTGCTGAACCTGCATAACACCGGGTTCTTCGCGATGGGATCAGCAATCTTTGCGATGGGGATATTCTTCGGAGGTATTGCACAGATCATCGCAGGTATCATGGAATGGAAGAAAAATAACACATTCGGTACGACCGCGTTTGTCTCGTATGGTTTTTTCTGGATTTCGCTTGTGGGCCTGATCCTTATGCCAACCCTGGGCTGGAGCGGCCCGCTCCAGATGGAAGCGCTCGTATCGTTCCTCACCTTGTGGGGATTATTCTCATTTGTGATGTTTATCATCACATTCAGGCTGCCAAAAGCGTTTCAGGTGATCTTCGGATCCCTGACATTATTGTTCCTGCTCTTAATTGCGGGGAACGCGACAGGTAATACTACCCTCCTCCAGATTGCCGGTGTCGTAGGTATTATCTGCGGACTCTCAGCGATGTATACCGGCCTTGGGCAGGTAATGAATGAAGTGTATAAAGAACAGGTTATCAGACTCGGGTGAAAAAAATGGTAGAATTACAAGACTTTACGGAAATGTTTGAAAAGAATCCACTGGCACATGCAGTTGTTGACGCCAATCTCAAGTTTCTGCTGGTAAATAATGCATTCTGCAAGATGACCGGATACAGCAAGGATCGGTTGCTGGCGATTAGATACTCCGATTTCCGGGCACAGGGAATGATGAAGTATCGCGATGAATCAGGGGAAGCACTGTCCGATGCTATTAACGGCAGACGGACTACCGTGGGCCAGAGTACGATTGAAACCCCCTCAGGATCGCATGTTATCGTCCGGACCAACATTCCGCTGTTAAGTGAAAACAGGGATGTAAAATACGTCTATGTCACGTACAACGAAATCACGAAAGTAGTTAAGGCCCGGAAATTTATGGAAAACGAAGTAGAGGAACTCAGTAAGATCTACTCCAGGATGGCAGAAGGAGATTTAACGGCCCGGTACGAGGTCACCAAGCCGGATGAAGATACCAAAGAGACCTATGACACGATCATAGTACTCCGGGATGCGGTTCGTGGGATCGTCATCAACCTTGAAAACAACATCAAAGATGTCAACAAAAAGATGCAGAACCTGATCTCGACCGCCGACAATGCGACCCGCAGCGTCGAAGAGGGATCCAAGGGAGTCCAGCAGATCGCGCAGAACGCAGGTAAAGTCAGCAGCAACGCCGAAAAAGCCTCACAGGGTGTTGAACAGATCGCAAAAGCGATGCAGGACATGAGCGCCGCTGTGGAAGAGATTACCTCAAGCATGGAATCGGTCTCGAACCTCTCCAAACAGACCAATGACCTCTCCCAGTCCGGTGCGGCACTTGCGGGCAAGACCGAGAAGAGCATGAGCGAGATCTCTGTATCCTCGGCAAAGGTCTATGAGATCGTGTCGGACGTGGAGAAACAGATGGGAGAAATCTCCAAGATTGTTGTGCTCATCCGCGAGCTGGCCAACCAGACAAACCTGCTGGCACTCAATGCCGCTATCGAAGCTGCCCGTGCCGGAGAGGCAGGAAGGGGTTTTGCGGTTGTCGCAACGGAAGTGAAATCGCTGGCCCAGGAGTCCCGGAATTCCGCCGAGCGGATCGAAGATATGATCGCGACCTTAAAAAAGAGCACCCAGAACGCGTCAGCTGCGATGACCGAATCGAAAGGGCTTGTCGAGCAGGGTTCAAAGATGGTAACCGAGACGGTGCAGTCATTCAACAAGATTGCGGCTGCTGTTGAGAAAGTGGCTGCAAGTGCAACTGAAGTCGCGGCGGCAACCGAAGAGCAGGCGGCAACAACAGAAGAGATTACGGCCAGTGTCAGCGAAGTTGCGCATTTGGTGGAACAGACCGCAAAGGAAGCCGGTGATGCGGCAGCAGCGACTGAAGAATCTTCAGCTGCGCTGGACGAGATCACCCGGATGATGGAGACCGTAGATAAAATCGCTGTCGAGGCAATGGAAGCAAACAAAAAATTCAAGGTGGATTAAACGGGGTGCGTTACCATGGCGTCAAAAGTAAGTGAGCCACAAGAAACGCAGGCCCAGAATACGGAAGATATTGTCAGAAAACGGCAAAGCAGCATCCAGATCGTGGAGTTTGTCCTAGGTAAAGAACTCTTTGCCATCGACCTCTTCGATGTCAAGGAAGTCGTCGAATACACGACGATCACCAAACTTCCCAACGTGCCGGCATACGTGAAGGGGATCATCGATCTCCGGGGCGAGATTACCACTATCATCGATCTCAAGCACCGGCTTAACATCACGGAGACCAGCCAGGTTGCAGCTGAATCCTCCCGGATCATCGTGCTCGATGACAAAATCACCGGCACCAAGATCGGGATACTTGTTGACGATGTGACCTCGGTTTCGACATTTGAGGCAAAACAGGTGGACTATACCTCTGCATCCGTGAGCAAGGAGGATACGGCAATTATCGGGATTATCAAGAGGAAGGTGAAGGTCAAGGACAAGGAGAAAAATGAACTGATCATCTGGATCGATATCAAGCAGCTGCTGGGAGATATTGATACATCGGTCTGAATTCATAAACCCCCGGCTATGTGGTGTTATCCGGGAAAATATCGAAACATGATCATCAAAAAGGCGAGGGCAAAACCCCTCCCTTTTTTCACTCAGGCAAGGTCTGGTACTTAAGGATGGGATTTGTTCATGATTTTTATCCACTATGTCGATGACTGGTTGCCATTACTCGATACCATTGGCCGTATCCTGGAGAAAAAAGGAGATATTGTAGTTGAGACATCTTACTCAATTGAAGATGCATTGAGGAAACTGGATTACCTCTCCTTTAATGTCATTGTCACGGATTACAATTCCAAGGAATCGGCCGGTATCGAGCTCCTCCGAAAAACCCGACAGAAGGGAATTATTGCCCCCTTTATTTTCTTCACTCTGGAGCAAAACCGTGGCTTGGAACAGGAAGCCACAAAGTACGGCAGGGTTGCATTTGTCCCAAAATTGCTCGATTGTGGAGCGAACTTTGACGAGCTTGAAAGGATAATCCGGTCCATTGTGTCGGTATCCCGCCCGGAGAAGATGCGCTCCCACAAGGATCCATCTCCCCAATAAGGGGAGATCCTCATCAGGATCTCGGTACTCTCTGTTGATGATGAACATTCCCTGCTTGATATAGGCAAACTCTTCATTGAGCAGAAAGTGTAGTTCCGGAACGGTGAATATATTATCGTCTGCGATGATGATGGGATTAGTATCCCCCAAACTGAGAAGGAAAAGATTTTCGAGCGGGGATTTGGAAAAACTACCGGGCTTGGACTTTTTCTTGCCCGGGAGATCCTATCAATCACCGGCATCACCATCCGGGAAACCGGGGAACCTGGCGCGGGAGCCCGGTTTGAGATCATAGTGCCGAGGGCAGGGTACCGGTTTGCAGATATGCAGAAAAATCCCGGGAGATCCTGATATTTTGATGAATGTTCCTTTTAAATAACTGACCCGCCGCAGCCCAGGAATTGCGAGATACAGTGTTGTCCGCTGACCCCAATCTGGGCCCAATCCAGCCTCCGATTACCCTTCGCACACCCGAAAAGAAACCCGTATCGGGCTCCATTTACAAATATCCTCAAATCGGGCTTCTTTTTTAAAACGGACAAATTAAAACGGACTCGATAATGCGGTTCTTTTGGCTGATTTCATGTGGAATTACCATTTGGACGATCTAAAAAATAAAGGCCGCCAGAACGCGTATACAGGGCTGTAAATGTTATTATATGGGGCTTAATTTGAGCGTATTTTGGCAAAAATGTTGATAAAAAGAGCCTGATTTTTGAGGATCGTAATCGGACGATTTTACGGGCGTTTCAGATGTCCTGAAGTGGGATGACAGGCACCGGATCTTGTATGCCCGTTCCTGAAACGTCTTAAAAAAACAGAGCTGGGTGGTTTTTTAAGAGCCGCTAAAAAAGGAGATTAGAGGTACAGCATCAAGACCAGCATTACACCGGTAATGAGCGTTAGTATAATCGCGACCGGAGCAAGCTTTCGCACGACTTCCCCTTCTATCCCTAACTTATCGACAACCGCAGCAGCATTGATAATCTTTGCGACTGCAACACCTGACGCAATGCCTCCTGCTACCAGGTGAGCGGAATAAACTTGGAGGAAGTTAAGGTTGAGGACATCGGTCGATTTTTTGATAATACCATAGAACATGACGTTGGATGACGTCTCACTTCCCGCGACAAATGACCCGAACAGTCCCAGCATAGGGCTGAACAGAGGGAACGCGACGCCGAAGATAAGGGCCAGCACGAGGCCGATAACCATGTTCATGTTTAATGCCGCCGGAGCTAAGGTGAGCGCACCGTTGTTCACCGATTTTCCTGACCAGTCCATCACATACGCAATGGCAAAAAAGACCATCGCGGCCAGGGTCGGGCTCCATGCCCGTTTCAGCCAGAGTTTGGTAATCTTTCCAACCTCATCTTTTGACCGGATCAGGAGAGGTGCCGTGACAAGCGTACTGATGAGCACCCAGAAATACGCCTGGCTCAGGAGATTCAGGTTGACAATCTGGTCGGCCATAACCGGAATTTTCTGCATGTTGCCGAGTATCGAAGGCAGACCGGACTTGATAACCGGGATGCTGATGACAATACAGAACAGGACCAGCACCACCCAGGGAAGCGCTGCCTTCCAGAGTGGCATCTTACCTTTCCGTTCCTCTTTTGCGGCCTGGATTGCGGCAGGCTCGGCGACATCGAGCGGCCGGCCCCGGATCTTCCGCATCAGGAGGATGACTACAACGGTAACGAGACCGGAGAAGACGCCCACAAGGCCGATCGCTGCTGGCGGGAGGATATGCACGAAGAGGATCGCACAAAGCCCCAGCGTCAGACCGGCGACCAGTGCTGTGACAAATCCTTTTTTCACGCCGGCGATACCATCTGCAACCCAGAGCATGGCAAGCGCAATGCCGGTCGAGATCACCGGCAGGAACCACGCGACCGTGATGCCGAGTGACCTCACGTCAAGCCCGAAAACGGATGCCGGAAGCGTTATCGGGACTGCAAGGAGTGAGAACGAGGTGAGTGGATCATATCCCAGACAGGGCAGGGCAACTGCTGCAATGGGAGAGAACCCGAGCGCGAGCATAATGGGTGGGAGCATGGTCACCGGGGTCGCGCCGATAGATACCAGAAATGTCCCAAAACCGACGTTCAGGATCATAATCTGTTCGTACCGTTCCGCAGCCACCGTTTTGATGTACGCCGTAATGCTGCTGATAGCACCCGTCACGTCCATCATGGTGACCTGCAGAATGGAAAAGAGCACCATCAGCGAGATCCCAAACGACGAAAGTACGCCGTCCCAGGATGCCGCCAGTGCAACACTGGCACTTGTCTGGAAAAAGAATATCGCAATGATGATGGTCAACACCCATCCGACAACACTCATCAGCGTTCCGGACTGCCGGAAAAGGACAAGCCCGATAAAGATCAGGAGCATTGGCAGGATGGCCAGGATAAACTGAATACTCAGGTCCACTTTGATCTACCCTCCGGGGTATGAATATAAAGTCTGCTATGTTATAGCATAACATTATCGATTTGATCCTGTAAAACCTGTGAGCTGGAAGTACGGAACGGGGGATTACCCGCAAGGCAAAGGAATGGTGAGTTCTATAAATGCTGCCCGCCAACATTTGGGCAGTGAAAACGGCAATTCTCGGGGGCGGGTTATCGGGCCTGACGCTGGCCCGGCTCATGCACGAAAAAAATACAGATCTTGTAGTCCTTGAAGCAGAGCCGGAGTACGGCGGGCTCTGCCGGTCGCGGACCACCAACGGGTTCACGTTCGATCTCGGTGGTTCGCACATTATTTTTTCACGGGACACCGAAGTGCTCACGTTTATGCGGCAGATGATCGATGGAAACGAGCAACAAAACGCCCGGAATACGAAGATCTTCTACAAGGGCCGGTACGTGAAGTACCCCTTCGAGAATGGTCTTTGTGACCTGCCCGCAGAGGACCGGTTTTTCTGTATCAGCGAGTTTGTAAGGACGCTCGTGGCCGTGGAAAAAGGCGACCTTCCGGCACCGGAGACATTCCGCGACTGGATCTACTACACGTTCGGGAAAGGGATCGCGGAGTGTTATATGGTGCCGTACAACGAGAAGATCTGGAAGTACCCGACCGAAAAAATGTCCCGGCACTGGGTAGACGGGCGCATCCCGAGGCCGCCGGTCGATGACGTGATCAAATCTGCGATTGGCATCCCGACCGAAGGGTACACTCACCAGGCGATCTTCTCCTACCCGCTTGATGGGGGAATCGAAGCGCTCGTAATGGCAATTGCGCGACCCGTTGAACCATACATCAGAACGAATTTCCGGATCAGTTCGATCAGAAAAAAGGGAAAACAGTGGATCATCAGTAACGGCACTGAATCTGTCACGGCAGACCGTATCATCTCAACCATTCCCATCCAGCACCTGATTGCAGCACTTGACCATGTACCGGGGGAGGTCAGAAAGGCCTGCGGGGCCCTCACGTACAACTCGCTTGTCTGCGTCAACATCGGCCTTCGCGGGAGCGTGCCGGATTATTCGTGGCTCTACATCCCTGACCCGGCAATCGGGAAGACCAACCGGATCTCGTTCCCGTCCCAGTACAGCCAGCACGTGGCACCTGATGGACATTCCGCGATCCTTGCCGAGATCACGCACCAGCCCGGTGACAGCGTGGCGCAGATGACCGATGACAATCTTATCGCAGAAGTCACCGACACGCTCACTGAAATGAGCCTGGTAACACCGGATCAGATCGTTTCGGCATCCGTCGTGCGCCAGCCGTTTGCTTACGTCGTCTACGATACAGAATACCAGAAAAATATTGCCATTCTCCGGGACTACTGCGGGTCGATTGGCATCCCGCTCGTGGGCCGGTTTTCCCAGTTTGAGTACCTCAACATGGACGGCTGCATCAGGAGCGTGCTGGATTTCGTAAAATCGCATCCGACATGAAACAGTTTCCCCCATCTCCGGCATCACGCTTATAATCCGACAACCTAAAAAATGTACAGGAGTTTTTCTGACCCTCATGATATCGGTAATCGTCCCGTCATTCAATGAAGAGGAGAATATCGCCCAGTGCCTCGTCTCGCTCTCTCACCAGACCCTCCATAAAAGCGAGTACGAGATCATTGTCGTTGACGGTGGGTCAACGGACAGTACCTGCGAGATTGCCCGAAAGTATGCCGATATGGTCTTTATCCAGACTTCAAAGAAAGTTGGCGGGGCGCGAAACGACGGTGTTATGGCCTCAAAAGGCGATATTATCGCATCGACCGATGCTGACTGTATCCTCCCGCCGGACTGGATCGAGCGGATCAGGAACGATTTTGCGGATCCGGCCATCGTGCAGGTGTATGGCCCGGTCTACCCTATCGAGGACAGCGTCGGCAACCATTTCTCACTTTTTCTCGCAAATACCTTCTCCCGTATCGGGTACTACAGCCGCACATTTTACTACACGCTCGGCTGCAACACCGCGTTTCGCAAGGATGCATTTCTCAAAGCCGGCATGTACCGGTGCATCGATGCCGGGGACGACATTGAGATCGCGATGCGCATGAAAGACGAGGGAAAGATCCGTTTTGACGGGAAATTAAAGGTCGGATTTTCCATGCGCCGGTACCAGCAGTACGGTACGCTCAAATCGCTGTACGAATGGTTCTACATTGTTGCTCACGGCGGGGAGACCCAGAAGTATGCATATTCCCAGAAAAAATACAAATGATCGCTGGGCGGGCTGTTCCATATACGTGGAACGCTTATGACCTACGCCGGAAAAACGCCGGCCGGTACCTCACCGGATTTTGTGCGCGAACAGGTTGCAGCATTCGAAGGTAATGCTTTTGCCCGGTTGCTGGGTCTGCACATCATTGAGGCCCGTGACGGCTATGCACGCGTTGAAATGGACTGTGCCGGAAAACTCAACCCGCACGGTATCGCGCATGGCGGTGCCGTCTTTTCGCTTGCCGATCATGCATTTGGTATTGCATCGAACTGCGGTGAAAACCACTATACGGCGGTCTCCGTACATATCCAGTATATCCTGCCCGCGAAAGGCCGGCTCGCTGCGGTTGCGGAACGTATCGCTGCAAACGAGATCAGTGACACATTCCGCGTTATGGTATACGAAGGCGACCGCACGGTTGCGGTTTTTGACGGCGTTGCGTTCAGGCTCCCCTGAGTGCCGCGCCGGGATTTTTTTCGCGCACCGCCCCACACACCCTGCGACTTTATCACCCGGCAGTTTCTCATACTCACCCATGACTGTTGAGAAAACAGCAGTGACTGCAGTCGCCGGACTCATGGCGCTCGCAGCCCGCACCGCACCAAAAGCACATGGAGATGATGAGATCCTCCTCTCCGTGCTCACGGACGCCCAGATCAAAAAACTTTCCCGCGCGATGTCTGACTATGGCACGAAAAACGGGCTGGGGTATTTCCTGCGCGATGCCAGGAATGTTGCCGCTTCTGACGCGTGTCTTGTCGTCGGCGTCCGCGGGATTGCCACGGTCGGTCTCAACTGCGGGGCCTGCGGGTATGCAACCTGTGTCGCCGTTGTAAAAGCAGCAGAGAAAAAGAAATCCGCAACAACCGTGTATGCCGGCCCCAACTGCGCGGTACGGATGGCGGATCTCGGGATTGCCCTTGGGTCTGCGGTAAAAACTGCCCAGATCCATAACGTGGACAACCGGATCATGTACACGGCCGGATCGGTTGCGATGAACCTCGGGTTTCTTGGGAAAGACTGCACGGTCGCCTTTGCGATTCCGCTCTCGGCATCGGGGAAAAGCATTTTCTTCGACCGAAAAGCATAACCGGTGACAGACAATGCCAGTCATGATGATACGCGGCGGCGATCTCGACCTCGTTGAATACGAGTTCAGGTCATTCCTTCCCGGAGAAATTACAAAGACGCTCGGTTTTGAGAAGAATACCTACCGGCTGCGCCCGAAAAAAGGTAAAGTCGTGGTAAAGGCACCGGCCCGGATCCACCTCTCCGTCCTTGACATGAACCGGTTTGCACCGGATCACGCGGGCGGCGGCGGGATCGGGTTTGCCATCCAGTGCTACTGCACCGCTGAAGTTGAGTGCACCCGGCAGGGTCTCGTGATCGATTACAACCGGTCGGCCATTATCGAGAACTTTGTCGCTGTTTTTAACAAGGTGGTCGGTTACACCGGCGGTTTTAAAATAAAAGCGATCGACCACCAGCGCAAGCACGTCGGCTTCGGGTCGACGAGCACCGTGATGATTGCAGTCGCGACTGCGATGAACGAAGCAGTCGGCTCGCCGCTGACGAATGCGGAACTGCGCCGGCTCATCGGCCACAACTATGTCGAGGAGACTGCAGAAGGGACCATTGCGTTCGGCTTCGAGACCGGTGTCGGCCCGGCGGCAAGCACCCATGGAGGCATGGCAGTGATGGGAGACGAACTCGTGCTCGTGTACCACCACCCGTTTGCAGAAGGAAAAAATGTATTTATCGTTGTTCCGCCGACCGACATTTCGTCAGCCGGCACAAAAGAGTTTGACCTCCTGATGAACCGGGCAAGAACACTTGACTACCGGGACCGGGAACTCAAGGCGTACCTCTTTATGATGGATTTCATCCCGGCGCTCGAACGAGGGGATATAAAAAAGATCGGGGATGTCGTCTGGGAGATCGAGTTCAGGGGATCGAAACGGGCAGAGATCGAACACCATAGCTACCGGATCTACCAGTACATGAGCATGCTGCGCGAGGCCGGTCTCGAATTTGTCGGTATGAGTTCTGTCGGGCCGTCAATTGCAATTGTGACCGATAAGGACCGCAAAGCAATCCAGAAGATCCTCAAACCCATCGGCCTTGAGATCGCCATCGCGACAAAAGTGGATAATGAGGGTATGAAAGTCACCTGCAGGAAATAATGGTGACTGCGTCTGGAAAACTCTTTTTTTTAATAATTTTACGTTGTTTCACCGGTTTCCTGTCGCATCCGATGTAATTTTTAACAGTTCTGTGAATGGTAAAATTACTGGCCGTCTGGTTTACTCTTCTGCCGGTAAGCCTGGATGATCCCGGCAATGATGAGGAGGATCGTCCCTGCAGTCACTGCGAGAACAAGGAAAAGCAGCACGCTCATATTCTGCTGGACAACCGGGAGCCTGCCAACGTAATACCCGGCGAGCACAACGACAAGCGTCCATGAGACTGCCCCCAGCACATTGTAGAACAGGAACTTACGGTATTTCATCGTCCCGACGCCTGCAAGGAACGGTGCAAATGTGCGGACAACGGGCACAAACCGGGCAACAAAGATCGTAGTGCCGCCGTACTTCTCGTAAAAGGAGTATGTCCGGTCGATGTACTCTTTTTTGATAAAGTTCGGGAACCGTTGCTGGAAAATATGCAGTCCGATGTAGCTGCCCAGCCAGTAATTGACAGTATCCCCCAGGACCGCCCCGAGAATATATGCTGCGATCAGGAGATCAATGTTCAGGATCCCGCTTGCAGCTGCAGCTCCGGATACAAACAACAGGGAATCCCCGGGCAGGAACGGTGTGATGACAAAACCCGTTTCAAAAAAAATGATGCAGAACAGGAAAAAATATGTCCAGATACCGTAGCTCTGGGTAACGGCCATCAGGTGGTGATCAAGATGGAAGATGAGGCCGAAGATCGATTCTATCATGAATGATACAGATATTGGACGAGCGGTCTATAAGAACGTCACCGATGTTTTCGTCTCGGAATGTTTGCCCGGCAGTAGCATGTCAAGGTATATTGTCGAAAAAAACAGATCAGGTATACAGACAACAGTACGTATGCACGGTGATCACCATGACATCTCACAATAAAACCCTGTACCCGCTCTTCCTGTGCGGCATTCTCTGTATCGCACTTCTCCTTGTTGCTCCGGTGAATGCATTCACGGCAGATTCCCTTAGTATCACGGTTGCAAAAAACGGTGATGCCACTGCCGCGTTTACGTACACCCTTGACGGGGTAATTGAAAATGCCATTCCTGAATCCATACTTCAGGAACAGCTGGTCAAAGGACTTGAAACAAGTTCGGATCCACCCCAGGTCCTCTCGTTTTCCAAGTCAGAAGCAGATCTCTATCTGAAAAATTTCGCCATGGTAACCGACGTACCGACCGGGACTGAGTACCAGACAGCGTCCATGGATTTCAAGAAAGCCCAGATTGCCCTCCAGAACTCTGCCGTAAGCACGGTGATTTCCGCGGATTTCTCCCCGAAAGTTACAACGGTCACCTTCCCTGATGGGTATTCCCGCCAGCTGACTTCTTCATCGGTCCTGCCAAGCCTTGACCATACGGTTATCGATCCGGCAAAAGCGAGCGCGGTACCGACCGTAAATACCTCGGCGCTTGGGGCTCTTAATATCAGTTCATCCCCGGAGAATGTGCATGTGTATATTGATACGAACTATGTCGGGGACACTCCCGGAATATTTTCTCAGATATCCCCGGGCCAGCATGAGATTATGCTGGAAGCAGACGGGTACGTTACCCTTACAACAAATGTTACCGTAAACGCAGGGGAGACGACACCGCTTATTGAGGATCTGGACATTGTCCCGACACCAACAACGAAAGCAAACGCACCGGATGCAGGAACAGTTATCGTCGTTCTCGCTCTCGCGCTCTGTGGCGTGGCGGTTCTGCGCAAGAAGTAAATCCGGGTTTTATTATTCAGGGGAATCGTTCCCGACCCTTTTTTGGCATACGAAAAAAGTTTGGTTATTTAATGAATTGCAGAACACCTGCTATTGGGGAAAATTACTACCGGCCATTTACGTACGATGAATGCGGTCGCTCTGGAAGTGGTGCTGCCTGTTGCGGATCAACAGACAAAAAAATGCACACCTGGTTCATTCCCCCACTGAGGTGGGCAGGGCTCTGTGACGGGAGACCCTATCCCATTTTCTCGTCTTCAGGATCCTGTTTCCTGTTGTAACTGCCCTGACCTATACCGGATTCTACAGAGCGATTTTTACTTTTTCATGGTACAGGTTTTCAAGGGAGCATCCGGGAATTGTCCACGCAAATACGGGACCGGTGATTCGTAGTATTGAATCTTAAAAACCGATGAGACCTGTCCGGAACGAAAAAAAGAGAAATTGTGGTTTTAACGCCGTGACCGGATCGAAAGGATACCGATGACACCAAATGCTGCAAAGACAGCAAACGGCAGGCTGCCGGATTTGGTTGGCTCTGGTGATGTCTGGGCTGCGGTCGTCATTTCAGCGGTAACATTGGCCTGGGTACCTGCTGGTGCCGGAGCGGTCACATTTGCCTGCTCTGCAGTTGTGTTTGCTGCTGCGAGCGGAGCGAGGGTCACATCAATCTCAACAGTCTCGTTCATTCCCGGGACTGATGTTATGTTTGCCGTGTAGAGTGCATATCCTGCCTTTTCAACGGTAATAACCCGGTATGGCGTTCCGGTCGTGTAGACCGGCACTTCCAGCTGGCTGTTATTCGTGACACCCTTGAAATCTGAATCAAAGGTAACATTTGCTCCGTCCACGTTTGCCTTGACAAGGTAGGTCCCCATGTCCCCCCCGATAAGCTGCGGGGCGGTAGTCGCCGTTATGGCCGGCGTCTGGTTGTCTGCGGGTGCCACTGCTGATACGCATCCGATAATTGCCATGCACACAATAAGAGTTACAAAGAATACTCTCTTCACACAATCACATCCAAGTACGGAATAAAAGAACGTTTCACGTCCATTTAAAAATTCCTTCTTGATCCAGAGGACAATGGTGAAATTAACCCTTTTTCAGGAAATTTTTTTAAACGTGGCTGCAATCTCGGCACGGGGGAGCGTTTTTCCGCGCACCGTCATTGTCCAGCGTCGGGTTTCACCTTCCCGGGGCTGTAACACGCGGAAAAGTTCACAAACCTCATCTTCAGTGAAGTAATGGGTAGAGATCCCGTTTTTCCGTACAAATGTGCCCGGTTCAGTCTCGGTGCCGGTGCCGGCCCGAAAATCCCCAATTGAAAAACCGGAAAAATACAGGGTCCCCCCCACCTTGAGCACCCGTGCCGATTCCAGAGCGCACCTGATACGTCCGGTTGCCGGCAGGTGACCGATCACATGGAACGTGATTACACAATCAAACGAAGCATCGCGAAAAGGCAGGGAGCGGACATCGGCAAGGGCGATCTCAGCGCATACGCTTTTCGGGGAAAGAGACCTGCACAGGATTGCCGCAGACGGTGAAAAATCGATGCCGACAACTTCGCACTTTTTCTCTGTGAGTGCGGAGAACGTCTTCCCGTTCCCGCACCCGAGTTCGAGCACCCGCTCCCTGTCACAGAGCGGAGGCAGGTGATGGACTGCCCCGCCCCAGATCCGCCCCCGCCGGGAATAATCGTTGTCCCAGTGGTCTGCATCGCGATCCCCGTTCATGTGAATATATCTCTTTTAATCACGCTGCCTGGATACGTATCCCGCCGCATGGCAGAACCGGCATGCAGGGATCCATTGCATCCAGACCCGTACTCTTATTCGAGGAAGTGGTGGGTCAGGTTCATGACATCCCGGTACTTGATGACCCCGACAAGGTGCTTGTCGTCATCGGTGACCGGCAGGGCCCGGAAACTATACCGCTCAAATTCCTGCGATGCCTCTTTAAGAGTACTTCCTGCCTCCAAGCCGATCACATTCTCTGTCATGATCGCAGAGAGAGGTGCCTTGTCATCCGCGCTCAACAGTTCCTTTAAATCGATGACGCCCAGCAACCGGTTCTCGCCATCCACGACATAGATGTACATAACCACATCTTTTCCCCGTGCATGCCGGGGATAGTCATTCTGCACGTACTCGACAAGGGTATCGGGGGGGAACGTGAGGATCTTCTGGGTGGTGTAGTGAATCACCTTCTCCTCTTGTTTTTCCATGATCGCCCGAAGGTTCCTTGCATTATCCGGATTGAGTGCCGCAAGGATATCTTCAGCATCCGCATGCGGAATGACCGAAAGGACGTCTGCCGCCTGGCCCGGTGTCATATCGTTGATGAGCTGGACAACCTTGTCTGTAGAGAGCGATGAGATAATATCGCGCTGTACATTTGGTTCGATCTCTTCGAGGGTATCACTCGCATGCTCGTGATCGAGTGTAGAAAAGAGCATGACCCGCTGCTCATGGTCCATCTCTTCAAGGATATCCGCAAGATCTACAGGATGGATCTCCGAAACTTTGTCTTTTAAGACATTCAGTTTGATATTGCCCTTGAATCTCCCGATATTTGTCGGGAGGGGCTGAATGTATTTCCACGAGATCATCTGCTCTGCTTCGGAGTCGGAAGCGGAGTAAAGTATCTTCGCAAGTATGCCGAGGCCCAGCCTCCGGAGACGGGCCGCTTTTCCGGTATCCACATCGGTGACATACAGTTTCTTGTTCCGCAGGACAAGCCGGATATCGTAGACTATTTCGACTTCATTCTCTTCAAGGTCGATCACTTTCTTGTCGAGAACATAATCCCGGAGGAGAATGACATCATCTCCCGGTTCGATCTCATAGGGTGTAAGATCCCCGAGGGTGACCTCGATTCCCCGGCCGGTGAGGGTGTGGACATTCTCCCATGGGATGAGGAGACTGGGATTGCCAAAAGACCGGGAGACGTACAGTGACCGAACCTCGGGGATCTTTGCAGTCTCTGCAATCACGAGATCAACAAGCGATCCTATTTTTTTTCCTGAACGCAGGACCGGGACATTCAGGATATCTGAAAGAAGGATCTCGAGGTCCCCGGCCACCGCAGAGGTAGGTACAGTATCCTGCTGCGTCATCATGCACCCCCGTGGACAATCGTCCAGAATTTGTACCCGAGCAGGATCACAAGAAAGATGAGATACAGCCTGAGAAAGAGGAGGGCAAATTTTGCTCCTTTTGAAAGTTTGATCTTAGGCGTTGCGTATCTCGTGTTGATCCTTGTGATCATCCCGGTCAATTCATGGATGGCACTTCCGATCCGTTCCCCAAAGACGCTTTCAATTGCTACCATTTTGCTCCCCCCCTTACCCGAACAGGTTCGGGAATAGTGTGCTGATACCGTAGAGTGTTGACACAATGATAATGCACACAACTATCGATATGTTCGCGATATTGTCAAACAAGGTATTTTTGTATTTCCCCATTATTTCCTCGCTGTTCAGGAGGATGATCAAAAATACCAGCGCCGCCGGCAAGAGTGTCACAGCAACGACCTGCACAAAGAGCGTGATCAATACCAGCGGAGCGTTTGGTATGAGAACAACCGCCCCGGCGGTGATCAGTCCTATGAAGTAATACACATAGAACCAGAACGCCTCTTTTACCTTATAGTTCAGGGAGTGTGCCCACCCGAAAACCTCACCGAATGCCCATGAGTTTGTGAGCGCTATGCAGATCGCGCCGAGGAATCCGGCATCGAAAAGACCTATGGCTACCAGCGTCCCTACCCACGGGTGCGTTCCCATGATGACCTGTGCTGCCTGCGCGGCACTCTCGATATCCATACCGTAGAGAAGGGTCCCTGTTACAACGATTACGAAGATCGCGACAATTACTGTGAAGATTGCACCGATAAACGTGTCGAATTTTCCCCACGGGATGTCCTTCTCTTTCATCTGCTTATCAACAACAGCACTCTGCTGGAAGAAGATCATCCATGGCGCGATTGTCGTGCCGATATTTGCCATCAGAAAGAAGAACAGCTCCCCGTTAAATCCTCCCGGGAAATTGGGGATAATACCCGCCCGGAGAATATCGGAGACCGAGGGGTGGATGATAATTGCAGCCGGGATATAGATCAGGTTGACAAGACAGAAGGCCATGGTGATCTTCTCCCATGTCCAGTACCGGCCTGACATGACAATGCCGAGCATGACGAATATAACGATGATGACGGTGAGTATAGGTGGTACACCGAAGATGCTGAGCGCTGCAGTCATACCGATAAACTCAGTGACCATGGTCAGCCAGTTGACGATACTGAGATCCAAAAGGGAGAACCAGCCCCAGAACGAGCCAAATGCACTGAAGATCGCCTCCGCATGCCCGTGCTTGGTGACGGCGCCCAGACGTACTGTCATTTCCTGCACGAAATACGCGACAGGCCCGAGCAGGATGAGGAACCAGATAAGGTTGTACCCGAATTTAGCACCGGTTGCTGCATAGGTTGTGATCCCACCTGCGTCGTTGTCCGCGATCATCACAATCAGGCCTGGACCGGCAAGCAGCAGGTAGATCTTGATGGTCTTAATAATTCGGCTGTAATTAAAATAGAATTTTGATAAAAAATCCATGGTACCCTTCCTTTCCTTATTTTTAGTTCATTGTCTCTGTCATCCCCCCATTCGATCTGAATGGCAGTTGAAGAAAAGCTTCCCGAAAAACGGGGACGTTTCCTACCACCAGACAGGTAGATACCTGAGTCATATATAATTATCCCGTTCGACGGAATTTTTTCGGCAGTAAAACGCCATCTGTGAGCACGCTTTAAAACGTCTTATCAGCACGGGCAAAAATCTGCGATTTTTAATCGAATAAAACACGAATTTGCGGATTCCGAATATTTTTATGAGGATACTGGTGGTTTTTGGGGAAACCGGGAACTGCGGTATGCCGACCGGTATCTTTCGCTGGTGTATTGAAACATAATAAGATACAACAAGATACACTAATACAGGAATATAACATCTGAACCAGTCCCTTGTAACCGATGGGTATTATCGTTTGAGGTGCGCGAAATGTTGGATATCAGGTTTGTACGGGAGAGCCCGGAGATCGTAAAAGCCGATCTGGTGAAACGAAACTCTCCGGAAAAAATTGCATGGGTGGACGAGATTCTTGCAAAAGATGCGAGGTCCCGCGAGCTCAAGGTACAGACCGATGAACTCCGGCGCCGAAGAAATACGATTGCACGGGAGATAAACGAGGCGAGAAAAGCGGGAAACGATCCGGCGTCCCTGATGGCAGAAGCAGCAGGGCTCCCGGCAAAGATCAAGAATAACGACACAGAGCAGGAAGAGATCCAAAAGATCATCCGCACCCGGCTCATGCGCCTCCCCAATATCCTGCATGAGACTGTACCTCAGGGAAAAGACGATACCGAAAACCTCGAGATCCGGCGTGTCGGCACCCCGCGCACGGTTGACTTCGAGATCCGGAACCACGGGCAGCTGGCCGCTGACCGGGGCTGGGCGGACTTCGAGCGGGCGGCGAAGATCTCCGGCGCAGGCTTCTATTTCCTTAAAGGCAGCCTCGTTATGCTGGACCTTGCGCTCCAGCGCTTTGCCCTCGACCTGCTTGAAAAGAAAGGATTTACCCCGGTTGTCCCGCCGTTCATGATCAACCGGGGCTCGTATGAAGGGGTCACCGATCTCGATGATTTCGAGAAGGTGATGTACAAGATCGATGGCGACGAGACATACCTGATTGCGACAAGCGAACATCCGATCGCCGCGATGTACCAGGACGAGATCTTTGAGGAAAAAGACCTGCCGTTGCGCCTCGCCGGACTCTCCACCTGCTTCCGGCGGGAAATCGGCGCTCATGGTCTTGACACAAAAGGGCTCTTCCGGGTCCACCAGTTCACAAAAATAGAGCAGTTTGTTTTCTGCAGGCCGGAAGATTCCTGGCAGATCCACGAAGAACTGCTGGCTAATGCCGAAGAGGTTTTCCGGAAACTGGATCTCCCCTACCATGTTGTCAATATCTGTACCGGGGATATCGGTACGGTTGCAGCAAAGAAATACGATATCGAGGCATGGATGCCCCGGGAGAACGCCTACAAAGAGGTTGTTTCCTGCTCCAACTGTACCGCGTACCAGGCAGCTAGTCTCAATATACGGGTACGGGACAAGGAAAATTTCGAATCAAAACGGTATATCCATACCCTCAACTCAACCGCGATTGCCACATCACGGGCCCTGCGGTGCATCTTGGAGAATTACCAGAACCAGGATGGATCGGTAACTATCCCGACCGTGCTGCGCCCCTACATGAACGACCGCGAATTCCTGTAGAATCAGCCGGTATTACCTCTCCTTTTTTATCATCAAACGCAGTACATCTGATAAATACTTATTTGCCAAAGATAGTGCAAGAGTATAAGTGAGAATGTGGTACTATGGGCTATCCCGATTTGAAAAGTGATGAAACCATTATTCTGACCGCACAGCAGGTAAAGGTAAAATCTGTGCCGTTCGAACTGGTGCTCACCAACCGGCGTCTTATTATCATCGACAGCGATAAGAACGTTGTCCCTACACAGCAGATCCCGCTTGTCACCATCAGAAACGTAACCGCCGGGGAGAATGCAATCCGCGACCCGGTCATCACCCTTACCATCCTGACCGATACGGCGGATACCCGGGAGATGGCGCTTACTTTTGCCATGCAAACTGCCGGGGAGCGCAAGCGCGAGGCCGGGGAGTGGGTCAAAGCCCTCAGGAAATATATTACTGATGCGGTATCGTATCCGGTGGAGATAGCCCCGGATACACAGGCTCCCGTGGAAACCCGTCAGGACCATACCGGAACTCCCGGTATAAAAAAGAAGATCGAGATTGCCCGCCCGATAAAAAAGATCATGGTAGACACGAGCCACATGCCGCCAAAACCTGTTGAAATATCGACATTGCCCGAAGGATCGTTCTGTGGCCGGTGCGGGAACCGCATGCCCCCGGGATCAACATTCTGCAACCGGTGCGGAACCAAAGTTGCGGCCCCGTTCGGACAGGAAACTGTTTCTGCCACGCCGGAACAGATTACGATAGCCCCGGCAACCATCGCCGCATGGCCCAGCGACCACAGGGGCCGGCCCATTGAGCAGATCATTCACTCAATCGAACCCCTGATCGAAGACTCGGTGCCCCGCACTGAAACCGCACCGGCCATACCGGAACCGGAACAGGCACTCTATGTTCCACCGGAAGTACCCGCAGCCCCTGCAACTGAGACGACTACGGCCGCTGAAGGAACGCCGGCACCGGGAGCAGAACCGGCACCTGCAGGAGCCCCGACAGTCCCGCCCATGCCGCCGATCCCTCCGCTGCCACCGGTACCCGCAGCACCCCGGAAAAAACGGTCGAAGATCCTTGCGGCAGCCATTATCCTCATCGTGATCATTGCAGTAGCAGCCGGGGGATTTATGGTCATGAAAAACATGCAGAAGAGTACCGTGGTCACTCCGGTGACAACGACAACACCGATCCCGGCCGCCACCATCCCGACAGCAAAGCCAACAACCGTTGTGCCGACCGTTGTCACTACCGCTGTGCCGACAACGCCGCAGGTGCTGATCCCGCAAACAGGTGTCTGGGTTGAGGTCACGTACGACAAGACCTACACCGGACAGGTAGGAACCCCGGGTTCGCAGGTCGCAGTGACTGATACCGGTGATCATTTCTACATCGTCCCGACCAGTACCGGAACCGTTGCCGTATCCCTCCAGAAAACTGATGGCTCCGGTGACGAACTCAAAGTGACCGTCTACAGTGCCGGTACTGCAGTAAAAACTGTATCAACGACTACCCCTATGGGCCGGATTGATCTGCAGTTTGCCCTTACGGCCCCGACAACTCCCCCGACACCCGTAATAACAACAATTCCCACGACACCCCTTTCATCGACTGCATCAGCAACTGCAAATGCAACCAATAGTACGGTGTAACGGCGAAAATGCCGTCAACCATCACTGGTTTTTGTCCGGGCGGCAACAGCCAAAAAAGATGTGAAAGGATGAATCTTTATGATATACCGTAACCTGTTTGCAGGAATTTTCCTGTTTTTCGTGCTCGCTGGTGCGGCCGCCGCATCCGGATCGATACAGTCGTACCTGGGCGATACCGTCAAACTTTCCGGGTATTGTTATGACAGCCAGACAGTCTACCTCTTCCTGACCGGACCGAACCTCCCGGTAAACGGGGTGGCCTTGGATAACATCAACAACCGGGCTGACCAGGGAGGGTTTACTGAAGTCAGCGTTGACAGTAACAATCACTGGGAATATGACTGGGGAACAAATTCACTGGGTGGGAGACTCGATTCCGGCACATATACCGTCTGGGTGGTTGACAGCCCCAGTGATCTTTCTCAGCTTGATGATGCAGAATACAGCACAATTTCTGTGTCTCTGGGGAATCCAAGCATCAGCGTTGTCACCCCTGTTATTCCGGGCAGCTTCGATCTCAGTTCTATCCCGGACAATGTATCCGTGGTAATAAACGGGGACTATAAAGGGAGCACTCCCCTGACCGTGTCCGGTCTTGATCCCGGCACCTACAATATCACTTTCTCCCGGTTTAATTACGAGAAGTTCTCCACACAGGCAGCGATCGAATCCCGTTCGATTACCGAAGTGACTGCAACGCTCCAGCCAAAGACAGGAACCCTTGTAATCAACACAACACCTGTGGGCGCGCAGATAGCCCTTGACGGGACCGTTGTGGGCACCGCCCCGGTCACCCGTACGAACCTTGCCGCAGGCAACCACACAATCAATACAACGCTTGAAGGGTACATCCCTGTCGAAGAACAGGTTCATGTGATTGCTGACCAGTCGGTTACAAGCACAATTGAACTCAAAAAACCTGCCACAGTCATCCCGGGAATTTCCGTGCTTGTACCGATCCCGGTGACTATCGGTGCCTGCACCTGTGCGATCCTGATTTTTGCGTTCTGCCGCCCGCGTACGGGCCGGTGAAAACTGCTGAAGTGGCGAGTCCCGGAAAATACCGGGACATTTCCTGTTTTGTTGGATATGTGACGTATCACGTTCCCGGATACTGATCGATAAAAATACCGGGGCAAGACTGCTCCATTACTGTACTTTTATTATACGGATAGTGAGGAAGGTTCCACCAGAGGAGTACCTGACCAAAGGGCTATATACCACGTTAGGCGATTACCAAATATCCAGTGTCGATGGAGTGAACCTGATGGCAGAAGAAGAATCAAAACCAGTACTAGTCCGTGAACGGCTCGATGTCTGCGAGCTGGACCGGGCCCGGATGTCCCTCTTAAACCCTGCGCTGATTGCGCAGAAGATGGCTGAACGGACAATCGATGAGAATGCAAAGCCCCTCATCGAGATGGCGATGAAGGAGGGCATTGAGACCGTCTGGGACCGTTTTGAGATGCAGCAGCCCCCGTGCAAGTACTGCGAAGCGGGGATCTCCTGCTCGCGGTGCACCATGGGACCGTGCCGGATCATACCGCCCCACCGGATCCGGGGCGTCTGCGGAGCCGATGCAGACCTGATCGTATCGCGCAACCTGCTTGACACTATCGCGACCGGATCAGCAGCCCATTCTGATCACGGCCGCGACATTGTCGAGACGCTGTACCTTGTCGGGACAGGTAAGACCACTGATTACGGTATTGCCGATCCGGACAAACTGCGTCTGATCGCAAAAGAGTACGGCATTGAGACCGCAGGAAAGAGCGCACATGAACTCGCTGCTACGGTCGGGAGCGCCATGCTCGAAGAGTACGGGATGGTAAAAAACACCCTCCAGTTCCTCAACAGGGCGCCAAAAGCGACCCGGGAAATGTGGGACAAACTCGGTATCTCCCCGAGAGGGATCGACCGCGAAGTGGTGGACTGCATGCACCGGATCCAGATGGGGGTCGGGGCGGATTACGTAAACATCCTGTTACAGGGCCTCCGGTGCAGCCTCTCGGACGGGTGGGGCGGGTCGATGATGGGAACCGATGTTTCCGATGTCCTCTTTGGTACGCCGACCATCAAATCGTCACGGATCAACCTCGGGGTGCTCAGGGAGGACCATGTCAACATCGCAGTCCACGGCCATAACCCGGTTCTCTCCGAGATGGTCGTAAAGGCGGTTGCGGACCCCGAACTCGTGGCCCTTGCCCGGAAAAACGGCGCAAAAGGGATCAACCTTGTCGGGCTCTGCTGCACGGGAAGCGAGCTTTTGATGCGTAAGGGCGTCCCGATGACCGGCAACCACTTAAACCAGGAACTGGTCATCACGACCGGCGCTCTCGAAGCGATGATCGTTGATTACCAGTGCATCTTCCCCTCGCTCCCGAGAACCGCAAGCTGCTTTCACACCCTGATCATCTCGACCAGTGCAAAGGCGACCATCCCGGGATCGTATTTCTTTGACTTTACCCCGGACAAAGGATTCCTGACCGCAAAAGCGATCGTGAGGATGGCTGTCGAGAATTTCAAAAACAGGAACCCGAAACGGGTTCTGATCCCCGGCACACCGGTCCCACTGATGACCGGCTTCTCCAACGAAGCGATCAAAAATGCGCTGGGCGGATCATTCAAGCCCCTCATCGATCTCATCGCTGCCGGGAAGATCCGTGGCGCTGTCGGGATTGTGGGCTGCAACAACCCGCACGTGAAGCATGACTACGGCCACGTGACGCTCTCAAAGGCCCTTATTAAGAAAAATATCCTCTGTGTCGAGACCGGCTGTGCGGCGATCGCCTCGGCAAAAGCCGGGCTTCTCATGCCGGATGCTGCGGCTCTCGCAGGTGACGACCTGCGCGCGGTCTGCGAGGCACTCAAAATTCCGCCCGTGCTTCACATGGGTTCCTGCGTGGACAACTCCCGTATCCTCGTGCTTGCGGCGGAACTCGGGAACGCGCTCAATGTCCCGATCCACAAACTGCCCATTGCCGGCGCGGCGCCGGAATGGTACTCGCAGAAGGCGGTCTCGATCGGTGCGTATTTCGTTGCATCGGGAGTCTATACTGTGCTTGGCGTGATGCCGCATATATCCGGCAGCTCGGCCGTGGTCTCACTCCTGACCGAAGGCCTCAAAGGGGCGGTAAACGCGAACTTCGCGGTGGAACCCGATCCGGTCAAGGCGGCAGATCTTATCGCAGCCCACATCGAAAAGAAACGAACGGGACTTGGCATATGAGCGTTCCTGCCGGAACACGGGTTGTGCCTGTGCCCCTTCCGGAAAACTCCAGTACACCCGGGGCAGGGGAATGCGGGATCCGTGTCGTCATTACTGGTAAGGGTGGTGTCGGAAAGACCACGCTTGCAGCACTCCTTTCCCACCTGTTTGCCCGGGAGGGAAAACGGGTCCTTGCGATCGATGGCGATCCCCAGCAGAACCTTGCGGCGACCCTGGGAGTCCCACCGGATACTGCAGAACAGATCGTGCCGGTTTCAGAGAGTGTGGATTATCTCCGCGAAAAGACCGGTGCAGGTCCGGATATCTCCCCGGGCGGGCTTCTCACCCTCAATCCTGACGTAAGCGATGTCATCGACCGTTTTTCGATAACGGTTGATAAGAATCTCCGGCTTCTTGTCATGGGGAGCGTGAAGCAGGCAGGGTCCGGGTGTCTCTGTCCCGAGTATACCCTGCTTGCGGCAATCCTCCGGCACATGCGGCTCCTTCCGGATGAGGTTGTCATCCTTGATACCCCGGCAGGACTCGAACATTTCGGGAGAGCAGTTGCCGAAGGGTTCACCTGTGCAGTGGTGGTGGCGGACCCTTCGTACAACGCAGTTTCTGTTGCCCGGGAGTCAGCCCGGCTTGCAGGACAACTCGGCATTGGGGAGGTCATGTTCGTCCTCAACCGCGTGCAGGGAGATACGGATGTACAAAAAGTCTGCGGGGAAACCGTGTGCATGCCGGCATTTCCGCAGACGGTCATCCTGCCCTTTGATCCACAAGTCAGCCGCACCGAACCTGCAGTCACCCCGCTCATAACCGGTGATTCGGCCTTCATCGAAAACGTCCGGACACTTGCAGCGACAATTTCCGGAGTGTGTGAAAGCCGGAACCTCCGGGTCACTTAAAAGGGGGTTTTTACCCTGGTTCCTTCCGAAAGGTGCAGGGGTCGCGGCCTGGTCTAAAACAAACAAACGGGATTATGCTGACGCTCTTGCCGGAAGTTTGCATTGCTGGCAGGTAAAGTAACTCAGGTCATACTTTACATCAAGCGTTTCCCACTCACGGTACTGCATATCCGAGAGGTGATCACTGTTTTTCTCTGCATTGTTCCATGCAGCAGCGTCCATGTAGTCCCATGCCACGGTCTCCATGGGCTGGCCATTCCCGATGACAATTACTTCCGGGGTGGAATGCAACTGGCCAAAGGCGAACGTGGAAGAAGCATCGGTGATGATGGTAGGTTGTGTCGTCTCGATCAGGGCATAACCGGTCCCGTCGTAATCATAGGGAGAGGCAGCACTGATCCCTGCAGTCATATGGTCCTCATCGACAAAGAACAAGACTGCCGAGCCGAGGCCCAGATTGTTTAAGATCGAGGCCAGGAGAAGCGATTTTTCGCCACTCGTCCCCTCCCCGGTGTAGAGCACCTCGTACGGGTACTGGCGCACCGGGCCATCGTAACTTGGAATGTGCTGGACGAGGCTTGTTGCGATCCGAGCCTCGTCAAAGGGATTGGCAGTTATTCCTTTGATTGCTGCCGCAAGTGCAGCGATTGTCGGCTGCTGTTCCGTGTCGCTTATGTAGGCGCGATAACAGGAATCATTTCCCCCGCTTGCCGGGGGTTCTGCTTTATTCTGGTAATCCGCATAGACAGAGGTCGAAAGCGTTAACGGGATCACACTGGTCTTCCCGTTTAAGGTATAGGGATAGTACTGCGCGATCGAACCGGCCGGTATTGCGACAGTCTCAAGGATCACTGGCGCGGCTTCGAGAGGACGGGCGGCGGCGGATGAGGCCGTCGTGTTTAACGTTTCGGCGGGTGCTGCAGAGGGTGCAGATACCGGTGATCCTGTGGCGGCCGGGCTTACCTGATCCACAGGTTCCGGACTCTGGTTTTGAGTTGTACAACCGGCTGCGAATACCGCAGAAATAAACACAAGTGCGATTACGATATACGAAGTAAATGATGACATGGAACGAGGACTTCCCATACACCGGATACCGTGAATTTTGTACCGGCAGAGGTATACATGTTTAGCATTCCGGGGAGATAAGTAATGCGAATCGTAATATGGGAGGCTTTTTACTGCCACCGCTGCCTGGGTGGCCAAATGAAAAAAGAAAACCATTTATTTATTGCAGGCCGGTGCATACGATTCTCCACAAAACCCGAGTAATTCCATGACTCCCGGTACCTCCCCCGTTGTTCCCCGGCCCCACTGTGCAGTATTTTCAGTCACCACGCTCAGCCAGCAGTTCCCGGAACCTGCAGATATCCCGTCAACGGGAGTACTCTTTGTGCTCGTCTCCGACGCGGGTGTGGCAATCCGCGAAGGTGGAAAACCAGAGATCTATCTGCAGGATGTGCAGATTCCGGCCATCCGTACCGCGAACACCATAGAATACCTTGGGCACAGGGGCTCAGTACCCTGCTATGCGGCGGAACTGCCCGATGTTTCTCTGCTTCCGGAGGGTATGGCGATATCTGGCGTACGGGATCTCCATGGCAGGATACCTGATGAGGATCTTGCAATTGCAGCTTATGCAGTCCGGCTGATCGCATCTGCAACAGCGAACAGGATGTGCGGCCGGTGCGGGACAAAGACTGTACCAGTCCTTACCGAGCGGGCAAAAAAATGCCCGTCCTGCGGTCTTGTAATCTACCCCCGCATCTCACCGGCGATCATCGTGCTTATCACCCGGGGTGATGAAGTCCTGCTTGCCCGTTCCCCCCGGTTCCCCGCCGGGATGCACAGCGTTATCGCAGGTTTTGTAGAGCCGGGCGAGACGCTTGAGCATGCCGTCCACCGGGAGATTAAGGAAGAGGTGGGTATTACAGTAAAAAACCTCAGGTACTTCGCGAGCGAACCCTGGCCGTTTCCGGATTCCCTCATGATCGCGTTTGAAGCTGAGTATGCCGCGGGTGAGATAACAATCGACAATAATGAAATCGTTTCAGCGGGCTGGTTTGGCCGGAATAACCTCCCGCAGCTGCCCTCTCCTATGAGCATCTCGCGGGCGCTCATCGACCGTTGGGCGGGACGAAAGGGCCCCCATACTTAAAACGTGGAATAATCTTTTCTTTTCGGGGAAAACCCAAAGATTCCTGCACAATGTTCGCACATGCGGCCAAGAACGGGTGCAGTCGCAGGCGATATAAACATACATATAATATAAAGCCTTTTAATTCTGTAAGAGAGCATTAGAGATGAATTCTGAACCATCAGGTACAGATGAAGACATCCAAGGCGGGGAAAACGCCATCGATATTTTCATTCTCTGTAAAGATGCCCGGGATTCCCAGCAGCTCGCCGGGCAGCTGACCCCCCCGGGTTACCGGGTAACCCTTTTCTCAGAAAGCACGGACCTGATTGAGAGCCTCCGTGCAGGAAAACCAAATCTCCTCATCTGCGACACCACCGGCCCGGAACAGGACGGCTACGAGGTCTGCCGTGAGATAAAAAAAGATGACGATCTCTGGAGGATCCCGGTGCTCCTTATCACCGGTGTTGCAAGCCTCGGGGACCTCTTAATTGTCCTTGACAGCAACGCGGACAACTTCATCGCGCGCCCGTACGATCCCCAGTATCTCCTCTCGCTCGTCGATATGATGCTTAACTCCGCGGTCGAAAAGCCGGATCCGGAGAAAGTCAGGACCCAGTTCAAGATACAGCACGAAGACCGGGAGTACGTGATCACGGCAGATCGCAGGAAACTCCTTGAATTTCTGCTCTCCTCGTTCGAGATTGCGGTCAGCAGGGCAGCTGACCTGGGACAGACGCAGAATGCGCTTGACGGTCTGAAATCCACTCTTGAACGCCGGATCTCGGAGCGCACGAGCGAGCTCAACACAGAAACAGCCCGGCTCCAGACGATCTCAAACGGGCAGGTCCGCGATCTCGAAAATGCCAGAAAGGCCCTTGCCGGGCTGAAAAATGAGGGCGAGTCCCTTAAATCCCGGATCGAAGAGCGCGAAAAAGTTATTGCCGGAAAAACGGAGGAACTGGCCCGGCTTACGCAGGAACTGGAATCTACCCGCTCCCATCTTGCGGAATCTGACGATATGGTCCGTACGCTCGGGACAGAGAAAAATGAACTTGAACTGGCCCTTCGTGGTGATGCCGAGACCTTAAACCGGGATCTTGAACAGGCCCGCTCGGATCTGTCAGCCACAAAAAAAGAGCTTGCGGAGGTGTTAGGGCACCGGGCGGATCTGGAGACGCAGCTCGCCGGGCTGAAGCAAGAATACGATGAATCCGAAAAGGCCCTGAGTGCCCGTTCGATCGAGTGCGAGCAGATCAAGAGCGTCCTTGCAAGCGAAAAGAACCGGGCTGATGCAGCAGAGCAGGAAGTCAAATCCATCATGCAGGAGAAAGCCCGGTCAGAGCAGGATCTCCGGCAGATGATAGAGGATATCACGGGGAAAGCAAAACAGCTGTCACAGGACAGCCTGCGGCTCGCGGATGAACTGGCCTCGGAAAAAGAGCAGCGGGCGAAAGCAGAGCAACAGTACAGCGAACTCGCACAGGATGCGGCAAAAAAAGAGGCCGCATTTGTCGCTGAAAAAGGGACGTTCATGGAGCACCATGACGCACTTCAGCAGAAATATGACGCGCTCACGGAATCGGTTGGTGCCGAGCGCCAGAAGAGTGCGACGCTCGAAGCCGACCTTGCCCGTATAACAGCGACACATGAGCAGACTGCTGCCGAAATGCAGGGATTACAGGAGCAGTTGGATGCAGCAGCAGCGTTCCTTGAAGTGGAAAAACGCATGCGGGCTGGCGTGGAAACAAGAGTACAGGAAATTACCGATGCAAAGGACCGGGAAATGCAGGCGCTCAACGCTACGCTGGGAGCGCTTCGGCAGGATCTGGAATCGGCAAGGGCGAGTCTCATACATGCAGAGCAGGAGCGGGATGCTGAACGTGATGCGCACAAGATCATAAGAGACGAACTTGCCGCCGCTGAACTTGCAAAGGTTCAGTCTGAAAAACTGGCTCGCTCGGCTGCGACCGAGGTGGAGCAGGCCCATGAAGAACTGGAGACCGAGCGGCGTATGCGCCATGCGGCCGAAGAGAAACTCTCGGAGATAACGCAGGTTAAGGAAACTATCGAGCAAAACCTGAGTGCGTCTGCCGGGCAGGCAGCGGCACACGAGCAGGAACTGCTCGCAAAAATCCAGGCCCTTTCTGCCAGTCTTACCTCCGAGAACGAAGCGCGTCATGGAGCAGAAGAAAACCTTGCACAGGCTTCCCGTGAGAAAGTGCAGGTAGAACAAAACCTGCGGGCTATATCTGATGCAAAGACCGCAGACGACGCCCGGCGCGAAGACACGGTTAAAAAACTCAGTGACGATCTCAGAATCGCGCTCGACCGGCAGCGATCACTTGAGGAACAACTCCTCGAAGCCGGTCGGGGACAGGCCGAAAAAGAAGCGGCTCTCCAGTCTCTTGCCGCTGAGATCGAGCAGGCCGGCGCTGCACTTGAGGCAGAAAAAGAGAAGCGCCATGCAGCCGATGAGGAGTGTGCAGAGGCAAAGGATGCCCTTGCAGCGCTCAGGAAAAAAACACAGATCACGTCTGCACTGATCGAGGAAGTGCCGATACAGAACCACATGATTGTGACAAAAAGACCTGACCTTCCCACGATTATCATGCACGGGCCGCAGGCCCTTGCCCGTAAAGAAGTCGATCACCTCGTGCCGGTCCAGCGGCCGGCGGTGCCTGTGGGAACCGACGCCATATCTGAAACGGATGTACCGCAGGTCAGGATCCGGACCGTGGAAGACCTCTTTGAAGAGCCCGGAGAACTCGATATCGACGACCTGTCGGATGCGGTTACGGCCCCTGGTCTTGCTGTTAACGTGCCCGGGCATCGTGCCCCGGAAACAACCGGGGACAACACGATCGGTACCGGGGCAGATGATGAAGATGAGTCTGGCGAGTGCGAGCCGTATGAGGCTGACGACACCACAGATGAAGACGAGACCGGTGAAGATGAGTCTGACGAAGGCGACGAGGAAAGCGCATACGGGGAAGAACCGTCACCTGATGATGCGACCCCCACATTCAGCCGCCAGCAGTGGTTTGATCTCATGAAATGGGCGCACAACGCCGATGCCCTGAGCCATGAGGATCGGATCCGGTTTGTCAAGCTCGGGCGGCTGATCCAAAAGGGAAGGCGGTTAACCGGGCGGCAGGAAGCGCAACTGGCAGAGCTCGTGACACTTGCCCATGCAATGGGATACCGGACAAAAGAGTGAGTCGCCCGGTTTTCCTGATTTTTTTAGGTCGAAAAACGTTTTTAACCGACGGTATGTGTCAGTTACTTTTTTTATGATATATCAGGCTCTGGAGAAATCCTTAAACCAGTTCTCATAACGATTTTCCCATGGAACTGCATTTTCAGGTCTGTGCTTCTGCATCCGGAATATAACTCTCCTATAGCGATAACCAGCGGGCAGGTCATACAGCTTCATCCCGGAGACACAACAGTGTGGGGGAATGGAACGTGCATGGTCTCTTCGTCACCACGCGATCTCGCAATTTGTACAAACACCTGGGCTTATCCAGGGCCGCATTCTACGGATTCAGGTACTTTTTGAAGGTGACGGAACTTTCACGTCGCCCACAAGGCCGGAATTTTGCCGGATCGACACTTCAGAAAAGTAGACCATCATACCCAGACAGATGCCGACACCGGCAATACTGAGCGGCAGGAAGAGTGCATGTGCCAGAATGCCAAGACTTTCGAGCCCGACAAAGACGAGAAGCACCGTGCAGTGCTGGATATGATACCGAGCGATCCGGGGATCAGTCCTGTCGCAGGGGCGGATGGAACCGGCAACCGTCCAGGGGCTGAAAGGGAAAAACGGGAATATGCCTTTTCTGGTACAAAGATCTTCGGTCAGGTGGAGCCCCATCCCAAGGAGTACACCGCTCATGAAAATGGCGGCAGGTACGGTGAGTACACTTCCCGCTGCATTCACCGGAATATACACGAGCGTCCACATGCACGCGCCGATAAACAGGACTCCTGGTATTGAATGGGTCAACCGTTTGTCTGAAGGGTCCGGAACCGGATGACGGATATGTGCATAGATCCGGCACAGGAGCGGGGCGCAGATCCTCCGGGGAAACTGCACAATCAGCCACGCAAGCGTGCGGAATGTCAGATGGTTTGGCCGGGTCATGTGGATATCCGGCAGCAAAGCACCAATGCAGGTGCCGGCAATAACCAGCACCATCATGAGGGGGTTTGAGAGAAAAAAGGCACTACAGAGAATAAGGGCGCACATCAGGGCAAGTGCTATATGGTGCCGGGTAATCATGGTATCTGGATCCTCACGTTGTTGGCAAATGGTGCTGACAATGGCACAGGTTCCTCAGGGACTGATAATCCCTCTCCTCTTTACGGAGTGTACTAAAGAGTTTATGCGACATAATTATTAGCATTATGCTTAATCTGTGTGTAAATAAAAAGAAAATAATTAACAGTACTGTTATGTTGGCTGTTGATCAGAAAATTTCAACGAATTAAAATGATCATTACTAATGACAGACAGAACCTCCCTGCAGGCCGGGGCCGGGAAATGCCATCGAAGACAAGAATAACTTCAAAATAGGTATCCGGTAATAAATCTCCTATTTCGCGTATCTTATGGGAACACTTCGTGACTCACTTCTTTCTAACCTTATGTAACAATTTGTTATTACTTTCTGGTAATAATAAAGCACAATTTTTAACTATTATCTGGTAAGAGTATATCAGGAATAATTAATTCCAGAGGATTGTGAAGTCATGAAACAGAAGTTGACACCTATGAAACTTACACTCATTAGTATGGTTTTCGGACTCCTGCTCGTATCGGCCCTCTTTGCCGGCTGCACGCAGAGCACGACAAGCACCCCGGTCACAACTGTGGCAACAACCGCACCGGTAACCCCGGCATCCACCCCGGTGGCAACCGTGGCAACCACAGTCCCGAAGACGGTTGCAACCACCGCGACACCAGCCCCGGTCTACACTCCGGCGTCAGGAAATGTTGTTGCGTTCACAGCCGCATCACTGAGTGGCGCTTCACAGACCATCGGTTCTTCATTTACCGCTGCCTATCCGGGAACTACGGTTGCCTTTGACCTTGATGGCACACAGGCACTCAAGACACAGGTGGAGAACGGCGCATATGCTGATGTATTCATTTCTGCAAGCAACAGCTACACAAACACCCTTAAAAAAGAGGCCTACTTTGTCAATGACTCGGTAAAAACGCTCACGACAAACTACGTGATCGTCATCCTGCCGGCATCCAACCCGGCAAACATCCAGTCCCTTGCCGATCTTGCAAAACCCGGTGTGAAGATCGCGATGGAGGATAAGACCGTCCCCGCAGGCACCGCGACCATTGCGGTCTTAAATAATCTGGCGAACTCGACCTATGGACAGAGCTGGAAGAATGCGACGATCAGTAACGTCGTGACCTACGAGACCTCCGAGCCGGCAGTCGCAACGAAGGTTGCCCTTGGCGAAGTAGATGCAGGATTTGTGTACCAGTCAACCGCAACAGCAGCGGCAAGCGGTACCTATCAGAGCATCACCATTCCAATGAAGGATAACTACCTCCAGACGTATACTATCGGTATTCTTCAGGAAAGTAACAACAAGGCCAAGGCCGCATGGTTTGAACAGTATATGCTATCAGCGGCCGGCCAGAATATTCTGACTGAATACGGGTTTACCGCCCCCATAACCTCTTAAAATCCAGTCATCTTTTTTTTGAGCCGGGACCGGCCGGTGATCCCACCGGGAGAGGAACGAACCCATGATACCACAACGATTCCTGCAAAAAAATCACCGGCGCAGTCTGACGTATCTTGCCGCAGGGATCCTGATCGCAGCGGTTACGCTGTATCTTGCGTTGCCGATTGTCGCACTCTTTCTCCGGATGACGCCGGACCTGTTTTTTGACACGCTCCATGACCCGGATGTTGCAAGCGCACTCTGGCTGAGCCTGTTTACGACGGTTATTTCCCTGTCCGTAGTCGTTCTTGTCGGGACGCCCTTTGCCTATTTTCATTCCCGGTACTCGTATCCGGGAAAAGTGGTCGTGGATACGCTCATCGATCTCCCGCTGGTCCTTCCCCCGGCGGTAGCAGGGGTTGCACTTCTCGTTCTCTACGGCAGGGTCGGGATTCTCGGCAGGTACTTCAACATGCTCGGGATATCGATTGCATTTACCACGCTTGCGGTGATCATGGCGCAGATCTTTGTCGCATCCCCGTTCTACCTGCGGCAGGCAAAATCGCTCTTCGAGCAGCTGGACCCGGCCTATGAGCAGACCGCACGGACACTCGGTGCCTCATCAATGCGGACCCTGGTACAGATTACCATCCCCATGACCGCAACCGGCCTTGTTTCAGGTGCGGTCATGACCTTTGGCCGGGCTCTTGGGGAGTTTGGCGCAACGATCATGTTCGCCGGTAACCTGCCCGGGGTGACCCAGACGATGCCGCTTGCGGTCTATGTGGGGATGGAGGGCAGCAACATTAATGCCGGGCTCACGATCTCGATCCTGCTCGTGATCATCTCGTTTGCAATCATGATCGCCGTACGCCTGATCCAGAAGAGGGAGGCAGACCGTGCTTGAAGCAGTGATGGTAAAACGGCTCCGTGACTATACTCTTGATCTTACGATCAGCGTGCAGCCCGGGGAGATTATGACCCTTATGGGCCTGAATGGTTCGGGCAAGTCAACGACCCTTAACATTATCGCGGGACTGCTGCTGCCAGACTCTGCCACGATCACCCTGAGTGGCGAATGCCTCTGCAGGACCGATGATGGCACCGATGTCCCGACCGAATACCGCCGGATTGGGTATGTCCTCCAGAACTCATCGGTATTCCCCCATATGACCGTACGCGACAACGTCGCATTCGGCCTTCGCACCCGGCACCTCCAACGATCCGTGATAACAGAACGCGCCGCCCTCTGGATGGACCGGATGCACATTTCAGACCTTGCCGATGTCAGGGCAAAAAACCTTTCCGGCGGCCAGAAACAGCGCGTCGCACTTGCCCGTGCTCTTGCCATCGAACCCGGTCTTCTTATGCTGGACGAGCCGTTTGCCGCGCTCGACACAGAAAGCACGCAGACGGTAAAAGATCTCACGCGCCGGGTTGTCAAAGATATGCAGATCCCCTGCATCGTGGTAACTCACCGGGTTGCTGACAGCACGGAGATCGGCGACCGTGCCTGCGTCCTCTGCCAGGGCAGAAAAGAGTGGGAAGGGATCCCAGGCACCATGCCGGAGCTCTGCACGGTCTGTCACTGTAAGTGAGGCGGGACCGGCACGGGTTTGGCCAAATTTTTTACCGGATCATCTGCCCGTGCCACTATCTTCCGACACCGAAATGTCCAGGACTTTTCTTTTCTGATGGTCGGGGACGTTAACCGACCGGCAGGCTTAAGGCAGACGGCTTCCCACCGGTAAACAGGATTCGATGTCCCGCATCTCCCGGTTCACCGACATAACAGAATCATTAAGGTAAAACGGTCATGAAAAAGAAAAAAAAGCCGCATGAGAAAGAATCGGACCGGCGGCTCCTCTTTGTCCTCATCGGGGCCGTGATCCTTGCTGCCCTGTTTATTGCAGCCATCGTGCTGACGACTCCTGTGGGATGAACAGCCATATCTTTTATTCCCGTTTATTTCTGTAAGCCGGTCCTCCCTAAAGATGCGCCTGTTCAGGGACGGATTCGGATCCGGTGAACTGACAAGTTCCCATTTTTAAGGTTGGGTGTTGATAAATTGTCCAGATTCTCCCAAACAAAGAGCAATGAATAATTATTCAGGACTATACTAAAACAAAAAATCGGGTTGTGGCATCCCTGCACCAGCAATAACACCCGATTAAAGTGTTAATGCAAAGTCTGTCATCCGCACCATTTCATGTAATGAAAGATCATATCTGGTACAACCCTGATACCGTATTGACCGGGAAGTGTCCTGATGCCATGATCCTCCGCACCGTCACCCTGACGTTTGATTCCACCTGCCCGGTCCACGGCTCTGCGCCGGAACTGCGGGAATTTTTTGCGATAAAGTTTGCCGAATACTCCGAACTCCACCGGCAGGAGGCGGGCTCCTTCATCCACCGGTACCCGGTCGTGCAGTGTAAAATGATCAGAAATTTTCCCACGGTCATCGGCATCAATGAAGGGGGTCTCTTTCTCAAAGAGTTTGCCGAAGAAACCCGGGAAATAAATCTGGGCCCTGACACGTACCGGGTGGCCGAACACGATATTTCCCTCAGGGATGAAGAGTTCGGGATCTCGGAGACGATCCAATCCTATGAATTTGCCACACCGTGGCTCGCGCTCACCCAGGAGAACTACAAGAGATTTTACAAACTTACGGGAAAGCCTGCACGCGACGAGTTCGTGCAGAAGATATTTGTCGAAACCCTCCTCTCGCTTTCAAAGTCACTGGGCTATGAGGTTCCTGCGCCGATAAGCGTTGACACAAACTTCCATTTCCAGAAAGACCGGCTCAATGGTGCCAGCGTCATGACCTTTACCGGGAAATTCCAGGCCAATTTCCAGATCCCGGAGTATCTCGGGATCGGGAAATCGGTCTCGCAGGGGTACGGGGCGGTACGAAAGATTTTCCGGGAGATCAGGAAGATCTGATGTTAAACGGGGAGCAGGGAAAAGTCAGTAAGCCGGGAGTGGTCAGCACGCATCATCTGCGTGACGAGCGTGACCATGCGGTCGTGTCGGGTGACGTCAGCGGGAAGTTTAGTGTGTAATTATACTTTAGACTTGGAAAGGGATTTTCAATCCTTGTTCTCTTGGATGATTCGCTCGAAGTAAAATGAGGTAATAGCATGAAGATTAACTTTAAATGTTTCAATCCTTGTTCTCTTGGATGATTCGCTCGAAGTCAGATCCTTGGGGCTCTTCACTCTCACGGTGCGGTGTTTCAATCCTTGTTCTCTTGGATGATTCGCTCGAAGACCGACCTGTCAGACGCTATCGATGAGGACGATCTGTTTCAATCCTTGTTCTCTTGGATGATTCGCTCGAAGTATGTGCTGATGTACTACACCGGATCCAAGGGTATGTTTCAATCCTTGTTCTCTTGGATGATTCGCTCGAAGTTGGCCGCCAACGCGATGAGATATAAGGCGTCGGGTTTCAATCCTTGTTCTCTTGGATGATTCGCTCGAAGTGTCTATAATGAATGTAGATACATTAGAATATTATGTTTCAATCCTTGTTCTCTTGGATGATTCGCTCGAAGTTCATCGATCACCCGGCTCACAAAATCACCGTCAAGGAGTTTCAATCCTTGTTCTCTTGGATGATTCGCTCGAAGGGTATATCTCGGATGTCTCATACCCTGGGAAATAGTTTCAATCCTTGTTCTCTTGGATGATTCGCTCGAAGCGTCAAAATTCTGTTGTATCCAAGTCTGGCCTGAGGTTTCAATCCTTGTTCTCTTGGATGATTCGCTCGAAGTCCATATTCAGAAGTACCGGCTTTGATGCAGGTTTGTTTCAATCCTTGTTCTCTTGGATGATTCGCTCGAAGCAGATCCAGGTTCTTCAGGACGCAATCGCGCTGATGTTTCAATCCTTGTTCTCTTGGATGATTCGCTCGAAGAATATTAACGAGGTGGAGTGAACAATGATTACAACCGTTTCAATCCTTGTTCTCTTGGATGATTCGCTCGAAGATTTTATAAGCGCAGTACGTACCGGGTTTCATGGGTTTCAATCCTTGTTCTCTTGGATGATTCGCTCGAAGTCCTGCAGCAACCCCAATGCCATCATCGGTCCCTAGTTTCAATCCTTGTTCTCTTGGAT